>ENA-OSIY01001955-OSIY01001955.1-marine-metagenome-genome-assembly--contig:-NODE-1955-length-10859-cov-16.474402_pt1 | contig 10859 bp, 26 predicted proteins | sample MGYA00237884_ERZ534233 | MGnify/ENA primary metagenome ERZ534233 (study PRJEB26412, sample SAMN06343840) | marine metagenome | isolation source: estuarine water | place: USA: Columbia River Estuary... | reverse complement strand
GGTAACGGTGCTGGTTATAATACACAAGGTGTTTCAGCAGTGGCAATTGGCGTCGATGCTGGCCTAACCACACAAGGCAATAATGCAGTGGCCATTGGTTATAATGCTGGTTCAAACACACAAGGCAGTACCGCAGTGGCTGTTGGTTATAATGCTGGTCGCACTTCACAAGGTAACAACTCAATCATATTGAATGCTACTGGCGCTAATTTAGATCAAACCACAGCCAATACATTCACAGTCAAGCCTGTGCGTGGGGATAGTACAGCCAATTTAACTGGTGCAGGATTTAAGGGAGTTTACTATAATCCAACTACAGGTGAGTTCTGCTACTCAACAGACTAATGAAACAAGATCCAAGAACAATAATTAACACAGACGAGGATCATACCTTCAACAAGCCTGCCGACAAAAAAGTTAAAGTTAGGACACTTGACACCTATAGCTTTATTTGGAAAACTGATAAACCAGATAGTAGAGATTACAAATATCAAGTAAGTGCAAAGGTATCCCCTAATAGTGTTGACTTGCGTAAATATTGTAGTACAATAGAAAATCAAGGTAGTCTCGGTAGTTGCACTGGTCAAGCGATTGCAGGGGCAATAGAACTATTAAACAAACGTAATGGTAAACCAACGGACGTTAGTAGATTGTTTATCTATTACTATGAACGATTAATTCTTGGTACAGTTAACTATGATAGCGGCGCATACATACGTGATGGTATTAAAGCAACAAATCACTATGGTGTAAGTTTAGAATCATTATGGCCGCATGATATTAGAAAGTTTAGACAAGAACCAATTACTGAAGCAAAAAATGATGCGTTGAATCGTAAAGTAACACGATACGAAAGAGTAAATGATTTCAATGGATGTATAGATGCATTGAGTAATGGATATCCAGTTACAATAGGTTTCAATGTATATACTAGTTTCATGTCTGCTAGTGTAGCACGTACTGGTAATATGCCTTATCCAAACACAAGGCGTGAACGACTTTTGGGCGGTCATGCTGTATTACTAGTTGGATATGATAAGACTAAAAAAGTGTTTATTGTACGTAATAGCTGGGGCACGGCATGGGGTGCTAAGGGTTACTTTTACATGCCGTTTAATGTGATAAATCCCAATATGAGTGATGATTATTGGATCATCAAGTCGGTTAACAACCCGTAAAAAAAGCCCCTAGGGGCTTTATTTATTTCATTTTTTCTAGCATATAAGTTGTGAATTTGTTTTCACACATTGCCGGAATCTCAACAAACGGATCCTCTAAAAAGAATGGACAACCAGTTTTCCATTTACCATGTTTCTTAAAGAATTTGAATTCTAGCAAATCTTTTCTATTTGCAGGATTAAATTCCCTGCGTGGATTAAATGAGCGACGGAATGTAGATAGATTTAAGTTCATAGTATAAGGGCCTGAGCCCTGTTGTTTAGAATGGAGCGTCTTCAACTGCCGCAAGAATATCTTTTGCGGACACTTTTGCTTTTTTAGCACGTGCTTTGATAGCATCAATGCTAGGCTTTGTTTTAGAAGCTTTTACTTTAACTTCACCTTTACTTGCCTCTTTAGTCTTATCTTCAAGTGTATCAGCAATAGTTGCCTGATCACTTGCATTAGCAAACTCAGATAGAGTAGCAAGATATTTTAATGCTTCTACTTTTGTCATTTCACTAGGTAGCTCAACAAATTCCACACGACTAGCACCACCTTTAGTGAATTGCTTAATACGACGGACCATGTCATCTGTGAAACGAACTTTAGCGTTACCATTGTGAATAGTAATACCAGCGACTTTGAAAGTTTGATTTGAATTAGCCATTTTGTTTCCTTTAAATAAAAGCTAAGTTTAAAAATGTACTGATATTACTCAGCACTAGTATAATCATAACACAATAGCCATTTATTGTCAACCGTTGTGTTACCCATTATTTGATTAGGCTGGATTAGCTGATTCACTCATCAGTAACCTACCATACATTGACCTTGCCATAGCAATAGCTTGGAAAGGATTGTCCGCATTGATATATGCCCGAGAAAATCCTGCTCCCGGTTCATCTTTATATTTTACCATGACCCAATAACTGTTCATTTTATTTCTCCAAAGTGTAAGGTTTGTTCCATTTGCCAATGTTAACATCAACATAGTATGCCGTGTTAAAATAGTCTGTCATTGCGTCCGATTCGTCAAACCAATCAGCCGCTTTTAATGCTTGAAAGGCCTCGGTTAAGAATTCCTTAGCAACACCATCATAGTGATCCTGAAACCAATATTGATTTACTTGATCGTAACTATTTGTATTGGGTTTGAAACCACGTTGTACCTGATAAAAATCATTGCCACAGACCTTGTTGCTGTTGCCAATAAAGTCAATAGCACCAGATTTGAGGGTCAACGCAATAGTCATATGATTACGGACACTCAGTGAACCTTTAACTTTGTACTTAGCCAATACAGGCTTAAGTGCTTGTGTAATCTTTGCTTTGCGTTCTTGGTTCATGTAAGCCATTTGTTAGTCCTGTTCTTTACTGTTTAAGATTCTATTATATACCCGAAACCATTTATTGTCAACCTTGGCACAATTCTTCAGCCAATTGTTCTGCGTATTCCAGTGCTTCCTCATAGTCATCTGTACCGGTCAATACTATATCACCGTTAATGGTTACAGTATATACATTAAACAAAAAGTCAAAATCCAATTCGTAGTCCATTTGTTAGTCCTTTGTTTAACTGTTTAAGATTCTATTATAGCACCAAAACCATTTATTGTCAAATTTAGGAGTTGACAGTTTTGAATGGGCTAAACACTTCCCTATTCTTAACGGAATCGGACACTTCATAGACCCAAGTTACAGGCACTTCCAATACAGCGGAGATAGTTGCAGGGTGTGTCCCTTTTTCTAACATTTCCATGATATCAATTTCTAAATCACTCATTTTGCTTTCCCTACTTTAAATAAACCACCCAAAATCACTATAGCTAACCAGGACTCTAATGAGTACTTAATAGCTAATATTGGGAACAACACATTTAGTGACCAAATAGTCAATAACGGGCCAATTGCAACGAGGGCAATGACAATTACAATTCCAACAAAATAACTCATACAACCTCCAACATGTTAGCGGGCACTCTCCAAACACTATTAATGAATGAACCTGGCTTTGAGGAATCAACAATAATAAACTTACGATTGATTTTCTTTACAACACCGGAGATTGTACCACGGGTTGAACTAGTGAATTTAACATTGGATCCGATTGTCAATGCCGATTTGTTTCGTACCACTAGTTGGGCACGGGCAAAACGCATTGCATCATTGATGCTATTCAATTCTTCATTAGTAAAGTCACCCTGCATGATAGCAGTATTAATTTGCTTGATGTTCATTTGAACTCCTTTTGACTGAATAAGACTCTATTATAGACCCAAAACCATTTATTGTCAACTTTTTTTCAAGTACAAAAAGACCTTTTTTGTACTTGAGGGTACCCATTTTTTAGCATCAGGGCCACATGCCTCATATGTACTACGCATTAATCCAGCAGTATGAAAATATCCTTCTTTGGTCTCTCCTACTACCGGATCAAATTCGGGTTCGTTCCAACTCTCAGGAAGGGTGCATTTGAATCCATATGTAAAATTAGTCAGCCTAGACATAAAGCTAGCCTGAACATTCTTACAATCCTTACAAAGTAGTTCTTTGTTAAATTCTTTAGCCATATAACTCCTTTAGTTTTAATACAGTATTGTATCAGAATTCGGAATTATTGTCAAATTTTGGATATTTTGGTTTGCGAATGTACAGACCTTTTTTGGATTGCACAACCTTAGGTTTGAACGGGGTGTTGCAAGAAAACAACACTCTGTGGGCCCGATGTTTGGGCTGTTCAACAGTAAAAGATAAGATTTTTCGTTTCATAATGCGTATTATAGCACGGAGAACGTATTTATGTCAATTTTTGTCAGAATTGGGTTTCAAGCATCCAAATACAATGACAGGGATAGTGCCGAATGGCGGGGGTAATAGTATGGTAACAGCAAACCAAGGATTGATTCCTGCATCATTGCACCGTCTAATTGTGGTTGCAATCCATAACCAACATGATACTACACTACCTACACATAATATTGCTAGTGAAATAATCCACCCAAGTAATCCAATTACCACAATAGTGAAGGGTAAACTTAGTACAAATACTATAAAAGCCAATGAACTAGTAAGACCCAATAAAAGCCAACTAATTAAGTATACACCCCAATATTCACTCCGAGTACTAGTACCAGTAAAGGCAAAGTATTTTTTATATTGTTCTAGTTTGTTTATCATATAACCATCCTTATTAATCCCACACTATCGATTGTTACAAGTAGCAAGTAGTTAGCCAGCATCCCAAAAGATTTCCTAGTAAAACTAGCCCAAGCATAGAGACCACAGCCGATGATCCAAATAGGGTACAAAGCAAGTAAAGGCGGATTGGGGACTGTAAGTGCCATGGCAATCGAACAGCCAATTGAAATGCCCCAAGCAAGCAACTCAATGACAAACCTAAAAGGATGAGTACGGTAGTCATCTTTGATCCAATTAAAAATTCCATAAAAAATATCGTTCATGTATATATTATAACACAATGAACGATATCATACAAGAGATTTTGGTTACTGAGTACAGGTACGTTCTCTATATATTTTACCATCAGAAGTTTGTACTTCTTTCCATTCAGTGCATGTAATACTAGGCGGTACATTTTGTTGAATTACAATTGGCTGTTGTTGAACAATAACTTGTTGACGACCCAATTCATAACTGATTGCTCCTACAACTACAGGGGCTACCCACCAACCCATGCCTCGATGATGACCATAATGGTGACCATGATGGCGAAAACCGTGTCCGTGATGTTGTGCCATTGCTGTTCCGGTTACAGCTAATAATGATAATGCTACTAGAATCTTTTTCATAACTATCTCCTATACTTATATAACGTATTAGGCAAGTGTTCCGTTGACTTTATGTTTGTCAATTACTTCCTGTAAAATACTCTCTATCATCTTATTTAGTGTAATATCACGTTTGTGGGCTTCCATGGCCAACTGATATATTTCATGTTCATTTAAATCTAATTCAATTTCTACCCGATTATCTGTTGTCATTTCTTTTTCTCCAAATAAAACATTCCAACACGCACCATTGCTTCAGCATGGTCTTTATCTTTAGGTAAAATAACACTATTACCTTCTTGTAAATCTTTATACTGATTCACCATCGGTTCAATATTATTTTCATAGATTTGCTTCATTGTATTGTACAAACCCTTACGTTCATCAGGTGTCATTCCTGCAACCCATGATGGATCATCTGGATCTTTATCTAATCCATAATCCTGTCGATATGTATAACACATATCAGTTATGATTTGTTCTTTGTTTTTCATATTCTTCTATCCTATATTGGCTAACGGGATAATTTTCATGTAGCCATTCGATTAGCCCTTCTTCATAAGGAAGAAAAACTGTACGAGCTTTGTTGGTTATGTAGAGTATCATTTGATTTTAATGTTCATTTTTTTTAAAATAGTTTCAGCGTAGGTGCCACCACCTTGTTTATATACATTGTTAACTTCTTTGGCACATTCACGTACAATCAATTCATAAAACTTTTCTAGTTCTTTATCGTAGTTACTGGACCAATCAATGTTGCCCGGACCAGGTCCATGTGATTCATTAGCCCAAGTAACAAAGCCAGCTTGTTTGGCAATATCTTTAATTTTTTTATTCATCAATCAGCCTCCCTAATAATTTACTTATGCCGTAAACCAATCCATATCATCTTTCAATTCAATAGATTCATCTCCGTCATATTCGTTTATTCTAAACATTGCACCTTCAGGTATCCATGCTACTTTCAATTCCCACATACCACCTTCGTATATGTTAGGATATTTTAAGGTAACATATGTTTTCAATTCATCAAACTTATCTTCCTCTACCAACTGTACGATGGCAGGATCAAACAATAATTCAGGCTGATTTCTATTCCAAGTATACCATCCTGAACCATAGTCAGGGCTATACAATACAGCAACCATTCCATCTCTAACTAATTTGTTCATTTTATCTCCATGCGTTAACTAAACCAATTAAACAAGTAACCATTGACACTACATTGACTACAATTTGTGGACTATTTTTTACACGACTAGCCCAAGACAAAAACGCAACAGTACCTATTGTAAATGCTACAATATTGTAGGGATAAACACTAGGACCTATTGAGTTAAAAACATGCCCGATAATTACAAAGAATGCGCCTGACCATTGTAGGATATCATTTAATTTCATTTTATTCCAAAATGTTCTGACAACCATTGTCTTGTGTGGAAACGTGCTATCAATTGATGCCCGCCCGGATCTAAAACATTCATACATTCCTTCACAATCAATTCGGCAAACTTTTCTATAGCCTGTTTATCATACTCATCCATTTCATCCCAGCATCCTTGTGCGGTTAGTCCTGCATGATACATCAAGTCTTCAATTTTTTGATTCATTACTTTACTCCAAATGTGTTCAATGCTGGTTGCAATGTGTTAATCAATTCTGTCTCACGTGCATGAGCAGGACGTTTACCACGTACAACTTCCAATGTACCAAATACAAAACGCTCGGCACCACGCTCACGTAATGCACGGCTTAAACCCCAATCTTTGTTTTCAGTCATGGCCCGTTGCATATGTTTTTGCATACGACGGGTTAATGTTCTACGGACATTACCATTGAAGCAAAGGGCTGTCAAACCGATATAGTACTCAAGTGTTACTGTATCACGGATATAGTATATCACTTGATTTCTATCTGTTCTACGTTTGCGGGCGATTTTTGAGTTCATGTTAGTATTGTACATGAAAGCCCATTTATTGTCAAATATTGGCAAAAACCGCTAGAAGTGTATCAGTATGTATTCCTGAGTATTCTAGCGATTTTGAAGCCCCTGAGGGGGCAAAATGAGTACTTTTGTTTGTTAAAAATGTAATACTTAAGTATTAGTGAACTACTTGGCCTACGCTTGTATTAAGCCAGATTTTAATTTCTTTACGTAATTCTTTTTCGGTATATCCCATTTCACCTAAACGTGCTATTAATGAAATGAATAATCCATGACTTGCTATACCATATATATAAGTATCATCGTCATTATCAAGTTCAAATTTATCTAATTGTTCCAATAATACTTCATTAATAAATTCTGATGCAATAATGGCACTATGTTCATATTGCCACATTTCCGGATCTTCATCTTCTACTTCATTAACTATTAATAGATTCTCTTTGCTCATTATTATTCTCCAAGTTAATAGTATTTAATGTCGGTGTATATTCATAATTAATAGTTTCTATATTCTCTCTAAAAACAATAGCACCATTACGTAAATGGAATCTCCTTGCCATATTAGTTTTAGGACTTAATGTTACAAATCTAGTAACACTTGGATATTGTTCCTGAATACCCTTAACTGCTCTATATAATAACTCAGCACCTTTACCGGCTTTATAACTCCAGATAGTATAGAATACTGCTGTAGTTGGTACTTGTGTAGTATTATCTAAATCTTTTACATTTTCTGGAACAAAATCATGGAAACTAACACATACCATAGCATCCGGATTATCTTGTGATTCATCAGTTAATGCGGCAACTAATCTTCCATTACTAACTCTAAAATCGGTACTGATTTCAGGTCTTACTGGATCATCTTTAATAAATTCTAATAGTTTGTGTGTGATATCTTTAATGAAGTGTAGCATTTTAACCTCGGTGTAGTGTTATTCGTATTTAGCATATTTTTTAAATATGCTATTATTTAGCGACATTTTTTAACCACTAAATATTGTTATGGAAAATGTTATTGAATGGAATGTTGGGTTAAATGATTACCAACATTGTAGCCTGATATTAGGTAAAGGTAAAAACCTATTTAATATAACATTACAGGATAATGATTTTGAACCTAATCGTAATGTAATGGACATATTTAATGACCATTTAAGTATCCGACAATCTAAATATGTTGAGGTACTATATAGTGGTGGTCTAGATAGTGAACTAGCATTATTATCTTGTGTGAGAAATAATATTCCAGTAAAAGCAATGACGTTAGTTATTAAAATAAAGGGATTAACTATCAATACGCATGATTTATATTATGCACAAAAGTTCTGTATAGAGCATAACATTGAACATAAAATGATAGAGTTAGAAGCCGACAAGTTCTTTGATAACGGTACTTATTTAGATTACCTAAAACCATATCATATCACAGAACCGCATGTTGCAACACATATGTGGTTAATAGAACAATGTAGTGATTTTCCTATTATAGGAGGAGATTGGCCTTGGGTACATATGCATACAGATGATAAAGTTTTATCCCCATTTAAAATGGAATTTAGTAGCTATGAACGATTTATGAAGGATAAAGGTATATACGGTATAGGTAATATGATAAGCAATAGTTTGGAATCTAGCTGTAATTTTATACAATTACATTTAAACAACTATCAAGGTACTGAAAATATATCTAATTTTAAAACTAGGATGTATCAAAATATAGAACCTACCATAGAATATAGATTAAGAAGTTATGGATGGGAAAAAACACCCTTGTTGAATTTTAACTTAATGAAATATAGAACAGAATTATTAAAGTTAGGTATAACTAATCATACAATTAAATGGGGCAATACTATATCATCTTTATTAAACACATCAGTAAATCAAAATGAATCCTTTGTGTAATCAATATGCATCATTCAGTCATGGATTAGTAGTCAGTAAAATATGGCTATGCACTGAACTGGAAAAAATAATAATACAAGAAAATATAAGTAATCCAAAACTTAATATACTAGCCTGTTGGGATAATTTATTATCATTTATGCTATTAACTAGAAAGCCAGATGGGTATAAAGAAATAAATGCATATGATTTGGACCCAATAGCTATAGAATCTGCTAATAAAATAACTGACACTTGGAGATTCGAATCTACTAAAATAAACAATCATGTAGCAGATATTAATCATATTACATATACCGACAATACAATCTACATAAACTGTAGTATTGACCAAATGACAGAAAATACTTGGTATGAAAATATACCCGATAATAGTTTAATATGCTTTCAATCTACCGATGTAACCGTAGATAATAATCGATGGCATATAACTCAGCACATATCTAGTTTAGATGAGTTTACTACAAAATATAAGTTATCACGTTTATTGTATTCGGGAATAAAAAATATTAACTATGGTCCTTGGGAGTACAATAGATTTATGATAATAGGGTACAAATAAAAATAGGACCCGCGGGTCCTATTTTACATTGAGGGGCCGTTTCCGTTTTTAAATCCAACACTACCACCTTCACTTTCAATACGTTTGATAACATCTTCAAACAGTATAGGTCTATAGTCTGTATGCTCAACACATACACAATGATAACGAGGATCAATATACTGTCTACTGCCACGTGCGGTGAACTCATGTAACGTTTCAACGGTTTTCATTACACGATTGGCGTGTAAGTGACCATGAATGTTAGTACCAAATCTTCCCAATGATTCTTCATGAATGGGTATATGACTTAATATCATTCCATTCATTACATGATAAGCACGTAGTTCACGGAAGTATAATCTATATTCATCATCACGGAATATATCATGGTTCCCACGAATCAACACTTTGTCACCGTTTAAGCGACTCATAATCTTTAATGCTTTACGATTGATAACAACATCACCCAAGTGATATACTTTATCATTGGGTCTTACTGTTTCGTTCCAACGCTTAACCATTTCTTCATCCATCTCATCTGGATCAGTCCATGGTCGCATCTTTGAACCATCACTGTTAGTGAATCTGCATACTCCGGTGTGCCCGAAGTGTGTGTCACTTGTTAAAAATACTGCGGGCATTATAAATCTCCTGTTTTTAAAAATTTGTGTTTGTTTTGTCTCAGCCACCTGGAATATAAATCTTCATTCAGTGGGGTTTTTACCCATTGTGATAATATGGTCAAAAGATTACCATTTAAAATTTCTTCAAAAGGTATAATTTTATCAGTAATATTATTTGATTTTATATATTGAACAATGTCTTTTCTATCCTGAATTGTATTCTCATATACTTCATGTAAATTGGTATTATTCTTTTCTTGAATCTTTAATACTCTACGTAGGCAAGATTCTGTGTAGTCAGTATCATCTATTGCTATTATGGGATATGTATTATCTATCTGATAGAAATACCACCAATCATGTTCTGATATAGCTTTGTATTTTAATTTTGCTTCATTAAATAATTCAGTTTTTCTTTTACATCAATAACATTCCAAGCATTATTAAAAATATTAAATGGAATGGTATCTCCAAACCCTAATTGTAACTTCATTTTTCCACTATCATATATTACACCCCAGGTTCCTTGAATAATATCATTTCCTTTGGTTGCTGTAGCAGTAAAATCTTCTTTAAAATCAATTACAAAATCATTAAATGTACTTGTACTCGTTTCTCCTTTATTTGTGAAATTAGCTACTAACCAACTTCCTTCATTTAAGATATTAACTAAAGACACTTTTTCATCAATACAGTTTTTCTCCATTTCAAGCCTGTTGTTTCCAAAACGAAGATCTAACTCATTATTGTTTTCAATTTCAAATATATTATAATCTAAATCAAAATAATAACCACTTTTGCATCCATTATAAAAAAATGATTTTTACACATTTCTGATTTTGTTAAATTATTCATATTCTTTTTTATATATTTCGATTATTTCATTA
>ENA-OSIY01001954-OSIY01001954.1-marine-metagenome-genome-assembly--contig:-NODE-1954-length-10860-cov-4.478809_pt1 | contig 10860 bp, 11 predicted proteins | sample MGYA00237884_ERZ534233 | MGnify/ENA primary metagenome ERZ534233 (study PRJEB26412, sample SAMN06343840) | marine metagenome | isolation source: estuarine water | place: USA: Columbia River Estuary... | reverse complement strand
ACTAAAGACAAAGCTATCGCTAATTCACTAGCAATAGTATCGGCATTCGTATTTAATAACTGACCTTTTCCGTCGTGTGTAATGGCACAAAATACTGGAGTAATTCCAGATTCCAATAAATTAGATAACAAACTCGTATTCACTTTTTTTACATCGCCCACAAAACCGAAGTCAATCGTAGGGTGATTTCTTTTTTCGGAAAGAATTAAATTCCCATCAGCTCCTGAAAAACCCATTGCATTGCAGTCGTTAGCTTGTAATTGCGCCACGACTTCTTTATTGATTTGGCCTGCATAAACGCCAACCACCACTTCAAGCATGGCTGCATCGGTGATTCTTCGTCCGTCAATCATTTGGGGAACTAATCCCATGCTTTGAGCTAATTTAGTGGCTGATTTTCCGCCGCCATGTACTAAAATGGTATTGCCTTTCAAAGCTGCAAAATCAGCTAAAAACGATGTTAATTCTGTAGGATTATCAATAATATTCCCGCCTATTTTTATAATGGATACCGATTGCTTATTTACCATCTTTCAATATTTTTTGCAAAACTAATTGTGCTGCATACGTACGATTGTTGGCTTGTTCAATTACAACTGAATTACCACTGTCAATTACTTCATCCGCAACAATTACGTTACGTCTAACAGGCAAACAGTGCATGAATTTCGCATTATTGGTCAACTTCATTTTTTCCGCCGTAACGGTCCAGTTCGGATCTAGATTAGTTACTTTGCCATATTCCTTGTAATTACTCCAGTTTTTGGTGTAAATGAAATCGGCATTTTCAAAGGCTTTATTTTGATCGTATTCAATTTTCGAGTCTTTGGTGATTTCCGGATTCAATTCGTAACCTTCTGGATGGGTAATCACAAAATCAGCCTCTTGCAATTGCATCATTTGGACAAACGAATTCGCAACGGCTTGAGGTAACGCTTTTGGATGTGGCGCCCATGACAAAACTACTTTTGGACGGTGCGCTGTCTTGTGCTCTTCCATTGTGATGGCATCCGCCAAAGATTGTAGAGGATGTCCTGTTGCACTTTCCATGTTCACGATTGGCACTGTGGCGTATTTCAAAAATCCTGAAAGTACAGTTTCTGCATTGTCTTTTTCTTTGTCGGTCAATCCTGCAAAAGCTCTAATCGCAATAATATCACAATATTGTGAAACGACTTGCGCCGCTTCTTTGATGTGTTCTGAAGCACCTTGATTCATTATGGCACCATCTTCAAATTCAAGTGTCCAACCTTCATTGGTAAAGTTCATGACCATTACATTCATGCCTAAGTTAAGTGCCGCTTTTTGTGTACTCAAACGCGTTCGTAAACTTGGGTTAAAGAACAACATTCCTAAGGTTTTATTTTCTCCTAAAGATTTATTTTGCAACGGATTTTTTTTGATTGCAATCGCATCTTTTACCCATTCTTGAAGCGAATCTATTTCTTGTATGTTGATGTAATTCATAACTTTAAGTGTATTTGTTTTTTTGAATCACCAAAAAGGTGGCTGATTGTTTCTTATTATTTAATCTTCGTAAATGGAATCTTATTATCTAAAGCATTTAAAATAAAATTATCTTCTAATCCGTTGACAATCCAGGTTTCTATATTCGCTGCTTTAGCAATAGCCGCCGAATCAATTTTTGATTGCATACCGCCTGTCCCATGAGAGGATTTAGCCTCTCCAATTTCATTTTCCAATGTTTGTAAATCGGTTACCAAACGAATTGTTTCAGGATTTTGATCTTTGAATGATGCTTTAGTGTAAATTCCGTTAGTATTAGTTGCAATGATCAATAGATCTACATCCAATAAAACCGCAGTCAAAGCTGCTAATTTATCGTTATCTCCAAATTTGATCTCATCTGTTGAAACCGTATCATTCTCATTGATAATGGGGATGTAATTATTTTTAACCAACACATCAATCGTGTTGACAATATTATCTTTAGTTTCGGTTTTTTCAAAATCAGAATATGAAAGTAAACATTGAGAGGTATGCAATCCAAGATCGCTGAAATTCTCATGGAAAATCCGCATCAAATGAGGTTGACCAATAGAAGCCAATGCTTGTTTGACAAAAATTTCGTTGTCAGGCGCCTCTAATTTTACAAACTGTTTCGCCGCAGCAATTGCCCCCGAACTCACAATGACAAATTCGTAATCATCTTTAAGCGCAGCAATTTGCATCCCAATGTCCTCAATCTTTCCTCTCGAGATATGATTGGTTTCTTTGGTGAGCGTATTGCTACCTATTTTTAATAATATTCTTTTCTTACCTGATTTGTCCATCTCCGTATATGTACCATTTGTTTGTCACCAAATGCTGCAAGCCTATTGGGCCGCGTTGGTGTAATTTATCTGTGCTTATTGCTAATTCGCCTCCCAATCCAAATTGTCCACCATCAGTAAATCGGGTAGAGGCATTGTGATAAACGGCTGCCGTGTCTACATTGTCCATGAATTCTTGAGCAGTAACTTCGTTTTCTGTAATGATGGACGCTGAATGCCCACCGCAATACTGATTGATTTTAGCGATAGCTTCTTGATTAGAACCGACTGTTCCAATGACAATTTTATAATCTAAAAACTCTTCGTACCAAATTAAATCCGATTCAATTTGTGGAATACCTGTTGCATTAGCAACTTTTTGGTCTCCCAAAACTGTTACGTTGTGTTCTTGTAATTGGTTGACTATTTGTTGAGCAAATGTCTCCCAATTATCCAAATTGGTGTCGATTAAAACTTTGTCCAAAGCATTGCAAACCGATATATTGGATGTTTTTCCGTTTATTATAATATCCGTTGCTTTTTGTAGATCGGCTTCTCGATTGACAAAAACAAAATTATTCCCACGACCACTCACTATTACAGGGCAGGTGGCGTGTTGTTTTACAAAAGCAATTAATTGTTCACCGCCACGAGGAACTATTAAGTCCACACGCTGTGTTGGTTTTTCAAGAAAAGCTTGGGTTTCAGCTCTATTATAATTGAGGTATTCTACCCAATTTTCAGCAACTTCATTTTCTTTCAAAGCCTGATGCCATAATTCGACAATTTTCAGATTAGAAAGCAAGGATTCTTTACCGCCTTTCAATAGAATTTTATTTCCCGATTTAAAAGCAATACCACCCGCTTCCACCGTAACATCTGGACGTGATTCGTAAATAATCATCACGGTGCCAAAAGCTGCGGTTTTGTTGGTGATTTTCATTCCTTTTTCATGAACAAAATGAAAACGTTCTACTCCAATAGGATCTTCTTGGCTTGCCAATTGTTGCATCGACAAAATCATTCCGTCAATTTTAGCATCATCCACCAAAAGGCGTTTTTCCATAGCCAAATCAGCCCCAGAATAATTATCCAAGTCTTGTTGATTACTACTTTTAAGACTGGCTCTTTCTTCTTCAAGAAGGGTGGCCATTCGGCTTAAAACAGCATTTCGTTTGGCTATTGAAAGTAGGGTGCTCATGAAATTAAGATTGAATTTCTTGTAAAGCTTCTTTTAAAGCTATGATAAAAGTATCGATACCTTTTGTATTGATTGTCAGAGGCGGAAGGATTCGCAATAGATTTTTGTTATTGGCGTTTCCAGTGAAAATATGCTTGTCAATAATCATCTTTTTACGCAGCTCATTGATTTCAAAATCAAATTCCACTCCCAACATCAATCCTTTTCCTTTTACCTTTTTTACTTCAGGAATTTGTTTGATGGCTTCCAAGAAATAGGCATATACTTCGTTTACATTGTCCATCAATTTTTGGTCTTTAATTACATCCAAAACGGCAATTCCCGCAGCACAAGCCAAATGACTTCCGCCAAAAGTAGTTCCTAATAAACCATAACTCGCTTTGAATTTAGGCGAGATTAAAATACCTCCAATAGGGAAGCCGTTCCCCATTCCTTTGGCCAAACAAATAATGTCGGCTTTGATATTATGGTGCTGGTGGGCAAAGAATTTTCCAGTTCTTCCGTATCCCGACTGTACTTCGTCTAGGATTAAAACTACTTCATATTGTGCGCAAATTTTCTCTAAGTCTTGGAAGAATTGAGTTGTTCCTTCGTCCAATCCACCCACGCCTTGAATTCCTTCAATAATCACACAGCATACATCGCCTTTTTTCAATTCGGTTTCAACCAATTCAATTTGGTTTAAAGGCAAAAAGGTAACTATTTGTTGCGCATTCAATGGTGCTACAATCTTTTTGTTATCGGTTACAGCAACAGCTGCCGAAGTTCTTCCGTGGAAGGAGTTATCAAAAGCAATTACACGTGATTTGTTGTTGTGAAAAGAAGCGAGTTTCAATGCGTTCTCATTAGCCTCAGCACCCGAACTGCACAAAAACAAACTGAAGTCTTCATAACCTGACAATTTTCCCAGCTTTTCAGCTAGTTCAACTTGTAATGGGTTTTGAATGGCATTGGAATAAAACCCAATAGCATCCAATTGTTCTTTGAATGATTTTCCCACTGGTTTGTAATCTTCATATTTTGCTTCAAACTCTTCACCAGCAATGTTTTTGATAGTAATGTTTTTACCTGAAGCAGTAATAGCTAATTCAGCTAATGTATTAATAGTAACCATTTCTTCTGATCCAATGTTAACTGGTCCTAAGAATTGTTCTTGTCTCATAAAACGTAATACTGCATCTACACACTCGTCAATGAATAAGAATGAACGTGTTTGTAAACCATCACCCCATACTTCGATAGTACCACCATCTTCAGTTTCAGCTGCTTTACGACACATTGCTGCTGGTGCTTTTTCCTTACCACCTTTCCAAGTACCTTGTGGTCCGAAAATGTTATGGAAACGAGCTACACGAACGTCTAGCTTATAGTTTCTATTAAATGCTAAGAATAAACGCTCGCTAAACAGCTTTTCCCAGCCATATTCTGAATCTGGATTTGCAGGATATGCACTTGATTCCTCACAATTTGGATTATTTGGATCCAATTGATTATGCTCAGGATACATACAGGCAGATGAGCTATAGAACACACGCTTAACTTTTTGTTTAACGGATTCATGCACAACGTTTAAGTTGACTAAAGCTGAATTGTGCATTACGTTTGCATCATTGTCACCTGTAAAAATATAACCAGCACCACCCATATCAGCTGCTAATTGATAAACTTCATCAAATTGCAAACTTTCAGAAAATGGGTAAGGTAAATACTTACAAGGTAATGGATGACCATTATATCCTTCTAGACGCATTGCTGCTTCTACATTTTTAGGATCACGTAAGTCATAAAGTAAGAAATCGTCTGCTGCTGTTTCTTCAAACTCAGGACGCTTTAAATCTACTCCACGAACCCAAAATCCTTCTGATTTCAATCGTTTAACGAGGTGTGAGCCAATAAACCCACCTGCCCCTAATACTAGTGCTGTTTTCATATTGTGTTGTAATAATTGTTTTGTTTTTCTTGTTTTTCTATTGTTTTTGGATGTATTAAATCAAATCCTGGAGGTAATGATGTTATTGTCATAGCACCAATTATTTTTTCATGTACTTTATTTACCCAATGTATTTCGGATTTATTTTTAAGTATACGATTTTGATAATCAGGATAATTAACCCACCCTCTTTCATCAACTCTCCAACCCCATTGTTGAATGTGTTGTTCAGTTAATCCCTCAACTGTATTAATACGTGGTACAGAGAACATTTCAACGCTGTTGTTGTCCTCTAATATAGATGGAAGGTATGCTAATAGTTCTTCTGACAAGTACTCATCAGCATCAATCTGGAATATATAATCTTTAGTGCATATGCCTTTAAGATTATTTTTAAATGTAGCGAAATCTTTATTTAATGGGTGGAAGTAATTCATTAACTTATATTTGTTAACTACATCTTTTACCTCATCAGTAGCAGTAATATCCATTTGTACTACTATTTCATCTTCATCTCTAATAGATGAACTTAATTGTTCTAATAAACGATCTAATTCAACATGTTCATTACAGGCTGAAATTGCATAACTGATTGAGGGCATAACATTATTCTTGTTGAGCGTATTTAAAATAGCCTATATATTCTAAGGCATCCATAAAATTATTTTGTTCAAATTCTTGTTTGGTAGTCATATCTGCTTTACCATCTTTTCCTTTAACAGCAGCCCATTCCCATTCTCCTAAAGCTTTACTATCAGCAAATACCATTGATTTATCATCAAGTACTACTGAGTTTGGGTACCAATGGTATCCATTTGCGTCTATAAATTTAAGATTTTTGTATAGCTCAGGCATCATTACCTCTGTAATCTTGATATTTTTTTCTAACATAGTAGAATTAGATGTAAACCCACATCCAAAACAGTTCCATACTGTTAATTGCTCATTTGAAACCTCAGAGCAAGCATTGCCCTCACATTTAGGACATGTTATTAGTTGTTCCTTCATTTTTATTTAATTTAGGTAATGATATTTTTTTCAATTGAGGCATTTTTATTTCTACTGGTTTAGGTGTTTTTTCATCTAAAATAGATAATAATTTTTCACTCATTTTTTCTAGGCTAAATTCAGTGCGTGAACGATACGATTGTTTTTTAGCCCCATCAGTATATTTTTTATAGTTTTTATAAACATCTTCTAATACATCTCCTGCTTTTTTATAATCAACTGTATACCATCCACTTTCTGGAATTAACATATCTTTTACTACTGCTGATTGATGTATTTGAGTTATTTGTCCTGGTAGTAAAATTGACATTTCTGGATCTAGAAAATCAGTGTGTCCACTGTATCCAGGGGCTATTACTGGTTTTTGGCTAACAGATGCTTCAAGTAATGGTCTACCAAATCCTTCACCTTTAGTAAACGATACATGCGCTTTTACTTTAGGATGATTATATAACTCATTTATTTCTTCATCAGTTAATTCACCATGAATTAAGTAAATATTAGGTAAGTCTTTACCTACAGTCTCTTCAATTTTTCTAATTTTATCTAAGATAGAATCTCTATCCATAATAGAATAAGTACCACTAGATGCTTTTAAAATTAATCCAGGTTTTGATTTTTTACCTTTAAATGTTTCAAGGAATGTTTTAATCATCATTCCAACATCTTTTCTATCTTGTCCAATTTCACCTTGTAACCAATGACCTACAAATAAATAATTAAACTCTTCTTTTATTTCATCTAATACTTCTTTTACTTCAGTATTAAATTTATCTATTTTTTTATAAATGTTTAAATTAACTCCTTCAAATAATACCTCTACAGGTGCTAATAATTCAACTTTACTTTCTACTTGTTGGGTTTGGTTATTACGTTTTTCAAATTTACTATTTTCAAACACACTTTTAGCGTGTTGTGAAGATACTAAATTTAAGTTCATTTTATTTAATCCTTCAATCCAAGGGGCAGCACATAATGTAGTTTCAATACCTGCTGTAACACCAATATTAAATTTACCTATAGCTTGAAATTCGTTGGGTACTGTAACTTGAATCCATACATCTGGTTGTTTTGGTAATTGTGGTTGACTCCAAAGGCAATCTATCATTAATTTATGATCAGGATTATCTTCTTGTAAAAATCCATAAGGTGTACTACCCCATCTTTGGGATAATATTTTTACATCATATTTACCTGATTTAATAACTGGTAATATTATATCTCTACTTCTAGCTCCATAACCTGAATAGGTATCAATTGGGCAACTTATTATAACTAATGGTTTCATATTATTTTGCGATAGCGTGTTTTACAAAGTGGTTTGGTTGTTCTAATGGTTCTACTTTAATCAATTCAAAAGCATGTCTTGGTTGCCATTTAGCAAATGTTTCTTCGATACCATCAATAATATTTTTAGACATATTAGTAGCAGTCATCATTGATTCATCTGACATTACCCAATCATAAGCTGCTTTACATCTGCTTTCATAATCAAGTGGTGTTACTGTTTTAACATTATGTAATGCAGAAATTTGTTTAGCTATATCAAACGGCTCAGCTCTATCATCAAATATATAAGGGGTTGGAATTGAACCAACAATACTTAAATTTGATGGGAATACTGGAAATGCCCAGCTACCATGTTTTTTGTATTTACCTCTATGATTTGATCCAAATTCTTCTGTAAACTTAATCCACTCACCATTCTCATCTTCAAAGCGCATTTGATCTTGCATACCACCTGTAACTGTAGCTATGATTGGTTTTCCAGTCATCATTGCTTCTGTTAATGATAATCCCCAACCTTCATTACTACTAATTAAAGCAGTAGCATCGGTAGCATTATAAAGCAAATTCATAACATTTGTTGGGTACTTATTTTCATCAAATATAATTTTATATTGAGGTAAATTACCAAACAACATATCTTTAACTGCTCTTAAATCAGTACCATTTTCATCTATCACTTGTGTATGCATTACTAAAGCACATTTTTCTGCTTTATCTGTAGGTAATCCATCAATGAATATCTTCCATGCTAACATTAGATCAGGAACACATTTACGACGGATGTTACGCGCGTTATATAATAAAGTAAAATCGTAATTTTTTCCTCCATATAATTGTTTTTTAAATTCTTGTAAAGCCAAATACTCAGGGTGTTCTGTAGTAATAGGGAAGAACATTTTTTCATTAATGCCATGGGGAACATATTTAATTGTTTTTTCATTAGCAACATCTCCTAAAACACATCTATTAATGTTTTCAGTTTGTTTGCTGATTGCAAGTAAAGTATCACATGATTCATAATATGATTTATTATACATTGGGTAAGGTAAGTCATCCCAAATGTTTAAGTAAATCATTGGTATTTGTTTTCTAATTTCATGTTCAATTTGAAATAACCAAATCCAATATCTAGGATCAGTAAAGAACATAATTGCATCTGGTTTCTCAAGTTCAAGCATTTGTCTAATTAGTTCAGGAGAACCATAGCCATCTACAGGATAAAGAAATACACTTGCGTCAGTGATTTCTGCGTTTTTATTTGTATCATCATTTAAATCAAATCGTTTGCCTTTATCAGGATGGGTAATTGCCCCTCCAATATTTACCCAATTAAAACGATGTGCTGTACCTATAACAATTTCTCTAGCCATAGTAGAGATACCGCTTGTCATTCTAATATCATCACATAACAATAAAATTTTCTTTCGTTGTTCGCGCGGAATGTAACCTTCTTTCATAATTTTAAATATATTGATTTTTTATTTGTTCCCATTGAGAGGAATTAAGATAATACCAAGGCTTGTGATAGCCAAGTGTTCCTAACTCAAATAGTGCTTCAACACTAAACTTCTTAGCAATTTCATAGGGCGCCAATATACCCATTTTATCATCTAACATATGGCGAGTAAAAAACATATCCTCACCCATGTTTCTCCCCCAATGGTATTTTTGACTTATATCAAACATCACTTTTGGATTTCTTAAAGAAAAACCTCCATTACAACAATGGGGGTAATATTCTGGAAGATGAGTAAACCAAGGAGCTCCTATAAAATCATATTCATAGAATTCTTCTATTCCTTTTCTTAATAATCCACTATCATTTTGAAATATTAATACCCTATCAAAATCTAAAAAAGTTTCCCAAAACCAAGGACCTTGATCTGTAAGCAGCAAATTATAGCAGTGTACAGAATCGTCTTCTAATGTTATAGGAATAATGTTTATATTATGTAATGTACTATTATATTTCTCTACTAAATGAGGTTTAGTAAATAAAAAGTAAGTAGTATTTTCAGGCAAGTAAGGAACATGCCTATCAAGGACTTCTTCTAAGTCCATGTCTCTAGTCTCTACGATTGCAGCACATAGTTTCATATTACCAATAGAATATACAGTTAGCTCCGCTTGCTGGTGTTTCACCTTTTTCAGAGCAATTCATTAATATTTGGAATTCTTCTTTTAATAATGAATCAATGTTAAAGATATGAGAAATAGTGTTAAATGTAATATAACCATTTTTACTTTTTTTCAAAACATCATTAACATAACCCATTTGAATTGATCTTTCACACTCAGAAAAAGCATAGTTACTTATTACTAAGTCATATTCTATATCTGTTGGTAACTGATCTTGAGTATAATACTTAACATTATCGTAATTGGAATCTTTAAGATATCTTTGAGATAATGCTGTTACTTCAGGTAAGTCTACTAAAGTATAGGATGATGGTTTATAACAATCATTTATGATTTTACATTGACCTCCATATCCAACTCCAATTTCAACAATATTTTTACCATCTAATGAACCAAACATTAATTCTAATTCATGCATTACTTTAGTATAACGTAATGTACTAGGACATATCTGTCCAAAGGGTTCATCATATTGTTCTAATATAGCGCCTCCTTGAGCATCATTAAGTTTAAGTTTATCTATCTTAGTAACATCAAAATTGTTTTGCATTAACCATTCAATATAACCCTTACCTAAATCATAACTCGTATGTTCTAGTATTGGTGTATAATTGTGGTTACGTCTAAAATGGGTAAATACCTCATCATCGATAGAAGCGTCTAAACATATTTCTTTGTATTCTTTATAATCGGAGATACTAGTTTTCATTTGCTGGTAGAGTTGTGTCTAATTGATTGTGAATTTGTTTTCTGAACTCATCGCTTGTTAAGTATAAATACATTGTGCGCTCTGTTAATTTCTGAACGCTAAATTTATATCTAACACAGGCGATTTTAAACTGCTCAAACAAATCCTCGGGGATTTTTACGCTTGTTAATTGCATGTTTGCTTTTGCCATAATATTATATTTTGATATAAATATATACAGTTAGATAGAAACAGCAACTTTATCGCAAAGTTCTGGTTTGTCTTTATAAGGACACCATTTGCAACTGCTTTCACCTACATTCTTAATATA
>ENA-OSIY01001951-OSIY01001951.1-marine-metagenome-genome-assembly--contig:-NODE-1951-length-10867-cov-5.607136_pt1 | contig 10867 bp, 7 predicted proteins | sample MGYA00237884_ERZ534233 | MGnify/ENA primary metagenome ERZ534233 (study PRJEB26412, sample SAMN06343840) | marine metagenome | isolation source: estuarine water | place: USA: Columbia River Estuary... | reverse complement strand
CCTCTCTATTCGTCGGCAGCGTCAGATGTGTATAAGAGACAGGACTATTATACATGTTTTAGATTATTGTAGCGATTTCGGTGATTTTTTACGAGGTTCTATATTACTAGCAGAATATGCTAAACATCTAAATATACAAATAAAATTAAATACATCACGTCATATTTTATCGACATATCTAGAAAAAGAGATAGAAGAAATACCATCAACTGAAAATGTTAATATAATTCCAATTACTAAAACCCCTGAAAACCACTTATTACCACTCTTTGAAAATTTTATAAACTCAGATAATGATAATATATATATAAGAACAAACTATTTCTATAATAAGAATTTAGTAACACAAGAGATAAAAGAGTTTATTAATTTTTCTCTAAAATTCAAGCAAGAGTATTATGATAAAGCTAAGATGTTATTTAATTTGAAAAAATATATAGTATTATATATTAGATGTCAAGATGATAATTTCGAAAGTGTTATTGACGATGATAACCTACTCTGTCAAATAATAAAACTTCAATTGAATAATGATACGATTGTGATTAGCAATAATTATCTATTGAAAAAGAAATTAAATAAATTATTTGGGTTTCATTATATCGATAATATAGCAATTCATAGTTCAAAAGTAGAATCTACTATTCTCGAGTATATTATACTTTCTAAATCACATCGTACATATTGTTTTAGTTACTATAGACATGGCAATGAATTTAGTGAACATTGTTCTATACTAAATAATATACCATACAGCGTTGTTCGTCTATCTTCTACAGATAAACCAAGCATAGAAGATACAAAATTGTTATCAATACATTATGCCAATTTAAAAAATAATACTATTATCCCATATGGATTTGATGATTTAGAAGCATCATATGAATCCAGAGAACATACTAATATATCATTTATAACGTTGACAAATAATGGCTACGTAGACTATACTCTAAATTGTCTAAAATCAATAGAACTAGCTGGTATTAAAATAAAACTAAAAGTATATTGTATAGGTGAAGAATCTGCTACTATCTTAAATAATAAAGGAATTACAACTGAACTAATCGATGATGAGACGTCAGTTGAATTTCAAGAATTTAGAAAAAATAATTGGTCTAATATTGTATTCTATAAATTCAAAATTATATATGATAATTTATTGAACAATGAATATGTATGTATTACTGATGGCGATATTGTCTATGAGAATAATTGCATATTTGATTATTTATTAAACAATATAAAAGATAATGATATGTTGATTCAATCTGATGGTATTACTAGAAATGGTATATGTTCAGGGTTTATCTTTATTAAATCGAACCAGGATACTATTTCACTATTTAATCCCAGTAATGTAGAAGAATATAGAAATACAGTGGGTTGGGGTGACCAAATATACATTAATTCAATTAAAAATAAACTCAAATATAAGAAATTACCATCGGCCTTATTTCCCTCTGGAAAGTATTATTATCAATATAGTGAAGAGATTAAACCATATCTTATACATTTTAATTGGGTAGTTGGTCATGAAAAGAAGAATAAAATGGTTAAATATAATAAATGGCTTATATCATAGAGATATATTTTTATAAGGATAGAAAGTTAATTCATGTATTAGTATAAATACGTGAATTATCAGATAATAAAAAAATATTAGTAAATATTAATGAGGCCAACTATTTTGATAAGAGAAACTCCTGAAGAAAAACTTAAAAGAACTGCACCTGAATTAGCAAGTTTAAGACAAAATACGCTAGAAAGAAAAGCTGCGGATATAGAAGCTCGACAAAAAATCATTTTGGCAAGAGGAAAATCGAATACAACGGCTAACAGTATAGAGCCTACGGGCAACAATGTAAAGCCTTTGGCTAACAATGTAAAGCCTTTGGCTAACAATGTAAAGCCTTTGGCTAACAATGTAAAGCCTTTGGCTAACAGTATAAAGCATACTGTACCTGGCTTACGAAATATTCCTGTCGAGAACATATCAATTCGTAAAGAAATTCCAGGAAATATGGTTTCTCCTCAATTAGGACATGGAATAGGTAACAGAATATTTCAAGTCTTAGCAGCACTTGGCTACGCTGAAAAATATGGCAAGCAATGTGTAATTTCGAAAGTAAATACAATTAATGGTTCAAAACCCCACGAAAAAAACCTTGATGGAATGTTATCTAGAATATTCCAGAATGTTCCAGTTATTCACAGTATTAAAACCCCTACGATAATAAGAGAAGCACAACGATTTAATTATAATGACTTACCAAATTCCTTAGCCAATGTCGTATTACAGGGATATTTTCAAGATGAACGCTATTTTCCCTCTGAATCAAGTAATATGATACCTAAGATAAAAACAGGCCACTACCAAAATACATATTTCATACACATACGAGCAGGTGATTATTTACAAAAAGGGAGTTTTGGCTACGATCTTTCTTATTACTATAAAAGCTGCTTTGAAATACTAAGTCCTGATACAAACTACATCGTGTTCTCAGATGATATTGGATACGCTACAAACTACATGAAACAATTCAATATTTCGTATACCATTTCAGATAAAGTAAACCAATTGGATACCCTAATTGAAATGTCTAATTGTGAAGGCGCAATCTGTGCGAATTCCTCCTTTAGTTGGTTAGGTGCTTTCTTCCAGGATAAGACAAAAGGCAAACGATTTATGCCTTCTAAATGGATTAAAGAATATGATTGTACTGGAGTTTATCCTATATGGTCTACTATTGTCAATTCCGAATTAATTGCTAGTTCTCATGATACAAATATAAATGGTTCTGTATCAATAGCTTTAAGTGGAGGCCTAGGTAATAGAATATTTCAAATATTCGCAGGGCTTGCATATGCCAGAGAACATAACAAACAATTTGTATTATGTAAATCTATCTATGAAACACCAAAGGTAGTACATGAAGAAAATACAGATAGTATGATAGATTTCATTTTTCCAAATATAGAATATGTTTCATCCTTTAGCTCATATTCAAGAGCTAAAGAAACAAAACATATGGATTACAATAAATTACCATATTACAAGGGAGATGTTCTACTAGTGGGATATTTCCAAGTCGAACAATATTCACTGGAATTAGAGAATATACCTAACATAAGAACGGCATATTATGAAAATACATATTTTATACATTTGCGTCTTGGAGATTATATAGGATTTTATGGTATGGATTTTAATCTAACTAATTATCACAAGAGGTGTATTGATATATTAGGCCCTAGTGCTAAATATATAATATTTTCAAATGAAAATGATAAAGCAGAAAGATATATAAAACAGTTTAATATACAGTATACAATTTCTGATAAAACGGACGCACTTGAATGCTTAATAGATATGGCAAATTGCGCAGGGGGTATTTGCGCTAATTCTACTTTTAGTTGGATGGGTGCATTCTTTCAGAGGCAGCCTAGAATGAATATATTTGTTCCGGATAAATGGATACCTAATGGAATAGTTAAAGGGATCTTTCCCTCATGGGCTACACGTATCCAGGTTTGATTTAATTTTTAGCATATTATAGATGAATAGTGTACTAATATATATTCATAGAGGCTATTGTGATTATATGGATGATGTATTTGCTATTACACGACATTATAATTAAGCACATATGCGTTAAATTACCGGAAATTATATAATATATATATTATGTCGTTTAAGATAATTCCATCTCCCCCGACTAAAATAGTTAATTATGGGGCATATACGCTACCTATAGATAGTATAAAGGAAAATAGTATCATAACAGTTGATACTAATAATAATAATAAACTAGTTCTACTAACAAGCTTTTTTGAATGTAATAATCCTAGTAAGTATAATGAATGGCTTTACTGTTTAGAAAAGAATATATCTGATAACAATATTGAGAAAATTATTATATTTTTAGAGGGGTTTTCTAATATTTTAGATATTACTGATCTTAAGAATAATTTTACTGTATCAGATATATCAAAGATAACATTAGTTAAAATAAATACAAGGCCGTCATTTTACTACTTAATTAATTATGCAAATGAACATTTTAATAATAGAACAGTAATAATATCTAATGCTGACATTTTTTTTGAGAACTTAAATATAGTAACAAATATTGATATGTCTAAGGTAATTTTTACATTAACAAGATACTCTTATACACTAAATAAAGAAAAGGTATCATTACCTTCTTTTAAATGTTCTTCATATCCTTCTCAAGATTACAGTATTACTGATTTTCTAAAAGTATCTAATGTTCAGCAATGTTATAATAAGAAATATTTTAATGAAAAGTTAAACATCTATTACGAAGGTAAAGATTATGCAAATGAATATTGTGCTGATGCCTGGATATTTAAGACACCAATAGGTTTAGAAGAAACATTCAAACGTATACATCTTGGAAAATTTAGATGTGATAATAACCTGAATAAGTTATTTACTGATAAAATAAAGAACGAAGGTTATATATTTGAAAATCCATGCTTAAGTATTAAGGCAATCCATTATGATTTTAATACTCTAAGGGATTTTGATGAAACAGAAGATGAAGTATTTGATGAAATATCAGCGCATCAATTATTTATACAGTGGAGTTATATATCTGATAATTTCTCATTAATAAAACTATAAAAATATATCTAGTAAAGATAGTATATGTATACGGCCATTATAATTGAACCCAGAAGACATCCAGCCATGCAGTTTGTATTGAAGAATTTTCTAGAAAACCTAGATGAACGCTGGCAATTCATTATATTCCATGGTATTGATAATGAACAGTGGTTAAGAGATATGATTGATACGCAGTTTATAACTGATAAATATAGAATACAATTAAATAATTTAAATGTAGTCAATCTATCACGGGAAGAATATAGTAGGCTTTGTACTAGTGCTGAATTTATTGAACAAATACCAACTGAAATATTCTTATTCTTTCAAATAGATACTATGATATGTTCATCAGAAAAGAACCTGATCTACGAATTTCTAAAATATGATTATGTCGGAGCACCTTGGTTTTCTACTAATGAATTTGATGGTAAAGTAGGAAATGGAGGGCTTTCCCTGCGAAAGAAGTCTAAGATTCTAGAAGTAATTAAAAAATGTCCGTATACCTATGGAATTGCTGAAGATGGGTATTTCTGTGTATATAATGACACCGTTGAATTATATAGACCTAGTTATGAAGAAGCTCAACTGTTTTCAATGGAAACTGTATTTTCACCTAGATGTTTTGGTATACATAAATCATGGTTATATCAACCAGATAAAATAGAAGAAATCGAAACTCGATTTCCTGGATATAAGGAACTAATTCGGCTCCAACTCTAACCCAGGCCATTCACCCATCATCGCCTCCATTGCAGCCTGACGGCGTTCCAATGGAGTTCCCTTTAATTTAGCAGACCGACGTTTCCACCACCATTCGAACCGTAACGCTTCTCGTTTCGACTCGAAGCCTTTTAAATAACAGACCCTATACCACCCTCCTGGAACCCTAGATGTTGCTCTAGCGCCACCTGCTAAAGCACCATTGTGTTGCTGTAATCTACGGTCAGGGTCTACAGTTGCACCCACGTAAGTTCTTGTAGGAGCTTCCACAGTTGCTAGTAAGTAAACAAACCATGGCTTTTCTCCCTCTTGCGTCTGTGATAAAGACATCCGAAACTAATCTAATCTAACACATATACAAATGTTTAGACTATATTAGAAACATGGACACCAGAGTTCTTCCGAGCATAGCAAATGTTGCCAATTACAGAGCAAATGAAGATTGGTGGTTTTATATTCCTGCTATTCTATTCGTCGACACCTTCATCCTTTTCCTAGTGCGCTTCATGCCCCAGGTATTCGGAAAACCCATTAATCAGTGGTATGACGATTTTGGCCTAGCAGCTGTTCTATCAGATGTGACCATCATAGCCATTGGAATTGCGATTACCCGGTACATCTATAGTGCTTTTTTCCTAGAAGAGGAAGGGTGGCATATACTTTACTTCATTGCCCTTGCGGTAGTCATCCAGGTAATCCACGATATGGCTTTTAACTTCGGAGTTATACAAAAAATTCCAAGAGGACATAATTCTATGATTGATGTCTTCAAGGCCTATGCGGAAGGTGGGCCCAAGATTATATTAACAGATGCCATCATGGTTGCAAGTTCCATTGGAATAGCAGCTTCTCTAAAAGAAATAGATTACCATTACACTGGTTTCTTAAGTTTGGTCACATTGTATTCACTCTCCTATATCTTGTTTACGAACATACGTTAGAGCTTCATAGAAACGGAAACACAAAGCAACTCAGTATTTACTGTGTCTTTCCATTGAATTTTCATCCCAATGGTCCCAGAAAGGTTAGGGTCAATAAGATATGACGACGATGTATCTAGAATGCCTATCTGAATAGGACAACCACCAGGGACCTCAAGACAAAGGTCTTTCACTTCAGGCGCAAGAGGAATGAAATTGTAGGTAAAGGAATACGTTGCTGTTCCTGCAATAACTTGACTGGGATTATCGAGAGAAAGTTTCAGTGTAGAATTCTGACCCTTTACAGCAGGATCAGGCAGAAAACTCATCGAATTCACTCTCATCTTAGATAGACCATTGGAACAATCCTTCACAGAACCAATGGAATAAGAATAAGCGAGTAGAGCAAGAACACCCATAATACCTAAGCCTGCCTGATAGAAGTAATCAATTTTTGGAATTCAGTGATTATATGGGTATTTTCCCAAATATGGATACATTTATCAGACAATTCATATTTCAAGGTTCCATCTTCTCTTGTATAAGGTCCATAAGGATTGAAAAATATATAGCCGAACTTAGAACACTCTTCTTCAAGCATCCTATTAAGACAGTTTCTATATATAACACGCGCCCAATCAGTCCCAATAAATGGAATGGGACCACCGGTTACTTCAGAATGTACATTACAAGGAGCATGATCCTTATCTGAAGTAGGAGGAGATACTGCTACTATAATAATTGCCTTATATTCTCTTATATTATTCTGAATAGCAAGTAAATATGCATCTACCAATTCTTTACAGACATTTTCATGGTGTCTTCCATAATGAACTTGTTTTCCAACATGTCCACGAACATCGACTTCTCCATAAACCAAGCAGAATATACGGTCTCTGGAATTGTGCTCCTCTTTGAAATTTATAATTTGATTATCTCGACCAATTCGAAACATCGTCCTTGAGAACTGGAAGAGATTACGGTGATCAATCGGTAGATTTTTGAAAGATACCGCAGCATGGCTATCTCCATAGATATTCAAATATGAATCAATTAAATGGCCTCTGGATAATTCAAAGTCCCTAGGATGTGTACGAATGGAAATATATTCTGTAAATGTTTCATTGAATTGTAAAACATGGTAGTGATTATTCCAGTATGCACCCACAGTAGAAGCATTGATTGTATAAAAGGACCCTTGGCCCCAGGTTGTTTCCAAAATAGATGAACCCTTAAAATGAAAGATGAATTTTATAAAACCAGAGCCCCATGAATATTTCTTATCAGCCAGGGCTAGGATAATATTTGAAGAAGTTAATTTATGGAGGGTTTTCTTGAAGAATTCACACATTCTTTCAAACTTATGGCCAAAGTTACCAATGGGAAAAGAGAAATGACAGATGGAGGAAGTTGTGTAATTTCTCACCTCATCATTTCCTTCAAAAAGACTAACCAATGGATTTAGCAATTGATTATTATACAAGTTATCCTTAATTGCATGGAAGTTTATGAAGGGTTGATCCAGACAATAAGGAGGTTTCTGACCTGATTGTGTAAAGAAATCAATATGCTCCCTGATTCTCTGGAAAAGCAATTTCATCTGAGATGAATTTAAAAAAAGAAGAGTCCCAGAATTCAAGCCGGTCAAACTTTTGTCCACCTCTCCAAAATTAAAAAATTGTGCACCAAAATTCAGAGACTCAATTGTCCCAGATTCTATTCCGTAAAGCAAGTCGTCTATGGGTAGCTCAAAGATGGGATTGAGGGGTGCTTTTATAAGAATATCTGTATCTAAGTACAAGAGTTTCTTATATTCAGAAATCTCAGGATAATCAAAGATGAAGAGGCGCGCACATGCAGCCTGGAAAATTGTACTGAAATCTAGACAAAAGGTTTTCAATTCAATTCCTAATTTTCTTCCAATCTCTTTCACCAATGGCTCAAATTCTTTTTGGGTTAGTACCAGGAAATCAAAATTCTCAGATGGTGAGTACATTTTTAGACTCTTCAAAAGTAGTTCTAGTAATTTGAAGTAATCCTTATTATAAAAGACACAGCAATAAAGTAAATTATTGGATTTAACAGCATCTTTCTTTTTCAAATTAACAAGATGATTTGGTATATTTTCCTTATTTCTCCAGAAGTGTCTGAATACTATATTATTTTCAGAATCTACTATATTATCTCCTGTTACATCAGGAACTTCCTTAAATAATATGAATTTGCTCTTATCACCTGTATAGTTATTATAAATATTATATAATTCATTGCATATATAATTATAATTTGTATCTAAAACACTTATATCCATTGTATATAGTTGTTGCAGTGCCTTATGAATAATTGGATGGCCTTTCTCACAAGCTATAACACAATTAGAAATACAATTGGTTACCCAGGAATTAACTGAGAAAAATCTATAGTCTTTTATAATCTCATCAATAGGTCTATATATCATTGCATCAGAATCAATATATACGCCACCTTTCAAAAATAAATAATAGTATCTAAATAAATCTGCTCTATGTTCTCCACGCTTCAATGAATTGAATTTTTTAATTATATCTGGAAATTCAGGCAGTGGATGTTTCTCAAAGAATGGTATTTCATCTCCATTTATATAATTTATATATTCCCATTCATCTGTAAGATAGTGTTTTATCATATCATGAATATATTGAGGCAATCTATCCTTTGACTTTTGAAAAAATAGCTTGGGTATTCTCTGAATACTCATTTCTATTTTTATAAGTTAAAAATGGTTTATATATAAAAACGCAATGAAACAGGCCCGGAATTATGACAAATTAGGCATCTGGCTTCTTCCAGACTTCATGGAACCCCGTGACCAAATTGGTAAATCCATGGGTCTTCAAGTTTTCGAGAATTACATTGTAGTCACATCTGTCTGGACTATCTTTTTCGAATATGACCAGCTTTAGTTGTTTATAAAGATGAGGATTTTCTTCGAAGAATTGTCCAAGGAAGCCTTCGCAATCTGCAACCAAGGTATCAAACTTTAATCTATATTTTTCTTCAATTTGCTCTACTGTATAATTTTGTAGAGAAGATTGTTCAGATTTAATTGTCTGATTTCCATATCCTGTAAATACAGGATGTTGAGTTAATGTGAGAGGAACTCTTGAAATAACTCCCTTAATCAAATGTAAATTACACTTGTTTCTTTTTATATTTTGTTCCAGGCACTTCCACACAATACTGTCAGGTTCTACTGAAACTTGGTTAAATGGGTTCTTGAGTTTCTTATTTATAACACAGGAGACAGTTCCGTATCTGGCGCCTAGCTCAAGAACTGTACAATCCTCTGTAATATACTCTTCTGCTTGCTTCTGTTCAACTGTTTCTAAACGTATTGTATCTACTTGCTTTCCATTTTCATCATAGAATTTCATTTGTTTCTTACCTTTCAAATATTCTAGGTCACCAAGGCGAACTGACTGATATTCAGAGAAATCGGGGTTGAACCTTAGGAAATGGTCAAATCCCGACCAGGATGCAAGTAAAGAGAACTCTCCTAACCACTTATATGTGCCTGATGCCCATGTACTCACCAGCTTACCATTTGGTTCAAACCGAATTCCTCCAATTGTATCCCCCCAACGGAAACTTTGACCAACCAATTCGGTTTCAAAGAAAGTGCGCTTTCCTGAAATCTCCCTAAAATGTTTTAAAATATGCGTAACATGCGGCTTCATTCGCCCCATCTTATGCCTAGCATTACCAATTGGCCAGACAAAATGACATAGAACAACTGGTGTAGGTTCAGATGGCGGAGGTGGTGGGTCTATACAGTAAATTAAACCGTGCTTTTCTAGCATCCGGTTGTCATATTTGTTTGCCTTTATGAAATGATAATTTACAAAGGGTTGGTCTGCGCACTGGGGCATGGGTTTACCTGTATCCTTAATATCTTTTACATGCGCATTTATGTCATTGAATATTCCCCTTGTACTTTCCGTCGGCTTGAATAATAAAATACCCCCATTCATCGCAACAGTATTCTTGTCAATTGTCGTGAAATCAAACCACCACCCCCCGTGTATCTCATGTTCAATTGTTCCTTCCTTCATTCCATACAATTTGTCTTCAATAGGTTCATTGAAAATGTTCATCAAATCCCCCTGCACTATAATATCAGTGTCTAAATACATTACCTTGTCATATGCCATCGCATTTTCATAATCAAAAATAAAAAGACGTGAACAAGATGCCTCATGAACAGAGTTGAACGAGAAGAACTTCATTAAGAGAGGAATTCCTACTAGCTTAGAAAGTGCCTGTATATCTGGTGCAAAATTCTCACTTGTAAAAATAAGAAAGTCAATACATTCTAGACTAGAATAGAGTTTCGCAGTCACTAGGAAAATCCGTAAGAGTTCAATATATTCCTTGTTGAAGAAGACGCCGAGGTAAATAAGGTTCTTTGTCATATTTGGCATTATAGAAGGTATCGTAGTTGATAAAGTCAAATCAGCAATTTCATCCTTAAAAATACATGCCTCCTTGGAAAAGGAATGCTGGGGGTTTGTATAAAGACGATTTGTCTGACCCCTGTCTCTTATACACATCT
>ENA-OSIY01001950-OSIY01001950.1-marine-metagenome-genome-assembly--contig:-NODE-1950-length-10871-cov-5.512785_pt1 | contig 10871 bp, 13 predicted proteins | sample MGYA00237884_ERZ534233 | MGnify/ENA primary metagenome ERZ534233 (study PRJEB26412, sample SAMN06343840) | marine metagenome | isolation source: estuarine water | place: USA: Columbia River Estuary... | reverse complement strand
ATTACAGGACTTGGGGCTATTGCTCTTGTCGCTGGTTTAGTTATGATTTTGGGAATTGCTAAAACCGTTGTTAAAACTGCAGAAATCTTAGGAAAAGGTAACTATACTAAAGCTCCTCCTATATTATGGACTTTACAAGCAGGGGCGGCTATGGTTCCATTTGGAATGGCCGCACTTGCCTTAGGTATGATATCTATAACTGGTATTGGAGCCATTGCCATTGTCGCTGGTCTTGTTGCTATATTATTAGTTGCTAAAACTATTCAAGAGACTTCTAAGATATTAGATAAAGCCGCCGAACTTGGCGCCAACCTACCTAACTCTGAAACTCTAAATAAGTACGCGGCCAACGGACTAGTGTCTAGGGTTAAGGTCGCTAATATGTTGTTTGATAGAGCCAAGGCTCTTAAGATGCTAAACAAAGATTCAAATGTGCAAGAGCTTCTGGCAAAGACTGCACAGAAGGTATTACAGGACAAAGGCTCTGACATGGACAAAGCCGCTTCTATAATTGACTCTGTAGATAAGACCTACAAACTTAAGTCGCTTGGCAATGCCTCTGACCTATACTCTTTGTCTATTAAGCAAGCATCCGATATGCTTAGCGATAACGTTCAGCTAACCAACGGTTCTGTGTATAAAAAAGCCGAGCTGGATAATATTAATCTCGATGAGATTAAGGGAGTCTTCGGAGAAGACTTCGCAGATAGGGTATCCAGCGGCGGCTTATTTGTTGACTCTGAGAAGCTAGCGGAAGAGCTGGCTACTTTCCCTAGGAATGACGCTAACCTATTTGATAAGCTCGTAGGCAGTCTTGGAGTTAAGACGGCCTACAAGCAAGCTAGCGGCAACCCTATAAGGGTCGAAGACTTTATCTAGCAGGCGCCAGATTCAGCTAGCTGATTAAAGAACCTACCGATGAAGCCAATACTGCTCATGACATCCTGAATGACTATGCTGTTTCCAGCCCCGTACATAGTGTCGCCCAGCGACTGAGGGTAGGCTCCAGCGACGCCTATGGCGTAGACTTCCACGCCAAACCTTGCCTTAGCATCCTTCCTGCAGAGATTTACATGCTGGTAGGCAGATTCATAACCATACCCATTAGCATTCGGCTGACCGTCGCTAATAACTATCATGACCCTGCGCTTATAATCTTCCCTTGTATAAGCTAGGTGCTTTGAAGCATGCCATATTGCAAACCCATCGGTGTTGTTTGCATGGTGAGTTATCTTCAAGATGTTATGAAGATCCTGAATGCCAGGCTTTGTCTCGTCGTAGATCTGGCGAAGAGTAAGCTCATTGAACGTCGGAACGCCCAACACTTTGCCCTCTGCAGACCCCTCCTGAGCACTAAAGCCAGTGACCGATAAATCGAGCCCACTAACACCCTTGCATAGCTTTGCAAGTATGTAACCGACCTCAGCTGCGTCTTGGATTTTATTACCACTCATAGATCCCGACTGGTCTATGAGCAGGTTGACTGCAATCTTATCGCTTCTATGCGAGCTATTCCTATAGAAGACCTTATCGCTATCCATAGCCACTTTATAGATGCTCCCTAGATGCAGCTTACCGGATGGGTTGCCGTAAACTTTCCTAGTGAGTTCCTTAGAGCTAAACGCAAAACTCTCGGCTAAGCGCTCCGCAGAGTTATCCATTCTGCGAATTCGCCCTAAATCCCAGTGCTTAGATAAAACTTCATCTGGCTTGCACCAGACTGGTTTCATAGTTATAGAGTTCTCATCCCGCCCATGAAAAGGAACAGCAGGAGCCGACCCCGCTTCTTTCGCCTCTTTTCCGGAAGTACCCGACAAGCTCTCTATATCTTTTGCCGTTAAGCATTTTTTGTTTATAACCGGCACTGTACCAAATAAACCTTCATCTACTCCGAGGAACTTTACGTCCCAAGTAGACAGAGGGTTACTGCCTGAAACAGCCTCAATCCCAAATGCCTGCTCCACCGTCGAAGATCCTTCTTCATCGTAGGATTCTTCTTCTTTCTCATCATATAAATCCTTTATGCGTTTCACTACCTCTACGCAGAATTTCCATCGCTCCTTAGGAGTTTTTATAGAAGCCAGCCCATCGGCTATCATCTGCTTACCATCGTTGTAGCAGGAGGGGATCTTTATAGGATCATGCGAGTTGTATAAATTCCAAGCTAAGCCTTTGATAAAAGCCTTGCTGGATGTACCCTTACCCTCCATTCCATTCTTGCTACTTAGCATTCTTTTCATAGCCGTGGCAGCATTGTTTGACTGCATTCGAGCATATGTATCAAAGTATGGCTTGAAGCCAACCCACTCAGACACAATACTGCTTCGAGCAACAGCAAACTCAATCGCCGTCCATAGAGATTTTACCTCTAGGTCTTGCTCCGCCAAAAACTTTCTATGGGTATTAGCATCTATTTGGCGCTTTAGCTGAGCCGCTAGCATAACCTGCCCGCAGAGGGCATCGGTGGCGTCTCCAACCCCTTCTTTATTTTTTGCAGAAATCAAATCATCTGGCGAAACAAATATCGTGTTGTTACTCGGCTTGTTAACATCCGTGCCGGACGAGAACTTAACATTCAATAGACGTTCGTTTTCTTCACCGCTATTGAGAACCACGTTTGCACTACGAACGATTGCCCTTAGCGTGTCTTCGCATAGCTTCTTATTTACATCCGCTTTAGGCCGATCTAAGATGCCCTTGTATAAAGAATCGTAGGAATCTTCGAAGTCGTCAAAATTATACCAACTATTCCAATAATTTTTTTTCTCAGTCTTTCCTACTTTATATATAGGATCCTTGTACCAGTCACTGTAGCTCATAACATCTCCTTAATAATAAGACGGCCTAGTGAAAGGCCGTCTTATTATAACATAGTTAAAGGTTAATAAGGTCGCTGGCGGTTGCCATTTTACCGTCGGTGCCGTCAAGGCTACCGAACTTACCCTTCAGCATTTCCAATACCTGTGCTCGCTCACTATCGGCACCTGTACCGCCTGAAAAGTGATTTACTAAAGAAAAGCGTAACATACTAGCTCCGCCTTCAAGAAACTTTTCAGCTGCGTTGAGAAGCTCGCGCGTCGATAGAGTATTCTCAAAGATGCTATCAATACCCTTCGACTTTCGACGAATTGTGTCAGCGATATCCACAAGTTTCAGAGCTGATTCTGGGTCGATCCCTGTGCGTACGATAAGTAAATTAACCTCTGCGTCCTTAGGCAGGTAAGTCAACTCGACAACATCGCCGAACCGAGCCCTCAACGCACGGTCGAGCTTGGTGGTGCCTGTGTAAGCTGCACCCTGATTCATGGTCGCAAACCAAACTGTACCGCCGCCATCTTGAAGAATAGGGCTCGGACGACGATCTTGAATCAAGCACGAACGTGATGTGTCTAAGAGAGGCAGCAGCACATTCAAGACTTCGGGGGCGGCCCGATTTATTTCGTCGAGCAAGATCACATGGTTGCCCTCAGACACTACTCGGTCAAATGGGGTCTCCTCCCATGAGATAGAGCCGGCTTGAATATCCAAACGGCCGAACCACTTCTCGGCTTCGGTGATGTTTGAGCAGTCCATTTTTAACAGAGACAGACCTTTGCGAGCAGCGAACTGCTTCGCGAACTCTGTTTTGCCGCACCCCGTCGGCCCAACGATCATTACATTTTGGGACTTCTTTTGGCGAGCCCTATCAATCACATCGCAGAACACTGCGCCGTCTGGCGGCATGACGTAGGACGGGTCTACCTCATACTGAGCAGCGCCAGTTCTCTGGTTGTATTTAACAGCCGCTGCGGACATATCAACTACAGTGGTCTTTGATTTAGCTTCTTTAATCATTTTCATATTCCTCTTGAAATTCTCCGAACATATCTACGTACTCCTGCTCCGCTACATCGATAGCGAAATGTTTCAGGGGTAGTAGATTTTTTAAATCTGAAGATTCTTTATCTATCTCTGAGTCTAAAACGCAGAGTAATCTATAATGCCTATCCGACTCTTTTTTAGATATGCAGTCGGTAGGTATTACCTTTATAATCTCCCAGCTGTATTCCTGCTTTAAACCTATAAGGCTCTTGTACTCCAGCGTTGATAATTTCTTATCATACTTTCTACGAAGGGCATCTTTCTGTAGCTCTATTACTTTCTCGTTGTTCAACATGGCGCCCTCCTTTCTTACCTAAACCCAAAGTAAAATAGAGGTTCTTCTTGCTTGTCACAGTGGCCTACTTCGCCTGTAGCTTTATCTTTCAGCACTGCAAAGCTTTTGGTCTCCGTCCTTATTTCAAACTTCCTCATCACTTCTTCTAGGGTTAGGACGTCTCCATATTTTGCCTCTAAATATTCCCTAGGGGCTTGGGGTATTTTCATGCTAGTCCCCCATTTCATTTAGCCTGTTTTTAAACTTATTGCCCGTGGGCGCTTTACCTTCTTCCGGAGAAGGCCTATTTTTCTTAACAAAATCTTTTATAATTTCGCTATCTTCCCTAGCTTTGAATTTTATTCCATCAGGGTTGTCTTTATTGATGGCATCGCATATTTGCATCGACACCCATTTATTATGAGAGTAGGCGTCGTCAAAACTCTTTAAAGCCTCCGTGGATATATCATCCCCATCTTCATTACACTTGAAGTAGTGAATGTGATACACCCCTAGATCATCATCTCCCCTAACTCTTACTACCATTCTAACCTTGTCTATAAACACTCGCCTGATTTCTATCACGGCAGATTTTTCCTCTGACTCTTTTTCGATAAGGGCCTCTATGGCCTTCTCGAAGTCAGCTTCTTTATCTTTATTTTTGTTATAGTGAAATCCCTGCGTGACCTTAAAGTTAGCCTCTTCCACACTAAATATGAAGACGCACGGCATTGCACCGAACTCGCTTATTGACTTCTTAAATAGGTTGATTGCTCCACCCATGCCGAGACCGTTTATCAACCTTGCCCTTATGTCTCTTGGTGCGGACTTGAAAAGATACTTCTCATCCTCATCCATTGGAATTTTACGTACGGTGCACATAATCCCAGCTTCTGATGAGATCTTCCCGCCTAAGGTCTCATTGATCATGTCCGGGCGTTTCTTTTCCATGTACGCCATCACTTCTTCCACTTCGATATCGTTTCGCTCGATCTCTTCCTTTGCATTTTCTAGAATGCCTTTTAGCTCGGCGTCCAAATTTATTACTGAGCTCATCTCTTTAGCAGACAGTATATTCAGCCCGTTGACTTTGTCAGAGGCTGCAATTAACTTGTGTGCTATAGATGCAATAATTTCTTCTCTTTCCATTGATTCTTCCATTTTACTTTTCCTTTTTAATAGGGCCTGCCAAGATAAATAAGAAATCCCCCAGAAATCCCCACATGTCGTTTAAATATTGTAGATAGGCCTGACCGCTTAGTTTAGGCCACTCTACTACAGTAGATACTATGTGCATCTCCCGTCCAGCAAAGTTTGGGCGCCTGCTTCTGGCAGACTCCCCAACCTGTATAACCGGCACTGAGCTTCTATACTGGTCCGTTAGTATAGAGAACACGTCACTACCTATCTCTATAGCTGGGTCTATAAGCACTATGTGTCTTATCGTGCTTGACACCGGCTCGTAAGACCCAAATATGCTTAGACTCACCTGAGGCCTAGTGTACATCGTTATGCCACCTAAGTTTACCTCATTTGAAAACTCGTCACCGCATAAATTAACCAGGTCAAACGACAGGGCCTTGTTTACAGAACATATTAGTGGGCTTACTTTATCTTTAGTCTCAGTAGCCCATCTCATCATCTTGGGTATGAGAACGTCTTTGGCAAAGCCCACTCTGATCTCCATCAGCGTGTTCTTTTCCGCGTCCCTACCACGTTGGCTGATAGCATCAGCAATGGCTTGACTTACGCCCATAACGTCCTCCTTAAATTAAGATAAGTTCAGATACCTCTACCGCTGCTTTATTAATCCAAGCCGGAACGTTCGTCTCATTTCCCGACTTATCCCATGCGCCCGTAATCACTACAGGCCCATGAACATTATCCAAGTCTATGCCTATAGCCTTACCTACCTCTTCGGCTAGGTAGTTTCTTTCTAGGTTCTTAAACCCAGCTAATTCTCCAAACCAAGCTACTACTTCCTTTGAAGATACTGTGTCCATGCAGCCACCTACTAGTTCTTGAATCTGTTCAAACTTTACATTTAGGTGTTGAACAGAGTTGTCCACAATCACAAGTGCTGTAATACGCATAGCTTCTCCTTAAACGGGTTAAAGCCCATAGATTGCTCCATGGGTTCTTGGGTTTAAACACAGATAACTAGTTTATTTTATCGGCTTTATCTACGGCCATTTTTCGAACTGCGTTGGCCGCGTCACCATTGTTGAGCTTGAGCTGCCCAATCTGGGATACTAGACTCTTAAGGTTATCCTTAACATAGCTTCTGATCTCTTCTGACTTTTCTTGCTGTACTTTCCATACAGCCGAATACATCTCAGGATCATCTGAAAACGTCTGAGCAACGTTTTCTGCTATGCTAGCAGCGTCTGCCCTTAGGCCTACCTTTAGAACGTCAGGAGGATTTTGTATTCCCCTAGACTTAACCACCTCTGCTATATAACCGACTATCTCTTCAGCGAAGGGATTCTCTTCGTCATTATCCGGAGGTGATATAAACATGGCCTCCGTAATACCCCATGCGCACTCTGCAGGGTCTGCAGGGTCGAACCATCTAGGGTCGAGAACATCCCCTGATAAGATATTGCATAGGTCTATGAACTCTGGCAAATTTTTATAGAACTGATCTGTAGAAGCTATATTGATGCCGGCCATAAGCTTATTGAAGTTAGTCTCTGACAACTTGATATTGTTGTCTTCCTCTATCTCCTGCCTAACCGTCATCGGGTCCCACTCCAACCCTTCAGTGCCGTAAGCATCTATATAACACAACAAAAGCGTAGTTGCGTACGCCTCTGGGTTTAACCACACGGCTTTTAGGGATTCCCTATTACCGTGAGGTTTAGTTTGACTGCTGCCCTGATCGTGCATTAGAGTCCTTCTTGAAGCGGCCAGCTAATATGCACCGTCCTGTCTTTAGCCTCAACTGCTTCGAATGCCTTCTGGTTGGACAAGGAGTTTCCGCCTTGATCAACCCACTCCATCCAAGGTGTTCCTGAGATGCCGGGCCTGTTCATTCCAAGCTTCATAGTCCCATGCTCGATAGCTGCTTCTCTTGAGGCCTTTGATTGGGCCTCCTCTAAGTTGTCAGCTTGCACGGTAACGTTAGCTTTTTGACCGACTCTCTCAGACTTAATAGCAATAGCCTTAATCATAGTTAGGCTCCTTTCTTGAACCTAATAGTACAAGAGGCGTAACTACAAGACAAGTGCTAATAGCTAAAAATTTACCGACCTCCCCTGCAGATCTTGAAATTACTCAAGACCAGCAGGGGAGGTCGAATGCTACAGCGTAGCACTAGATTATGACGCGATTTGGCCCTGAATTTAGCCCTTAGAATGTTAGCTGAATAATCTTACCTGATTCGTTAGAGTAGACTATTCTAGCTTGGTCTGCTTTGAGCAATCCCTTTAGCTTAACCTTATCTGCGTCTGACAGTCTGGCTATAGCTCGCTTTACTATCATCAGGTTTACTGCTAGGTTTCTAGCCTTAGCCTGGCATGGCCTGCAGCCAGCGCTCTTCATGCCTGCGCTTGATTTTGACTTAGCGTTGTCTACAGCTATCTTTAGAGCGTATATGCTTCCAAGGACCTTAGGGTCGTTCATTATGTTTGTTACTGCGTTATCGTTTATAATGTAAAGCTTGTTTTCTGCCATTTAGATAAACCTCCTGTTTAATTTAAAGGGCTGCCTATGACTACAACCTTTTCTGGCTGTATAGAATCCATTATATCTAGAGTGCTTACTAGTACAGATACATCTTTAACTATCATATCCCATGTCTCGTCTGCGGTGGTCTGAGACCTGAACACAAGATCAACCGTGGACAGCCGAAACCAAGCTGGGTTAGCCCCTGCGTATGGCTCAGACTCTTGAAACTCTTCAAGGTCTGAAGGAGAGCATACTCCGTCAAAGTCATCTGGGTAGATAGGCGAGTGAGCGCCCATGGGCCCTCTTATGTATCTAAATATAGCGTTGCTCATTCGGTTAGCGTCGTAAGCTTCTATCTTCATTCTAAAGCCATCAACGTTGTTTATGACGTACTTGGTCTGGACTAGCTTTCTTAGCTTAATACCGTGAAGGTCCGGAGCTACTTGAGATGATGAGCTAGATACACTTAATGAGCTAGATGTACTTAAAGATTCGCTAGAGCTACTACTCATGTCCTGACCCCTATATTATTTTAAACCGAATATACTTTCTCTGTGGCCCCTTCTTGGAACACTCGACCAAAGAATGACTCTCTTATCGTTGTTCCAGTTCTTAAGGTTCCATCCATTCTGCCATATTTGCTCGCCTATGCATATATCTCCCCCGTTATGGCTTAGCCTAACGTCGGGTATATCGCATTCTACTATGCATGATGATTTTACCATCCAGCATGACCCAGAAGCAAAATGTATCTTAAACCCGTTGGGGGCCTGGTTTCCTGCCTTATCTCTAAACTCTCTTCCCTTATACCAGCTGGCTTCTTTGACCCAGTCCATATGTGGTTTGTTCATACTAAAGAAATACCTAGACCCTATCATGCCTAATTTAGAGTCTAGCCTTGAATGGTCTATGGCTACTTGACACAGCTTTTCAAGCCAGTAGTTATCTACGTCGGCCATAGTGTCATCGTCGAACCAGATAGTCCAATTGGTTTTTATTGGGTTATCCTTATCGTGGAACATCTGCCGCATACATGGGTACTTAAACTTATTCGTGTCTGATCTGTAAAGTACTTCTATTCTCTTATCGCTGTGCATCTTCTCAGCCATGCTTATGGTTAAAGGACTGGCTTGGTTTAGGTAGACTCGAAGCTCTAGCTTTTCTCTCGGTACTTTGGCTAAGGCGCTCAAGCAGCGCTTATGCATTTCATGAAACTCGCCATACATAAGCAAACACAGGGTTACCTTGCCCCCTATGATGTCGTGGTCTAGAGGGGTTACTTGTGGAGACGTCTCCACTAAGTTGACTTTGAGTGGTTCGTTCTTCTTCTCAGCGCTTGCCATGATCAGCTCTAGCTTGCGCTTACCTGTAACGCTTGGGTTATCTTCTATAGATACTTCTATCTTTACGCTTCTTCCGTCTGGAAGTACGAGTGTTGTAGGTTTATCCACGGCTGGGAGCATGTTACAAGAACTCCAATCTGGCAAGGGCCTTAAGGTTTCAGTGAGGTAATAGTATAGTACGGATTCGGTTATCTTACTGGCTCCTATCATGTGCTGACAGAGTGGCACAGTCTGCCCTTCAGGCTCTATGTGAGGGTAGCTGCAGAAAGACTTATCCCCTTCAGACTTTAATACCTTATTCTTCCAGCAAGCTCTAGGGCCTCGGCAGCAATCTAACAGGCCCATAGTATGAAGGTATCTATGAGGTACCGCTACGTTTAAACCTTTGAATGCAGGGTTCTCTCTGACATAGCCTTCCCACCACCATTCTTCTCTTCCACCTGCCAGGACCACGCATGGCTTCTCTAAAGCGGCTGCTGCGTGCATAGCAAAGGTTATAGTGCATATAACTCCATCAGCGTGGTGTATTAACGAAAGCAGATCCCTTAGAGATGTCTGACCTCTAAGGTCTATAGCTCCGTTAAGGGTTCTATGCATACTTGCCGGCTTGCCGGTCTTTGCACCTACCTGTACGAACTTAATACCCATTTGGCTAAGTACGTCAACAGAGTCCTGTATATCAAAGAACCTTGGATGCTTAGTAGTGAAGTCTGCTTTACCGCCAGAGAGCACTACCCAGTATCTGCCGTCTATGATTTTTGTATTCTTTTCTTTCTCTGATAGGTGTATGTCTGGCTTAGCTTCCGTCATAGGAAGTTTAAGATTCGACTTCTTTTCAAAGTCGTTATGAAAAGCCCTTAAGAAGTGTATGGGCTCTTTTCCAGCTTTCTGAATACCGTCACCGTAGCTTAACGAGTAGACCGAGGCGCCTAACCTCTTGTCTTTAAGCTTTATGATGTAAGGGTTGTTTTCCCATAGCTCAGAAAAAGAGGTCTCTACCCCTATGTCGAATCTATCTGAGTATGCTCTGTGTATGTCCCTAACGACGGCAGTCATTACAAGGATGTCACCAGCTGCCCTATTGTGCTTTATGATTATAGTGCGCCTAGACATTTAAGCCTTTCAAAACTCTATCTTGGTAATTTTATTATCTTCTGATCTAAATATAATCCTGATCTCGTCTGTCTTCATGAACTCTTTCATTTTAGCTTTATCCTCATCGGAGAACCGAGCTATGGCTTTTTTGACTGACATGAGGTCTATGGACATCTGCCTTGACCGTAGCTGACATGGTTTACATCCTTGCTTTACTACCATGCTTGCAGCTTTGTTCTTAGCTGCTTCTAAAGCGGCTTTTATGTTTGGGAACTGTTCTAAAAACTCTTTGTTATTTAGCAGGCCGAAGGTAACCTTATCGTCTAACATTACAAATTTACTGTTCATAGTTGTTCCTCAACTGCACCCGCACTTGCATGGTGCATCTACAAGTGTTGATTTCTTAACAAACTCAGGTTGAGTAGGCTGATCACTGCAGCATGCTCCAGGGCAACCATCTAACAATATCCACTTAACTTTGTAAAGGCCTTCTTCATTTGGTTTTCCTGACGCTTCTGCCATCCATGTAGAAACATGGGCTTCGCACTCTTCCTGAGAGCACGGGCCATCTGCTATTGATGGCCCTAGGTTTGGCATCATTTCTGGTTGTTTAGTTACAGAGGCAGGTG
>ENA-OSIY01001949-OSIY01001949.1-marine-metagenome-genome-assembly--contig:-NODE-1949-length-10871-cov-11.122012_pt1 | contig 10871 bp, 6 predicted proteins | sample MGYA00237884_ERZ534233 | MGnify/ENA primary metagenome ERZ534233 (study PRJEB26412, sample SAMN06343840) | marine metagenome | isolation source: estuarine water | place: USA: Columbia River Estuary... | reverse complement strand
CCATTGAACTAAACCTTCGGAAGTAGATCCGGCTCCTGTAGGTATATTAAGGGATGTAATTCCAGCTAATGTACCTCCGGTAATTGCTACTGCTGATGCAGCTTGAGTAGCCATTGATGCCAGACTTGCTGAGCTTACATTAGTTATTAAACCTTTAGCATTAACTGTAATTACTGGAACTACAGTAGTAGACCCATAAGTGCCTACTGCTGCATTAACAGTTGATAAAGTTGCGACACCTGTTACATTAGCACTACCATTAATACTAGTAGAGTAAGTAAGATCACCCGTTATTGCAATAGTTCTTGCATTAGTCCAGGTAGTAGCAGTTGCTACATTTATTGCATAATTTTCTGAAAGATTGGCCCATGCAGTACCACTCCATTTTTGCCACTTATTACTACCCCCTTTCCACTGGATTGCTCCAGCAGGAAGGTTAAGTGGGTTAGTTGCAAGGTCCATACCCATAACTAAATCATCTAATTTAGTATTTAGTTCTGATACGAAGCTGGAGTAAGTACTACTTAGGGCCGGTAGGTTCCAATTAGCTGTTGGCATATTTTATATTGTTCCTTTTGCAGACCATGAAAAGTTACCAGTTATAGGAGTACCAGAATTATTAAACAATAATACTCTAAAAAACTTAGGATATGTAATATCTACAAAATCATAGATAGCTATTCCAGGTGTTGTACCACCATAAGTTATTTGTATTCCACTGACATCTAAATAATTATAATTAAATGGAACTATAGTTCCGGAAGTTGCTGAGGTTTTAACTATTGAACCAACTGTAGCTTGTACACTTGAACTACCAGTAATAGTAATATTAGCTGGTAGTATAGAAGTATATCCAGAACCTGAGTTAGTTACCACTACCTGAGTTACTTTACCTATATTATTTGCTAAGGTTGTACCTAGTATAGCTGCAGTAGTGAATCCACCACCTACTAGAGTAACTGTCGGATTTGTAGAATAAAGTTCCCCAGTATCTAAAATAGTTATACTAGCTAGTACTCCATCCACTATATTAGCTTTAGCTCTAGCATTCAATGAACCACCATTACTATTACTGATTACTATAGTAGGTTCGGAAGTATACCCAGAACCACCGCTTATAATAGGTATATTAGTAATACCACCTATACTAGCTATAGCTGCCGCGCCACTACCATTTCCACCTATTGTTATTGTAGGAGTTGTAGTATAACCACTGCCACCATTTGATAGAAGTATTTGGTAGATTCCATTATCTGATACCTGCCCACTACCACCATCATTGGTATATTTAATACTTAATTTTAATCTATAATCATTAATACGTATTAAATCTATACCAGTAGTATTAGATTTTAAAATTATTTCTACTTTAACATATCTAAAACTACTTGCAAATACACCGAAAGTCGAATTACTATTAGATGCTGGTTGTACTGCTGAGCTTGCAGAAGTATATGTAGTACCATCAGCACTTGTACTTAGTATAACTTGATATGTGCCAGTTGTACCAGCAATATTAGTTATATCAGTAGCTATTGATACATATTGATTAGTATTAAAAACAATACCATAATCAATAATTTCTGTTAAAGTACCAGTATTTGTTGATGGTTGTGCATATACAGGATATCCGGCATTTGGTTGATCTTGTATAATTGTCCAAGAATTACCAGTAAAATGAGTCTCAAAAGTCTGAGTAGGGCTCATAGGACCAATAAGTTTATTAATACCAACAGTACCTAAAGCATCTGATTTAACTATATTAGTTCTAGTAGAAGTTACTGTATTAGAACCATAGCTTGTTATATTAAAATTATCTCTATAAATATCACCGGTTAATACATAATCTGGTGGTTGATTTACAACAGCATTTGTATGAGACATATCACTAATATTACCTGCGGTATCTATTGCTGATAAAAAGTAAGAATAATTTCCGGAGGTTTCTTCAAATACTGTAGTGAAATTACCTGACTTAGTACCAATAGTTTCTGCTTGAGTATATGTTGCTAATGGATTAAAGGATTTCTTTAACATAAATGTAGATATAGGAAAACTATGTTGTGCTGAATCTTCCCAATTTAATAATATATTATTATCAATAACTCTATTAAAGAAATTAAGTGGTTTAGTTGGTTTAGTTATAGTTAGCTGTTTATTTGCTAAAGCCCCCGCTGTACCAAATGAATCATATGCTCTTATTAAATAATACCATGTTCCATCGGCATTATTTAAAGGATCTATACTAGGATTAACTGGAGGATCTAGTGCTATTGCTGACCCACTTAACGAAGCTAAAGATGTGGCGTTATTCCATGCAGTTTCATCTACGTTAGCACTTCTAGTTGCACGAATCTCATACCTATCAATAGGTAAAGTATATACATCTAGTAAAGTACCTGTAATGATTGAAGTCCACGCTGCATTAATGTATTGACCAACTATAGCCACACTTAAACTATTTATAGCACTTGGTTTAGTTAAAGTTACTGATACAGTTGCTTGAGTAGTAGAGGCTAAACCGAAAGAATCTTTTGATGCTATTCTAAAAACTTTTGCTTGCTCATACTTTAATGTACCTACTGGAGTAGATGCTAATTCTGTTACATTAGTTATACCATATAAATACTGTAATATATTAATAGAAGCGGGAATATTAGCTACAAATGTTGCATTAGTCCAACTTGTTCCACCCTCACGTAATTCATAATACTCAATAGGTAAAGAATTAGTTGCAGTAGTAGCAGGACTCCATGAAAATAATAATTTACTTTCTTTCATAGTTGCTGATATATTACTAGGTGCATTAGGCGGTACTATAGCAGTTGTTACTGTGGTTCTAGTATTTGATACATTACCATTAATATCTACTGCTTCAATATGTATAGCTTTTGTCCCTGCACCATAAGTCCATTCCAAAGAATACGAATTAGCAACAGTTTCTCCTATTTTAATAGGATTTCCTACATCACCAAAATATATATTATATTTAGCTATTGGAAAACTATTACCTGTTACTACTGAATGATTCCATGTTGATTTTAAAGTTGTTAATGATAAACTACTTACTAATCCTGTAGGAGCTGCCGGTGCTAGTACCGGTATAACTACTGAAACTTTTGGTGACACGTTATTTATTATATCTACTGTTTCTATTGAAAATGTTTTAGATAAAGTTTTATCTGCCCAAGTATACTCATATGTAGTACCAGTTACTTCGGCAATAGCTACTGAATCTAAATATATTCTATATAATTTAGTTGCTGCATCTGTAGAATCTGCTACTGGTGCTGTCCATTTTAAAGTTAATTTATTTGCTGAAAATGTACTTAATATTCCTGTAACTGAATTTGGCAGTGTAAATGTTTTTGTAATTGATAAGTCTGGTAAACTTGATTCCCCACTATTATCAATAGTTTCTATTCTGAAAGTTTTTGATAATATATTATCTAACCATAAATATTCATATGATGTACTGGTTACTTCCGCTACAGCTGATTCTACACCGTTGGATGTAACAAAAATTCTATAACCATATGTAGAAATATTATTACTATTTACTACTGGTGCAGACCAAGATACTTTAAGAATATTACCATTTAATGAAAGCTGTGCATTAGTTGCTGGATTTGGTAAAGCTATTATATTACTAACACTTGAAACAGAATTAGTTACTAGTATTGGTAATATAGCAGGTGCTGGAGTTTTTGTAAGAAGTATTTTTGCTGTAGTATTATCTATTAAACTACCTGATAATGTATATGAAGCAGACCAATTACCAGAAGTATCTTTAGCTTTTATATAAAATAAATGAGTTTTTCCAGATACATAAGTTTTTGTTGATAGAGTTACTTGAGTATCTTTACCACGATATATAGCAGCATTTGCAGAATCTAAACCCCATGTACCATAACGAATCTCATAGTATTCAATATCTAAATCTGGTACTGCTGACCAACTTAATGTTAAGTCATCATTTGCTAGACTAGAATTAAAATTAGTTATATCTGCTGGATTTACTGTTTTACCTACTACTACATGATTTACTTCGGTTTTTTGTGATTTAGTACCTAAAGAATTTATAGCCTGTACTGATATAGTATATTCTGCTTCTGAGATAGAAGATATTTCTATATTTGGTAAATTACTATATACTACTACTTCATTACTATTTGTAGTTATATTTTTATAAGTTACCTGATAAGTATCTATAGTAGTATCTGGGCTTTCCCATGAAATAGATAATATATTACTTAGTACTTGCGGTGCTATTAAATACATATGTTCTGTAATAGTAATATTTTCTACTGGTTCTGGAACTAATGTTTGTGTATTTATTTTCTTTGGTTGTAGTCTATGATTATATTCTATATTATTAAATTTCTCTTCATTATAGCTTAAAGCAGTAATACCCATAACACCTTTTGAAGGTTCTGATATTGATACTACTCTCCAAGATTGTAGTGCTAAATCACTAACTGATACTATCCATACTGAACCTACTGGAATAATAAAAGATTGTGTTGTATTAACTATTAGGTCTATTTGATTTTGATTATTTGATATATTAGATAATGGTAAACTTATAACTGTACCGTCATCTTTTGTAAATAGTGCAGTATATGTTTTACCTGTTGTAAATTTTATAGGATTATCAACAGTTACTATTATATTAGTACCAGTATTATATTGTACAGCAGCTACTCTTCCACCTAGTCTAATTCCAGATCTAAAAGGATCTTGGGTTTGGATTACATCACCTGGTTGACAAAGTAATCCATCTAAACCTGTTTTGAAAGATACGGTTTCAGTTTCATATTGTTCTGTATATAATAACCACTTACCAAGTCTATGGGCTTGTCCTTGAGATGTACAACCCATGGCAGATAGTTCAGTTTGTATAATACCATTTTGTAATATAGAAGCCTCATCTTGTACATATTCTACTTCAATAGCATAACCATTTTTAGGGTTATTCCAAGATACTAATACTACATTATGACGAGTTTTAGCTGATGTACCTGTATATGTAAAAGTACCATCTATAACATTAGCAGCTGTATATATAGCATCTACAGATTTGGGTGAGTCTTGAGATGCAGTAACTAAACCAGTGGACCAAAATACCATACCTCTAAATATAGAAGCTAGATTTGATACTACTTTGTATGCGTCTTCTCTAGTTTGTAAATATAAATTACAAGTAAATCTAGGTTCTACATCATCAATGATAATATTAATAGATGAACCTGCAGGTACTGCTTGTGATTTACTAATAGTATAGGTACCTATACCTCCAACACCTGATCCTCTTGAAGTAATAGTACATTCTTCTATACCAAAACCAGTAACTATAGAACCTACTCCTATAGAGGATAGATTTTTTGGATTAGTTATAGTTAAAGTAGTTCCGGATATTGAACCTACTACTACACCAGAAACACCCAAACCAGTAGGTACGGAACCATCACAATATTGAGCAATTGAGTATAGTGTCCATTTATCTACTAAACTACCAGTTACTATATCTCCTAAACCATACCTTGTATTTGTTATTAAATCATAAAATACCCAGGCAGGATTATCTGTCCAATCTACTACAAATGTACCATCCCAAAAACCAGTATAGGTTCTATTAAGTGGATCGTAGTTTGATGGAATTTTGCATTTGATACCATATATTTCATAAGATCTTGATGGTATACTTGAAAATTGTTCAGCATCTATAGCACAATACATCATAGCACTATTTGGATAGTTTAACTTAGCTTTTACTACTTCAGTATATGTACTCCAATATAGTTCGTTTGAAATACTTGCTTTTGTAGCTTCTTCTTCTACTCTAATTACCTGTACTTGCCAAGGACCTTGGCCTCTTAAAGGTACTGTATAACCACGTTGATATTTAGCTAATGTTTTACCCTCTATTACACCCAAGGTATCGAAAGCAACAGAATAGGATCTATTTGTAAAACCAAATAATCCTTGTGCAACCCCAATAACTTCGCACTTATATTCATAAATACCTAAAGTATGCTCAACTAATACTGTTTTAGTAGTGTAAACCGGCACAGATACTGAATTAGTAATACCAAAACCTTGGGAAACAGTTGTTCTAGTTTCATTCTTACCAGTAAATGCTACTGTAGCATGTATTTCCCAATTAGTGGCACCAACTAAACGTTTATATACTCCTATAGAAATATTTTGTTGTTTATTACTAGTTGTTCTCCAACCAAGTACCAGTTGACTTGCTATTGCATCCTCTGTTTCGGTATATACTGAATAACCTTTTATAGCTGCTGATTGTCTTCTATTTGTATTTCCATACATATACATTGTACCAGAATTAGCATCTGGTGGTGGTGTTGCGTATAATACTGAACTACTACCTGAAGTACTATTGTAAGTACCTAAATCACGTATTGTAACTTCGGTACCAGACAATGTACCATTATTTTTAGTATTATAACTTAATCCTACTCTTTCATATTTAGAATAAGGTTCGCTATTTTTTACATTAATTACAAAGGATACTATACTACCATGCAAATCTCCAGTAGTTGTATCTTGTTCTGTAAGTTGTGGTACTTCCATAGTAATATAGCATTCATCTGCTTCTAGGTTAGTTACTGAACGCACTGTTCCAGTTGCTCTTTGCATAAATACACTTGAAGCATTTAGTGCTAGTGGAGTATCTAATAAAACTGTGAATGTATTAGCGGTTGGTACAGTTTTTACTGTATAAACGCATAGTGGAAAGAAATCTCCTGCTGGCGTATATCTACGACCTTTTTTACCTATGGTATATGTAACACCTTGCTCTTCTTTAGCCCATAGATAAATGGACTCACCTTCTTGAAAACCGTGTGCAGTTTTAGTTATAGTTTTAGTACTTCCTAAAGTAGAGGCTGCATGGGTTCCGGTTTTAATATTATTAACTAAACTAGCATTGGCATATACTATTCCAGCAACATATGTTGCACTTGGAACTGTAATTGTATATGTATCCGCAGTAACAGAATTTATTGTATATATATTTTCTGGTAAAGTTCCAGTTTTAGAAGCTATATATAAAGTTTGACCTGATAAATATCCATGATTAGCTAAAGTTAGTGTTAAACTTGTAGTTGCTGTTGTGGCACGTGGATATGTAGATTCTAATAATTTAGGGCGTTCTACTCTAGTTGATACATTAATAGTATTTTCTACTGAGTTTAAATCTGAAATAACTGCTTGATCTTGCGTACCTGTACGAACATCTATAAAACTATCTCTGAAGTTATAGGTTCCATCTGCATTTTGTAGTGGTACATCATTAATAAATACGGATTGATCACCCGAGACTAATCCCCCAATTTCCCCTTCGGAAACTAGGTCTAGTACTCTAGCAAATTGTTTTGAGCGTAATGTATTGGGGTCTTCTACTGCTGGACGACTTGCACCGCCACCTTTACCTCCACCACCATTATGTACACGAATACCATCTACTATATAAGTATGGTCTGGTACTACTGATAGGTTATATACATCTTCAATGCCAGCCTCTTCTGAGGCTATCATTGGTCTTAGGGTACCATCACTATCAACCAAACAATCATGGGTTGATAAATTACCTATTTCTGAAAATGAGTTAAGTTGGTTTAAAACCCAGTGATTAGCAGTAGCATATATTTCACCACCCCAATAAGTATATTTTGATACCTCATTGTTTTTATGGAAAAATACTTCTTCTACTACTGATGTAGCTAGTCTACCTGTATCATTATAGGAGATTACTTCATCACCTACAACTATTTCAGATATATTTTTATACCCAGAAGTTGTTAGAACTTTAGCATACTGTGGAAAACATCCACCACTACCTATAATTTCTTTTTGTGCCATTATATTGGAATCTCTCTTGAAGTAAGTCCTGCTGAAATAACTTGTGAACCTACGCGTACTTTACCATAACATAAGGAAACCGGGTTACCAGAACCTGTTGTATTTACTGGGCCATTGAATACATATGACGGAGTATTTTCTGGTTTTTCTATTGATGCACCTTTATTTTTTGGTGGTGCAAATAATATTTCAGATATACCACTTAAAACCATTGAAGCACCCATTGAAAACCATGTAGAAGACATTTCTGGTGCATATATCATCAAAGCAATACCAACTACTACTTTAAAAAATCCACCACTACCTACGGTAACGGGCACTATTTTTATAGTATCTACGGCTGTAATAGAGCCAAGTTCTTCCGCGCCAATATCCATTTTATCTAAAAATACATGGAAGTTATGTTGTTTTAAATATTGTTTGAAACCTTTTAAATTTATTGATAGGGCTCGCACAGCCTCTGATGGTGTTGCTACAGCTAGTTGAAAACTTTTTCCAAACTTTTTACCTAGATGACCATATAATTTTATTGTTTTTAATTCACTCATATTGGTATCTCCCTAGTTGTAAGTCCCGCTGATATAACCTGAGAACCTACTCTAACTTTTCCATAGCATAACGAAACTGGATTTCCTTGAGAAATAGTATTAACTGGTCCATTAAATATATAGGACGGACTATTTTCAGGTTTTTCACTATTATATGACTTAGGTTTTGGTGGTGCAAATAATACCTCTGCAATACCAGATATAGTCATACTTATACCTATTTTAGTTATCCAAGGTTGTTGAGTTACTATACCAACTACAACTAATACTACACCGACAACTGCTTTTAAAATTCCACCACTACCTGCTGTAACGGGAATTATTTTTATAATATCTGAGGATACTTTATAGTTAAGTTCATCTTCTGCTAAATCTTTTTTATCTATAAATATGTGATAGCCTGGAGCACTATGCTTAGTTAAATACTGTTTAAAACCTTTGATATTAACAGATAGTGCTCTTATAGCTTCAGCAGGTGTAGATACTGCTAGTTGGAAACTTTTTCCAAACTTTTTACCTAAATGTCCATATAGTTTTACTGTTTTTAATTCAACGGACATTTGAGCCTCCCCTACATAAGTGATTTATGTCTTATTACCCTACTAGTTATTTTTTGCCACCAACCACCATATATCTCCTCGGAAGATAATCTATTCATTGGGTGGTGTAATATTCTATTATTTCCAATATATATTGCAGCGTGATTTTCAATACTTGCACCTACTCTCATTAAGAATAGGTCGCCTACTTGTACACTACCATCGGTTACAACTTCAAAACCTTGTTCTGGAAATCTATCATTATAATAATTCTTTCCTGTTTCCCACCATAAGTCTTCTCGGGGATAATTAGACAAATCTATATTTAGAACTTGTTTATAATAATCTCTGATTATTGTATAACAATCTACTACACCATGATGGTACATTCTACCTATTAAGGGTTGAACATATCCAGATGGTTTAGTTATTGTATATTCTTTTAAAAATGGATTAACTATGATCCAAGGTATTGTATCTAACTCTAAACTAGATAAATCGGTTTGAGATGGTTTAGGAGATGACTTTGGGTGTGAATGTACTATATACATTATCTCGCCTAAATCTTCTGCTTTTGCATAATCGATAGGAGAAATTATAAAGTGATCTACACTATTAAGTTGATTAGTACAAGGTATATATCTTAGTCTACCTTTTAATAGTATAACTATACCACAGGCCTCTACAGGAGCTTGCTTTTCTGCATGAGCATATATTTGTGTATTAATCAACTCTTCTATTGTCATTATCTTATTAATCCTACTGCTGGGAAACCACCAAATGGTAGTATTTCATTAACAAATCTAATTTCACATGAACCTAAACGTTTTCCACATTTATCTTGGTTTATTGCACATGGCTCATCAAATTCATTGAAGTAGTTAGTTCCAGTATACCCACATTCAGCACTTTTATAGTTCCATGAACATAGATTTTTAACTATTTGTCTACGCGGTAATACTACACCGGTAAGTTCAAGTGCTGATGCTAACTCAAATTCTACTTGGATTTTATCTTCTTTGCTTTTTCTATCCACATAGTATATATCATCTGGAAAGTGTGCATTACTATCTGCTGTAAGATTAATTCCATCTGGAAAATTTACAGCATCTAGATACTTAACAAAAGTACGTTTGCGTATAAACTTACAAGTAACTAAGTCATTCATAGATAGGGTTAACTCACCTATCATACCAGATATATTTGCTAATAGTAGTTTTGGTCTTGGTTGACTACCTACTCCAGATGATTCAAAACCTGTTGCCTCTAGTGGGAATGGTACATATGTTATACCTTGCCAAACTACAGGTGCATTAAGTGTATTAACATCAGAGTGAAAATAATAAATTGGTCCACCTTGCTTAGTAGTATCCAACTCATAAAGTTCTATAAGTGAATCAGCATCTAATTTCTGAATCTCGGAAGTTATGCTAACTGGTGCGTCTAATGGCATAAATTATCCTAAAGGTCAAAGACCTGTGTAAATGTTACTGATATATTGCGAGAGATTGAAGTATCATGAACCATTGTCCATTCTGAAGCCATTACTTTAATTTCATAAAGCTCTCCTGGTGGAGTCCAATTAAAGTATGTTCTACCTTCTGTAGCTTCTAAAAAGGCTATAATAGCATTAGCTGTATCAACATCTCTACCGTTAAAACTTAGATTGTACACTGACGGCATATTATTAATGCCATCTCCAGTTCTTTGAGCATATCCGTCTCCGAACTGATAAAGTAATACTCTAGGTTTAGTACTCTTACTAAATCCCCTGTCGGGAACGTATGAAAAGGTATTCGCCATATTTATTCCTATTTTTGTATTTTATCTAGTATATCAGATGTGCATAAAAAAGGCAAGGATAAAAATTATCCTTGCCTCTTATTGGTTTACCTCT
>ENA-OSIY01001948-OSIY01001948.1-marine-metagenome-genome-assembly--contig:-NODE-1948-length-10873-cov-13.556873_pt1 | contig 10873 bp, 13 predicted proteins | sample MGYA00237884_ERZ534233 | MGnify/ENA primary metagenome ERZ534233 (study PRJEB26412, sample SAMN06343840) | marine metagenome | isolation source: estuarine water | place: USA: Columbia River Estuary... | reverse complement strand
ATCACTCATTGTTTAATTCCTGATAAACGGCTGTAGCACCAATGCTGACACCTTGTATTTCATTATTCTTAACCATTGTCCACAACAGTTCGCTGTCTGTGTCACCTTCGGGGAAGTGCCAATATTGCAACCAACTTCCTTTCTTAACTTCAATTCCTGTATCGGTAGTGAAGCCAGCAGGGGTAATAAAGGATTGTTCAATCTTAGCTTTCTCTGTATTGATACGATGAAATAGGTTGGCCTTGTTACACAACGTATTAAAACTGATACAGGCTTTCTCAACACACTCTTCTGTGTTAGTATCACCGTGTTCATCAATTTCATTTGGGGCTAACACAACAAACATAGCTCTACGTTGTTCAACATCTACAGCTTTAGTTACTTCAACTGTTGGTTGTGTGTCTTTTAGTGAACCACCATCTAAACCAAATGTGCTAGTAAGTAGTACAGCTAATTTATCAGCTAGGTTTTGAACTACACTTTTCTTTACTTCTTTGTGCTTATTAGCTTCAGAAATACCTAACAGAATAGCATCAATACTTTCATACCCATCTTTAGTGGCTTTATCAACTGTAGCTGTAAAGATGTCTTTTTGCTTGTCGCTAAAGCCGTTTGTGGAGGCAGGTAGCTTTTTTACTTTGTTTGACATTAAGCTGCATTCTCCATGTTAAGGTCTGAGGTGTTGTTAGCTGCTACTGTATTCTTGCGAGTACCTTCACCACTAGGCGATTTAAACCCTTCACCACTCTTAGAAGTAGCTGCACCTAGTATGGTGTCAAGCTCCTCCTGTGTCGTGTTAGCATCAATGCGGTAAGGTAAATCTACCATCTCAGCAATAGCGTTCACATTTTCAGGTGTTTTGGCAATAAGCCCTGTAGCTGCTAGACGTTGAATAGCTTTAGACATAACTTCTAAATCAGCTTCTTCAATATCGCCATATACAAACTTAGGAAACTCTTCGTCGTCCCAACCATTACGTCTGAATAAATCAGGTATTAAGTCTTGGTTTAGAACATCTTGAATCTCTTGTAATCTTGCTTCTACGGCCATTGATAACAAGTTTGTTTTACTATCAGCAAGACTGAAACTACCTACATTGTCTTTACCTAAAGAAAGTACATCACAGAACAACACAGTTAGTATCTTGTCATCGTATCTACGAATAGCTGTATCAATATACTGGCTACCACTGTTTTGCACAGACAACAAGCTAAACTTGAAGTAAGGCATTTTCGTCTCTGGATCGTACATTAACGGTGTAATGAGTCCAGCCTGTTCATTGTTATGCAGATTAGTAATAATCTTTTGATACATTGAATAAACAGCTTTATCTGCTACACTAGCATCTTCCGCCATATACTTAGGATGTAACTCTAAATGTGGTACGCCACCCATATTACGACTATAGCCAACAGCTTCAATCTCTTCTAATTGTGTTCTAAACTTCCAAGCCGTATAACAACCAACTAAAGGTGAAGTACCTTCTGGATTATCTTTAGCTACATCTGTACGAAACAACAAGAAACTCTTACGAGGTATTTCAATCTTACCACTGTACATTTGAGGTGCATAACGAGCAGCATTCAATGTTGATAGTTGTTGTTCAACACCAATTAAATCACGGCCATCATCACTAAACTGCCAACGGTATACGCTGTCTTGCGAACGAATAGGAAGCTTACGCAACCCCATTAACCCATCATTATATTTTGACCCTTGATTCTTATAACGTCTACGGAACACTTTCTCATTGACACAGAAGCCAAAGGTGTACATACTGACAACTTCTTTAATGAAGTTAAACCAAGAGTGTTCCATGTCATTCATACACTGTTCAACAAACTTAGCCTTAGCCATCTCTAATTCAGTTTCACCTGTTGGTGCTACAGTCCATTTAACACGGCTAATCATCAACTCAAACATCCCTAAAGCTGCTTTGATTGTTGAATCTGCTGACATCTTACGGAATGTTTTTACTGATTGTGGAAAGCGTAACTCTCGTCTAGCTTGTTCTAAGATTTGTCCGTTACTTACTTGTAGTCCTGTGAACCCTTGTTCTTGTAACTTGATTCTAGGGATTGTTCCTGTGCCAGTAGAGAGGCTACTAACGTCAGCTTCTAATTCCACATAGCCTCCTTTTGGCAATAGCTTTAAAAGCTAAATGAATTTGTTGTTGTCATGTCGGGTATTGAGAATGTTGGGATTTGGATTGTTGAGCATAAAAACATAAAGGCATCGCCACAGCTATCTACCTGATCATCGTGGCGTTTACGTTTTCTGTTACCATCAAAGTCTGTTAATTCTTGAATGAAATCTTCATTCCACTCACCCTTGACAATCTTAATGCTTCCCGACTCGCTTGCAGCACAAAATGGGGCAAACCGTGTAATCTTTGATTGATTAGTTGGTTTAGCTTTTGCGTAGAACCCTTGTTCAGATAAATCCCTTATCATCGTCATGGCGTAAGCTTTACCTGCCGCACCAGCATCCTGTGGGATTACGATAAGTGTTTCATCCCCATCTTCTTTAGCTGTTGCAACAATTCTGTCAAATACTTCACCAAACCTAGCACGATATTTAACTACATCTTCAATGTAGTATGTACCAAACTTATCTTTAGACATTAACACGCCAACAGTGAAATCTGGGTCGGGGTTCATTTCAGAAACCAATGTTCCTGCAATATCATAAGCACGAACCTTCTTTACTGTGTGCATTGGGGGGAGGTCTACAATGTCACACCACTCACGCTTCCAATAACCACACCCTGTAGCTTCTGCATCCCAATTACCATATAAATATTTTGCTTTATCTACTGGATTCATACCATGTAGTTTGTTAATATAAGAAGGGTCACTTCTCATTAGAACTGGGTTGTCATAAATATTAGCAGGAATAAATGTTACGCTTTTTGGTTCTACCAAATCACCTGTTTTTTCGTCTACATATTCTAATTCTTTTGACGTGTCAGCGAATACCATGTGGCCGTCTTTACGGGAGGCATAGTATGTGGCACACTCTTTATCTTTATCTGGATAGCCTTCATCGTCTAACCACTTGTCAACCCACTTTCTTAAAAAGGATGTTTTTAGTGGGTTAGCGGTAAGCATCATACGAGGCTTAACTTCTGGGCATCTAGCGTTACGGTTACGGGATTCTAGGAAAAGGATTTGTTGTTCAGAAAAGAACTGTGCTTCGTCTACCAAAATTAAGCTTGCTTGTAAACCTTGTAGTTTTTGCTCGTCTCGTTCATGTTCAAAACCTCTTAAACTTATCTCTGCGCCACTTGAAAATACAAATTTACTTTCTTGTGACTTCCATTGTACGCCCTTTCTTTTTCCTCTTACGGGTGGGTCTACGCGCGTGAATAAGTCTAATGCAACGTCTAGGATACCGTTAATACCTCTTAATTCAGGCATTGTTTTACGCAGGATTAGACCGCGAAATGTTTTAATGTGTATATATGGTAAAAATCCCATTATACCTAAATATGTTTTCCCACTCCCCATTGCCACACAGTTTTAGAGGCGTTACTCTCTTTCCACCATTTCTGGTGTTGTCGGACTATATCTTCAAGTCTTGCAACTTGCCCCCCGTTTCAGCACCACTTGGCACTTACATCGCTACACTCATCACGATTAGTCTCTGCACGTTTGTACTCAGTGGGTAACTTATAACATCCACCTGCCAGTACATTTCGCTAAGTATTGCCCTCGTCTTTACGTTAGGGTTTCACTTAATTAGAGGGGTTTTAAGTTTAGGCTTTAAGCCAAACTAGGAGGCGCATCCACCACCAAAAATAGTAATTGACGCAGTAGAGTCAAGAAACTTCTTCTGTTTCTCGCTTCTTGGTGCAATAACATTACTTGTATCTTTTTCCACGTTCTCTCCTTGTTAGAAAAAGCGTCCTTGCTTTTTGTTATTAAGACTCTAATGTTTTCCAAGACTGGTTTGTGCATATCCTATGTATAGAGGATAAACCAACATCGAACTTCTTGGCAATGGCATCGTAAGTCCAGCCATCTAATCGAAGTTGTTTGATTACAGGTATATCAACATTTTTAAGCTTTGTTTGTGGACTATCTTCTAATCGCTTTGTAAACTTATAAATAACAGACTTTGCAAGGCCATTATCGTATGCGTGTTGTGTATTCTCTTGTGCTGTACACCACTCTAAATTTGAATAGTGGTTGTTTAGCTTATCACCATCTTTATGGTTTATGTATGGCTTGTTATCAACATTAGGTACAAATGCTATCGCTACTAATCTGTGTGCAGTAGGCCAAGATTCTATATCTCTCGAAGCATCTCTTAAATGGTATGCAGCATATCCGCCACGATTTACCTTGTACGTAAGCTTCTTCTCACCCCTATTTCGTTTTACGAGAACACCTTGATTTATATAAGTATCAACTCTAGCTAACGATAATATATCGCCATTCTCACTAACTTTATAGAAGCCTTCAAAACCTGCAACATCTTTCCAAACTAATTCTTTCATCCTCTCACCTCTAAATAAAAAGGTGAGCAAAGCCTTCGTAGCCGTTATTCACAGCCCAATAGAAGGACTTACATTTCTCACAATCCGCATTCAAAGTAGCGGAACACTTAATGTAAGGTTTGCCCCTATAACACAACTCGCAATGTAATAAAGCTAATTCTTGGTAACTTGCATCTTCATTCAAGCAACTTAGCCTTATTACACCATCTCGCATATTATCAAAACAAACGCTGTACAAACTCTAAAGCATTTAATTAAATAATAAACTAAATTACTATTAATTAAACATCTTCTTATAACAGGAGTATAACACACAACCTTATATTGTCAATCAAATGTTACAATCTATTAACAATTCATTTATTAAGGCTTTTACACCCAACATCATCAGGATGGCTTGGGCAATAAGTGTATTTCCATCCCCACGGCGCTTCAGCTTCTTTGCCATAAATGACTTTATGACTAGCGCAACCAGATAACATTATTAAGAGACAGAAAATTCGTACCATTTGCCATCTCTCTCAATAATACTCCAAATGTACTTATAACTTAGAACCCAATTTTTCGGAAAATAGCTCTAGCAATAGCTCTATGCCCCTGCGTAGACGGATGCGTATTATCAGAATAACGGTATATCCCATAGTTTCCCGATTTTAAAAACGACCTCATATCAACAAACTCACGACCTGCTAATTCTGTGGCTGTTTTTACTGCATCATGGTTTGATTCATAACCAGTCGCCATCGTTCCGACAACAATTACCCTTGTTATTGTAGAGACTGCTGCTAAAAAATCCGCAATGTCAGCCGCCAAAGTTCCAGCCCCTACACCGTCATTTATTGAGCCATTAACAATTAAAATATTAGGGGCTTTTCCTACAACATAAGAAGCTCTAGTCAAATAATTATTTGTCGTGCTGCCTGCTGTAAATCCTGTTCCGCCAATACCAGCTAATAAAACCGAATCTGCCCCCATTAATCTAGCTAGTCTAACTGCAAAAGTTTCGGTAATACCCGCCCCCGCGTCTAACCCAGAACCTGCCCCATTAACAAACGAATCACCGATAAATGCAATGGTTTTTGTAGGCGCGGATGGCTTAGAAATACTCTGACCTGTCGGCACCCGAATTGCTGTTAATCCAAACGAACCCACGGCATAAATTTTAATGGTGCGGACTTTTGCCGTGGGGAATGTTAGCGTAAATTTCCAATCGTTTCCCGTCACCGTTCGACGAATTGCTACATCATTAACAAACCGACCATTAACTTCAATGAGCGGCATAAGCGTGTCATTGTTGTCTTGAGAGTAGCTTCCAACTTCAACGACACTCACAGATGAAGCTGTTGTAAATGAAGCAATAACAGGCCACTTTGCCCATTGTGCTGTGCCGCCCGGCTTTGTTTGCCCATACATCGCTAAATCATTACTGCCGCCATTTGCTGTATAAAAAGTACCAGGAGCAAAACGAATATATGTATCCCCTTGCCCGTCAGAGTTAGAGATAGCTGAACCTGTGCCACAAATGTATGGCTTATAAACGACAGGCGAACTAAGTGCAGTTGCATTACTTGTCGCTTGAGTAATCACAGGAGTGTCAATTTCAGGAGCAAACGCAGAAGCTAAATCTAAGTAATCACCAAGCTCTAGTGCTGTTTTCGTTGTTAAATCAGACAAATCTGTTTTCGCGGTATCTAACAATAAGCGTTGTGCCGCAGCGGTTGATGCGTTAATAAGCGCACGACCTACTATTGTGCTGTTTATACCAATTGATGCTAAAGCACCCAATATAGAGTTCATGTTCATTGTTGTTTCACCCATTGGCTAATGCTAGAAACCGAACCTGCTTTGTATGTGAATGTTTTAACATACGTAAATGTCAAATAAGTCACTGTGTACGTTATTGCTGTTGCTGTCGAGCCTGCTATTGTTGTTTCCAAACTGTCTGCGGGTAGCAAGACTCCATCGCTGGCTATCACGTAAGATACTGAAATACCTGCTTTAATCTCTTTATAAATCCCTGACAACCACCCAAAAACACCACTGCCACCAGTCGGAGGGTTATAGCTTGAGCCTGTGCCTTGTGTGCCGTCCGATGTTGGATTTGTAATTGGTATTGGGCTACTACTACTGACCGCAACAACATCCTCTCCGTTTTTAACCGCCAACACTGCTGTAACAATAGGGTTCTTTAAAGCTGTATCTGTCATATAATCATCCTTTTATTCTGTGGATGCCTTATCGACATCTTATTTAATCAAATTTAATGTAAAGATTGCTGCACCGTCATCTTTTGTGATGTCATCGTCGTATGGAGAATTAAGCTCATCTTCTACTTTGCTATTCTGAATCTCTGTTTGTTTAATCTTAACATCAAGCATAGCAATCTGTTTTACCATTAGTTTTTGTCTATCCATTTGTGCTAATGAATTAATTGTTTCGCTAATAATATACTTAGCTGCACCTAAACGATCAGATGGTCTATTATCTTTATCGCGCATGATTGCTAAGATGGTTTCTACAGCTTCATCTGTATAAGGGGAAAGCTTACGCGCAATGCCACGAATGTTAGCATGACCGCTTGGACTATTAGCTTGTGTTTTGAGTTTATCTTCTAAAGAAGGTTCTGAGAATGCGCCTGATTTGGCGTAGGATTTTTTAGCTACTGCCATGATATTTCCTTTGGCTTATTGTATTGGTATGTATGTTCTTTGAAGGAGAATTGAATAATCATACACTGTTATTCCTGTATCTCTCGGTGTAATATACAAGGCAATACCGTTTGTTAATACATCTGCACTGATAAATACTAGAAGGTTGAAAGAGAAGAAGTGTTCATCTCCTGCCCCTTTGCTAAATGTTACTGTTTGACCAGTGAGAGGGTTGAATGCCACTGTCGGGCTTTCAATTGTGAAATCTAAGTGACCATTCTGTAATGTTGGTTTCACTTTACATCTAAAATTGTATGTGTACATCTCACCATCTAATAGTGGAAAGAATAAATCAGAAGTATCGTTGTAATTATGTGATAACCCATTACTTGCTTCATAAGCAATAGCGGCTAAACTAAAATCAATCTTTGTTTTTCTGCCACTTGTAATTGTTTTTGGTGTTGCTAAAACATAGCGCGAGTCTTGTAAGTAAGACCACCCACCTAAATTATCTGTGTCGTGCTTAATTGCTAAAGTATTATCTGTAGAGGTTGGTACAAGGTGTGTTGGCAAGTAGCCTAGAATGTTGTTTGTCCCTGTACCACGTTTAGCGACAATCTCCCCAAGTTCGTTGACAGGCCATACACCACTTTCTTTTACTGTATCTACCATGTCTATTCCTTTAATTTATTATTATATTTAATTAAGCATTTAGGGGTGACATACGGGACTTGAACCCGTCTCCACTAGATTCACAGTCTAGGACTTCTCCAACAAAGCTTCTGCCACGCCTAAATACTCAAACTTTTAAATGAATGACCGCCTTTTGTTTAAGCTGGACGGGACATACCTTAAAAGATACTCAGCTACCTCTTTCAACAAAAATGTTGGTGAGCTATTTGGCGGAAGATAAAGGTAACGCTCCCTCAACTTTTACATTGGCATGGCTTTCAAAACCACTTCGCGGCTTCCGCGCCATCTTCCTAATTTATAAGTGCAGGTGTTGTTTATGTTGTCGTCATCACAACTTCGCAGAATCCTGCAACTGCAATTTTGATACAAACAACCCGACCAAGAAGCCCTCAATCCGTTTTTATTGTTTGTAGTGCGGTCTGAGTGATAGTATAACATTAGTCGTTAAACTATTCTTACCTACTCTTAGGTAGACTCAAATAAAAACCTGTCAATTTGAGCATTGTTAAGAGGCTTGGCAGGTATGTTGTTTGGTGCTGAAAGAGAGACTTGAACTCCCAAATGGCGCATTACAAGTGCGCTGCTGTACCGTTGAGCCATTTCAGCAATTTGGTGGCAGAAATTGGAATTGCACCAATCTGAAGTAAGTTTTCAACCTACCGCTAATCTATCTCAGCTATTCCGCCTAATTCTTAAATAAAATCGGTGTGCGACTATCCATAGTCTAATTGCGAGAGGGTAACAATGCACACCAAAATGTAATCCATTACACAGGATGGACGAATTACTGTTAATCCTTAACACTTTCGTCTCTTGTCGGAATAAAACTTTGTCGTCGCTATGTTTCCATAGCCTAGCGTCAACACCATACAAACATACTAAACAATATATCTCTTTGGCACTAGCTTATAGTCGGTAGACGCAACCCATACAAGCTTTCAAATTCGTTAGACTAGAGCGGTCATAAATGACGAATGCTTACTAGCCCTTCTACAGTATTGTACCATAATTGAAACAAGTAAGCAAGCATTATTTTAACTTATTGTCAACTATTTTATTATTCACTATACTGCGTAAACTGCACACCACCATAACCAACCAAATCATCAGTCAACCCACCTAAAACGTGTTGATGTTCATACTGCTCATCCTCTGACGCATAAATACACTTATTACATAAATCATTCCAACTACCATCAGGTAATTGTTTAGCCATCTCAGATGACTTCATTTGGCTATCACAGGACTTGCAGCGACACATATACTTTCCTTGTTATTATTGTTTTCCCACAACCTCATTCGGTAACACCATTGGTAACACTAATCACCCAATCCTGCAATGACTTCAACTGTTGTTCTGTTTGTTTACACACTGTAGATTCAACATTGTGTTGTAATATCACATCTGATAACTTTACATTCTCTTGTTTAATCTTGAATGTTGTTATTGATGTAGGTGGTCGCATCAGTATCTCAGGGGGCTTCACCACTATTTGACTCATTCCAAAGCAAGCTGAAAGAGTCAGGGATAACACAACCACTGTCAATCTCTTTAGTGATGTACACAGGTATTTTCTTAACAATTACATCACCTCTCTCTTTCACTACTTTGATTTTATCAACATACTCTGTAACGGTTTTGACACTAGCTTCTTGTTGTTTTACAGTGGCAGCTAATATCTCTTGTTGTTGTCTCTCTATCTCCCTGTGCTTTCCAGTATAATGACCAAGCGTGTAGGAGAATACGATTAAAGCTAAGAAAGCTAGTGTTTTGTATTGTTGTAACATTAGCTTTCCTTTAATTAAAATTTTTATTAAATTATGGCCTCGCTAGAAGGACTCAAACCTACGACACGCTCGGTAGAAACAAGCTGCTCTATTCAACTGAGCTATAGCGAGAGAATAAGAAAGAAACTTCCTTGTCTCTATGGTTCATAGTAGCACACTTTCTGTGGTTGTCTATAGAAACTTACACAAGTTATACAATTAACTTTGTATCTTAGTTACTTGGTGTAAGAACACCATTGCAAACCAATCTTTACCTACTGCTTTACTTATCCTAACCTTGTCGTTATTAAAGCTATGTACAAAGTATGTGCCAACAAGACCTAAAGAATCTGTAACCACCACCTTATCACCAATTGCTAATTCATTATCACAAACGTCTTTCATTCTTCGTTCTCCTCAATCTTTGCCTTACAATTTGGACACTGTTTGTAATTTGGTTTGCAACTTCTAAACCACTTAACAGAGTTACTCCACACATTACACTCAGGGCATAGCCACTCTTCGTTTGTAATTAGGAAGTTCCCAAAGTTTAATTTTATTTCTCTTATTTCAGCAAGCTGACTCATTTTACACCTCTCTATTCTCTATTTATTGTTCAAACATCTTAACACACAAATATTTGCTGTCAACAGCTATTTTTAGCCTTTAAGACTCTCTATTTTGACGTTTACGGCTTACACAACAGCTTACCATCGTAACGTATTACCTAAACAACAAAGAAGGCTTAAACAAGCTAATTGAAGCCTACAACAACCAATTCTTTTATACAAACACAAAACATTGGTTTATTCTTTATACCAAACACAATTTATTGATACAAACCACTATGCGTGAGCATAGAACTGATACACTGAATTAGTGATACCAAACAAGTTATACATTAGTTCTTATGTGCCATAAATGGTACTGTATTAGTCATTACACAAGCTAATGTATCCTTTGTGGTACGTTAAGTGACTTTAGGAGTCTTATAAGGACTGTATCTACCTATGCGAAGCATAAGACTATACCAATGCTTATACATACCTCTAAAGGCTTATACAACTGGTAGATACCTATACCAATACAGCTTTCAGCTTAAACACAAACAATTTATTCTTTTTATTTAAACACAAACACAATTATGGGCTTTAGCCCTTCTCATACATCATACACAACTCTGTTCCTATAAGGCATACACTACCTGAGTGTTCAAAACACAAGTATTGGCGTACAACAATTTAATTTATTGTTTTATTAAATG
>ENA-OSIY01001945-OSIY01001945.1-marine-metagenome-genome-assembly--contig:-NODE-1945-length-10888-cov-7.951716_pt1 | contig 10888 bp, 6 predicted proteins | sample MGYA00237884_ERZ534233 | MGnify/ENA primary metagenome ERZ534233 (study PRJEB26412, sample SAMN06343840) | marine metagenome | isolation source: estuarine water | place: USA: Columbia River Estuary... | reverse complement strand
TGTATGTTTCCGTCTTGGTTTAATACTGTATACAAGCATATTGGAACACGTGGCCCAATGCCTGGTGTTTTTGCTGAAGAATTTAGCAGTGATATGTATAACGAGCCGGGCAGAACTCATAAGGCATTAATTACAGATCGTGCAGGTATTACTAAAGTATACGAAGCAGTAACTCAATACTGTGGATGGAGTCCGATTGAAGCTGGTAAAACTATGGGATTGTTTCCGTATGGAAAAGACAATCCTAATATTCCAAAGCTATTTGACGAAACTAGTGTAGCTCCGTTAGCGAATAGAAACCTCATTGTTCCAACTTATCCAAATGGTGCAGTAGTTAATGCAGGCTTATTTGATTATCTAACAGACGGTCATGATGCTGACGACGTTACACTTTTAGAAAATCGCCGAGATCTTGCTTATGCATGTCAAACGCAAACACAGGAACAAGTATTAAAACTTATCCGACGAGCTGTTGAAATGACAGGTCAAAAGAATGTAGTGTTAAGTGGTGGATACGGATTGAACTGTGTTGCCAACTACTGGTATTTAGAGCAGTTAAAAGATGAAGGTATTAACTTTTACGTTGAACCTATCAGTAACGATGCTGGAACTGCGATTGGTGCTGCCATGATGATGTTTAAAAATATTAATAAAAACTTAAAATTTTTATTTAAAAAAATATTTTTATGCAGATTAAAAGGACTTGTTTTTAAACCTAAAACTAGTTTGTAATAAATATTAAATTTATCTAAAATAGTAATTTTAGATAAACCTTTTCTGTAATCGCTTCTTTTTCTATTATTCTTAAGGGTAGACCATATAAAAAATTTTCTATACCGTAAAATAGAATTTAACAGATACATTTTAGAGTATAATTGTATTATTTCTTTTTTTGATAAATATTTACTAATTTCTTTTTTTGATAAATATTTAAATAAGTTTAGTTTATTATTCCTATTATTAAAACAGTAGGAATAACATAATGAAAAAATACTTGAATTTCTTCTTATAAAAATACGGTCAACTTTTAATATATTTTTTTGTTTCTTTAAGTTAAGGTTTAAAAAAGATTTTTCAAAAGAAGATAATTGATTCCGGTTGGGTTTTTTAAAAGCCGTTTTAAATAAACCTTTTCTTATTCTGTTTTTCCTCAAAGATTTTTTCTTTAAAAATTTTAGACCTATGTGTTTAGACAAAGATTGTTTACAACTTATAGTTGTAAAAACTTGATTTAATTTTCTTTTTTTTGAGTAACCTAATATTAAATTTTTATTTTTAAATGACAAATTCTTCCAGAAAAATAAAAATAAATTTGAATCAAAAAAATAGTTCTTAATAAATTTACCATTAATTTTATTCTTTAAACATAAAAAATAAAATTTAGAAATTTTTAAGGAAATACCTTTAAAACTTAAAGAATTTAATGTACTATAAAAAAGTTTAAAATCAAATTCTGAAAAGACTAAATTTATTTTTTTTATATGTATACGTTTTTCTATTTGTTCTCTAGAACTTTTGTTGATGAAAGATGACCTTAACAGGGTGTACTTATTAAAAGTTACAACATCACCACCTAACTTTAAAAAATTTTTAAAAAAACGTTGTTTAAAAAAAATTAAAAAATTCTTTAAAAACTGTTCAGTATAACCTTTTATTCTTAATTCTACTAAAATATGCCTTTTAGTTTTATCTATTTCTGTAGTCACTTATTTAAAAAATAATTGATACTGCTAAAAAATAAGATATTTTTAGTAATAAAGGAGATAAAAAAAAAAAGGTTAACATAAAAAACAAAATAATATAAGAAATAAAAGCACCTTCAAAACAAAAAATTAAAAAAGAAAACCACTCAGTGGTTTTTTCAATTAAGATTACTTTAACGATTCTTAGGTAATAAAAAGCACTTAAACAAGCAATAAGAACGCTAAAAAAACTTAAAGAATAAAATCCTGAATCTAGTAAAGAAAGGAATACATAAAATTTTGAAAAAAACCCACTTAAAGGAGGAACACCACCTAAAGAAAACATCATAATTAGTAACGAAAAACCTAATAAAGTATTTAATTTAAACAAAGAAGATATTTCTGTTATAAAAATTAAACGAGATGTAAAACTAAAAGTAATTTTTTTAAGGAAACCCACAAAAGACCAAACGGAAAAACTTGAAAAAACATATATTAAAAAACAAAGACAGCCACTAAATAGCCCCTCTAAAGTTCCGGAAGAAACTCCTAGAAAAATTAACCCTGAATTTACTATACCACTATAAGCAAGAAGTCTTTTTAATTTAGTTTGGTATAAAGCACCAAATGTACCTAAAAGTAAAGAAAAAAAAGCACTTAAACTTAAAGGTAATGACCAAAGACCTATGAATAATGAAAAATAAGAATAAAGTAATTTGCAGAAGAAGAAGAAGAAAGGGGTTTTAGAGAAACTTGCAAAAAGCGTTGAGGAAACAAAAGGAGAACCTTCGTATATATCCGCAACCCAAAAATGAAAAGGCGCTAAAGCTAGTTTAAATAAAAAACCTGTAATAATAAAAGACATCCCTAAACAACTACTATACCAAGGATAATTTTCATTTAATGAGAAAAAAGAAAATGAGAAAAAATCCCCTAAAAAAATTGACCCGTTTGTCATATAAATAAAGGAAAACCCAAAAACAATAAAACAAGAAGCCAACGCACCTAAAACAAAGTATTTTATTCCAGATTCTGTCGAAAAAACTGAATCTTTATTGAATGCAGCTAATAAGTATAAACAAAGACTTTGTATTTCTATTGAAATATAGGCAGTTACTATATCTTGTGCTGAAACAAGTATTAACGCTCCAATTAAGTAAAAGGAAAAAATAACGAAAAATTCAGGAAAAAACGAAAAAAAGTTTTTTAATGAACGATAGGATACTATTAAAATAAGTAAAGCACCTATTAAAATAATATTATTTAATAAAGATAAGAAAAAAGATCCTGAAAATGTGGGGTTTATTGAAAAATACGAAGAAAATAATTCATTTTCTTTTTCTAAAAATAATGTAAATAAAACAGTGACGATTGAAAGTATAAAAAAACTTTTTATACTTTCTTTATTATATGAGAATTTTTTAAAAAATCCTCCAAACATTAACTGTAAACAAGCTCCTAATAATAAAATACTACTTGACATAAAAAAATTAATAACTATTCTTAACTCGTTATTTTAATAATAAAAATTCTCTAATAATATATAAGTTGAGGGGTTTAACGATCTACTTCACCAAAAACAATATCTTGTGTACCTATTATGGTGACAACATCAGCAACTAAATGACCTTTTGACATAAAATTTAAGGAGGCTAGGTGATTAAATCCGGGAGCTTTAATTTTACATCTAAAAGGTTTTGAAGAACCGTCTGAAATCAAATAAACACCAAATTCCCCCTTTGGTGCTTCAACACAACTGTAAACTTCACCCGAATTTACATTAAAACCGGAAGAGAAAAACTTAAAGTGATGAATAAGTGCTTCCATAGAAGTTTTTATTTCATTTCTAGAAGGAGCTACGTGTTTATAATCACTTATTTTGGATGGTCCTGTAGGGAATTTAAAAATACATTCTTTTACTATTTTTAAAGACTCACGCATTTCTTCCATTCGAATAAGATAACGATCATAACAATCTCCGTGAGAACCTACAGGTATATTGAAACTAAAATCTTGATAGGAATCATAAGGGTTTGAAACTCTAAGATCCCAAAATATTCCAGATCCTCTAAGAAGAACCCCACTAAAACCTAAATTTAAAGCTTCTGAAGCACTTACAACTCCTACATCAACTAAACGTTGTTTCCAGATTCTATTGTGAGTTAATAACTCATCAATTTCTTGAAGCCTAATAGAAAAACTATCACAGAATAACAAAATATCCTCTAATAGACCGAGTGGAATATCTTGAGACACACCACCAGGTCTAACATAACTTGCGTGAAGGCGAGCACCTGATACTCTTTCGTAAAATTCCATTAGTTTTTCTCTTTCTTCGAAAGCCCACAACATGGGGGTAACGGCTCCAACATCCATAGCATGACATCCTACAGCTAAAAGATGATTTAATATTCTAGTTAATTCACTAAATAAAACTCGTATATACTGGGCTCTTTTAGGGATATTAAGTTTAAGTAATGTTTCTACAGCAAGCGAAAACGCTTGCTCTTGAACCATCATAGACACATAATCTAATCGATCAAAATAAGGTAATGCTTGAGTATAAGTTTTATATTCAATTAGTTTTTCAGTTCCTCTATGCAGTAAACCAATATGTGCATCTGCACGAACTACTACTTCGCCTTGTAACTCTAACACTAAACGAAGAACGCCGTGAGCTGCTGGATGCTGAGGACCAAAATTAATTGTAAAATTTTTTATGTGCGATAAAGGAGTTTTCCTTAAAAACATGTAAAAAAGAAATTTAATTATATTGAGTATACGAACCATTTTTAGAGTTTTATACGCTGCTTGATAATGCTAAAGCTGTAACAAAAATTTAAACAAGATCATATTGAACTTTAAACCTTAATCTTTTATTCTTAGTTATAAAAACTAAGTGTAATAAAAAGCAGTCAATTTTGTAAAATAATATGCTAAATTTCTACTTTCACCTTTAAAAAATATTTCTTTAAATAAAAACTATTTTTTAAGAGAAGAAGGTAATAGTCGGATTCGAACCAACATCAAAAGATTTGCAATCTTACGCACAGCCTTTATGCTATACTACCAAGACTAAAAAATTAAAAAAATATTTTTTAAGATATACTTTCTATTTAAATTACATTTTAAACCTTTTATTTTTTAGACTCTAACTTTAAATTGGATAAAATAGCTTTTAATGGTAAAAAAAAACTTAATGTTCTTTTTAAACTACCTAATAATAAACTGACTAAAAAATTAATATTATTTTTTTCTAAGTTTATTATTAAAATTTTATTTAAAGACCAAAAAATATTAAAATAAAAAATAATACAAGATTTTTGTTTTTTTAAAAATAAAAAAAATTCTTTAAATGATTCATTAAGATAAAAATATTTTTTTAATATAGAACCACCACCTACAATTATGTTTTTTGGCAAGTTTATAGTGGGGGATTTGTAAAAAAAAGATCTTTTAATTTTAGAAGTAAATTTATTAAGCTTTTTGCCTGAATTCTCTGAAAATAAAACACAAATACTTTCAGATTTGGTTTTTTGTTTTAACAACTTGGATTGAATGAATGAAAATTTAATTTTTTTTATTTTGTGGTTATACACGATAAAATAGGTAGAAAACCAAAAACTAGTACAAAATAATCTTCGGTGAAAAAAATGTTTCCTTTAAAGTATCTGTTTTTCCATCAAAAATATAATCAATTAAATTGATTGGGTGTATTAGTATTAGTGACATTTTAGCTTAAACTTTACAGTTTGTGCACTTAATGCCTATTAACGCAATAATCTTTTGCGATTTTTTGAAAATAAAAAATAGAGCTTCTCGCTTTAGATGCTTTCAGCAATTATCTCAACATGTGTAGCTACTAGGCGCTGCTTTTTTTACATAAAACAACCCAAACACCAGTGACATAATCAACCCAGTCCTCTCGTACTAGGGCAAAACACTTTTTCTTTTCTTTTAAATAGCAGATAGGGACCAAACTGTCTCACGACGTTCTGAACCCAACTCACGTACCACTTTAATCGGCGAACAGCCGAACCCTTGGAACCACTTTCAGCTCCAGGATGTGATGAGTCGACATCGAGGTGCCAAACGGCCCCGTCGATAAGAACTCTTGGGGGCCATCAGCCTGTTATCCCCGGCGTACCTTTTATCCGTTGAGCGATAGCTAACCCACTGAAAACTATCGGATCACTATGACCGACTTTCGTCCCTGCTAGATTTGTTTATCTTACAGTCAAGCAAACTTATGCCATTACACGTCAAACTGACTTTACTCAGTTAAGTTTACCTTTGTACATCTCCGTTACTCTTTAGGAGACGACCGCCCCAGTCAAACTACCAACCAATGGGTGTCCTATTAAAAGTTATAATTTTAACATTAAAAAAGGGTAGTATTTCACTTACATCTTAAATTACTACCTATACTAAACAAATTTAATGAAAAAATAGCCAATGGATTGCAGTAAAGGTGCACGGGGTCTTTCCGTCTTACTAATTTTTGTTCGTATCTTCACGAACAGTACAATTTCACTGGATTAATATTTGAGACAGTAGAACAGTCGTTACGCCATTCATGCAGGTCGCCAATTAAACGACAATGAATTTTGCTACCTTAGGACCGTCAGAGTTACGGCCGCCGTTTACTGGGGGTTATCTCTTTGGCGACAACCTCAGAATTTAACCTTACAGCACTGGGCAGGCGTCAGGCCTTATATTTCATTTTACAATTTAGCAAAGCCCTGTGTTTTTGTTAAACAGTCGCTGCTCTCATTTTAGTGTCACCTTTAAAAAGGTACCCTTTATCCCGAAGTTACAGGGTTATTTTGCCGAGTTCCTTAAATATTATTCATCCAATCACCTTAGTGTGTTAAACCTGCCTACCTGTGTCGGTTTACAGTACGGTTAAAAAATCCACCAACCTTCCTTATTTCCATAACTTCTCAAAAAAAGCTTTCGCTTTTTTTTTTAAAGACCGTTCAAATCTACTATTTAATGTAGAAAACCTTAGGCTTACGGTGACAATCGTTTTAGGATTGTTTTCGTTACTCATGCCTACATTATCGTTTCTGATTCGTAAAAAAACTCTTATGAGATTTTTTATACAATATACAGAACGTTCCACTACCTTTAATTAAAACTACCTTTTTGGAAATAAACTTAAGTCCCTATACATTTTTGATGCTTTATTTCTAGACTAGTGAGCTTTTACGCTTTCTTTAAAGGGTAGCTGCTTCCAAGCTTACCTTCTAGTTGTATTTGAAATAAAACTTTCTTATCGCACTTAGACAAATTTTAAAGACCTTTTAGAATAGTCTGGGCTGTTTCCCTTTTGACTACCAACCTTAGAGCTGATAGTCTGATTATTTAAAAAAACCATAAGTATTCGAAGTTTAAAAAAAATTAGTAAGATCTGCGATCCCCCTTTTTTTTCAAGTGCTCTACCCCTTACTTACATATAAATATCCTGCTTAAACAGATTTCGTGGAAAACCAGCTATGTCTAAGTTTGATTAGCCTTTCACCCCTAACCGCAACTCCTCCGATAATATTTCAACATTAAACGGTTCGGCCCTAGATTTCACTTAAAAAAAAGGTCAATTTACTGCCTGTTCACGGTTAAATCACTTAGTTTCGGGTTTTTATTTATAACTTGTCGCTTTTAAAAGCTCGCTTTCACTATGCATTTGCTTGTTATAGAATAAAACTTGTAGGCCCATTATACAAAAGGTATACTGGTCTAAACAGCCGAATATTTCATAATACATTTCATAACTATTTCATATCCACAGATGTTTTTTCACCTTTCCTTTACAGTACTGTTTACACTATCGGACACATTAATATTAGGCTTCGAGGGTGGTTCCCCGTTATTCGAAAAAAAACTCACGTATTTCATTCTACTAAGAAAAATTAAACAAAAATGACTTTTACATTTTTTAAGTTTTTTTTATTATTTTTAAGCCTTTTTTGTTTTCGCTCACCACTACTAACAAAATCTCGATTGATTTTTTTTTGAGTTACTTAGATGTTTCACTTCACTCATTTCTTTTATTCAAAAAAAGCTATTGCCTTTTATAAAATGTAAAAATTAAATTCAATTTTTATTTTTAATTAATGTACCTAGGAATCCGTGCATTATGTATTTTTTTTAATGTTTAGTTTAGTTATAAATAATTTTTATCAAAAATTTTCTTGTTTTTATTTCAGCCGCAGGTTCCCCTACAGCTACCTTGTTACGACTTCATCACGGTCATTTATCAAACTCTTAAAGTCTTTTAGGAAATCTTTAAATCTAATAAACTCCCACAATGTGACGGGCGGTATGTACAAGGCCTTGTAACTTATTCACCGTAGCGTGATAATCTACGATTACTAGCGATTCCTTCTTCATGTGGACGAGTTGCAGTCCACAATCTGTACCTTGATTAAATTTAAAGATTTGCTTTTTCTTACGAAATAGCATCTTTTTGGGTTAACCTATGTAGCACGTGTGTAGCCCAGCTTATAGTCGGGCCATAACGACTTGACTTTATCCCTAGCTTCCTTTAACTATTAATTAATCTATGCTTTTTAGAGTTTTAGTTAAAAACTTATACTAACTACTAAAAATAGGGGTTACATCCGTTAGTAGAATTAACCAGACGCCTCACAGCACGGATTGACGGCAGCCATGCAACACCTAAAATGCTTATAAAATAAAAAATTAACTTTAAAAAACAGCATCGAAAACTGGTAAGGTTTTTCGCGTATTATCGAATTAAACCACATGCTCCACCGCTTGTAAAGGCCCCCGTCAGGTTCTTTGAGTTTCGGTCTTGCGACTATACTCTCCAGGCGGAGTACTTTTAGGATACCATCATCATCTCATAAAAAATACAAAATGAAAGTACTCAGCTTTGTCTGCGTGGACTACCGGGGTGCCTAATCCCGTTTGCTACCCACGCCTTCGTCTTTAAACGTCAGTTTTTAAATAGTAGAAGGCTTTCGCCTTATAGGAATTCCTCTTAATATCTTCAGTTTTTACCCCTACATTAAGAATTCTATTTACTTCTTTAAAACTCAAGTAAAAATATTTTCAGAGACACTACAAAATTGATTTTTGTTCTTTGGTCTTGAATAAAATTTACAGTCTACGAACTCTTTACGCCTAGTCATTAAATAACACTTGCTCTTATCGTTTAACCGCGACTGCTGGCACGAAATTTTGTCAGAGCTTTTTTATAGTAAGTCAAATTTCTAGACTATAAAATAAAAGTTTTACAGAATTTTTACTGTCTTCACTATCATGGTATGGCTGGATCAAGCTTTCGCTCATTGTCCAATATTCCGCACTGCTGCCTCTAAATTAAGTTTGGGCCTTGTCTCAGTCCCAATGTGGTCGTCCATCTTATTGAACCGACTAGAAGCTTAGGATTCTACTCCAATACTCCCATTTATATTGATCAAAGAGCGTTATTGAAAAATCAAATAACTTTAATCTGGGATTTTATACCAGTCTCTAAGGCACAATTATAAATTTTCCTCACCCGTTCGCTATGCGGTAAATTACCTGCATCCAACTCGCATGTGTCAAGCCTACCATTAGCGTTCATTTTGGGCCAGAACCCACCCATATTAAAGCTTTTTTAATTATTCTTTTAAAAACTTTATAAATAATTTTATTTTGCCCATAGATGGAATTGAACCATCTCCTAAGGATTTTCAGTCCTCCGCTCTGCCATTTAAGCTATACAAGCTGTTTGAATAACATAGGGGTTGAACCTATAACCTATTCGTTGTAAGCGAAGTGCTCTACCATTGAGCTAGTCATCCTATTTTACTTACTATCGGACTTGAACCGATAATCCTAAGAAGAAGATTTTAAGTCTTCCGTGTATACCATTCCACCAAGTAAGCAAAAATCTTTTTGTGTATGAAGAATTATAAAAAATAATAATTATCTAGCAAAATGTACTTGACTATCTCTAACTGTAATAGCGATTCGTTAAAGAGATATCAACATAATCTTCCCGTTTAGTATCGAAAAATGATTCAAGGACAATAGGCATAAAACCATGATTTACACCGCAAATCTCACTACATTGACCATAATGTTTAACACCTGCCCTGTTTAAATAGGTTGATGTCTGATTCAAACGTCCAGGGCAAGCATCAACTTTAATACCTAAAGATGGTACACACCAACTATGTAATACATCAGCAGATGTAATTAAAATTCGTATATGCCGTCTTGCTGGGACTTTAGCTGAATTATCAACAGAAAGTAATCTATGATACTCAAAATCTACAGCCTCATTAACTAAATAACTTTCAGTCTCAAATTCCTGAAGAAATGGCAGTGACTCTTCGTTAGGGGCTCTTTCAAAACTAGTTACAGATACTAAAGAATTTTTAATAGATGAATCCCATCCCCAACGATTAGATATTAAAGCACCTTTTTCATCGATACTGTTAAAACGAGTTAATAAGTTAACATCACCTGAAATAGAATCATCAGAATCAGAAATTGTAGGATTTTTATTTATATTTGATGGTGTTCTTTCAAATTCTTGAGTTTTAATTAGACCACCTATAGCTGGATTTTTATTGTAACTGTCTGAGTACTCATAAGTCCAATACCATTGATGACCAACACATTTTAATGTGCCTTGAGGTGTTGGTAACTCATCTATGGAATAAAGTAATGCAAAGGAAGGTACTGCTAAATTTAAAAGAGTTAATGCCGGTAAAATAGTCCATATAATTTCTATAGCAGTACCGTGAATAAATTTTTCGGATAGACGATTATCATTTTTATTTTCAAATAAAACTACACATCGAAATAACATGTAACCAACAGCAAAAACAATAAATGTAATTAAACACATTGCTTTGTCATGAAAGTTTATAATACCCTCCATTACAGGCGTTTCAGGGTTATGAAAATACATCTGCCAAGGCGCAGAAACTGATTCAGTTAAATTTTTAAATTGAGATTCTACTAAAATAAAGAATAAAGAGGTTAAAGCCAAAAAAAAAGGCAAAATTTTATTGATAATTGTTTTCATTTTTTTATTATTAAGTTTACGAAACTGACATTAAAGATAAATAGCACTTTTTTCTATAATTTCTTATTAATTTTTTTCTTAAGTACTTTTGGATTAAAAAAAAAAAAACGAAATTTTTTTTTAACAGTTCCCTATTAAAAACTGAACTAAATTGTTT
>ENA-OSIY01001942-OSIY01001942.1-marine-metagenome-genome-assembly--contig:-NODE-1942-length-10903-cov-5.416774_pt1 | contig 10903 bp, 7 predicted proteins | sample MGYA00237884_ERZ534233 | MGnify/ENA primary metagenome ERZ534233 (study PRJEB26412, sample SAMN06343840) | marine metagenome | isolation source: estuarine water | place: USA: Columbia River Estuary... | reverse complement strand
TTTTCAAGCAGAAGACGGCATACGAGATTTCTGCCTGTCTCGTGGGCTCGGAGATGTGTATAAGAGACAGGCGTTATCTCAGGCATTCTTTTCATTGTCTTTGGGTATGGGGATCATGATCACCTATGGCTCTTATTTAGATAAAAAGACAGATGTGCCCGGCTCTGCAAAAATGGTCGCTTTGTTAGATACGGCTGTGGCTTTTATTGCGGGTTTATTGATTCTACCCGCCGTGTTTTCATTTAATCCTGATATCAACACCAATGATTTAAGTGACTCGTCAGTGGGTATGATTTTTACATTCTTGCCTAAAATATTTTTGGCCTTACAAGCCACTATTGGTTACGTGGGCGCCAGTGCTGTGGCTAGCTTTTTCTTTTTATTAGTGTTTTTTGCTGCTATCACTTCGATTGTGTCAATATTCGAAGTACCAGTCGCTGCATTGATGGAAGAGAAAAAATTCAGTCGCCGTAAAGCTTTGGGCTGGATGGGGTTACTTTTGGTGGTTATGGCGTTAATGGCAGCAACATCATTTGGAATGATAGACTTTTTTACTGGTTTTGTCAGCTATGCCGGGCAGTCCAAGTCATTCTTTGATGTGATAATTGATGTGTTTTACGACACTATTTTACCCCTGAATGGTCTGTTAATTTGTCTATTTGTTATCTACCGGTGGAAGAAGGCAAATTTCAATAAAGAATTAGATGAAGGTGCACCCCATTATGCACATAGCTGGTTTGAGCGATATGTTGATTTCTCGGTAGGCACTTTTATACCAGTCATTTTGTTGTTGGTATTGATTAACACCATTGCGTTGAAATTCTTTGGTGCTGCATTGATAGGTTAGGCTATTTTATTCAAAAGCAGCCAAAAAATATTGGCAGTAACTAGGAAGTTACTGCCATAACATGTCAAATGGACTGGGATACTTAAGTGACAACCCCAGTATTTGCAAACTTTTACTGGCGTCAATTTTTTTCCCTAATGCAACGCCTGTACCATGGGTAAATATTGGCGCGCTGAGTCCAAGATTTTCTGCTGCCCAAGTGTAATATTGAGCGCGAGTGGGATGTGCTAACGCACTCAAGTGCAAGGTTTGGCCCCAGATATCCCTTTCAATCACCGTTTTAATGGCGCAAATAACATCATCTTGGTGAATTAGATTCACCACATTATCGGGATTAAGCAATCCTATTTTACCAGCAAGGTAATTTGCAGGGTGGCGGTCTTTACCCACTAAACCTGCAGCTCGAATAATGGTACTGCGGCTAGCAAAAGATCCCTGCACTAAGGCTTCAACAGCTAAATTGATTTGCCCTGACCGAGTTTGTGGGTGGGTGGGGCTTTGTTCATTGACTGTCCCGCTATTATCGCCATAGACAGACGTAGTGCTAATAAAGATCAGGTTTTGTATTTGGCTGTTTGCAGCAAACTTCAGTAGCGCTTGCATGTGTTGTGCAAAGTGCTCTGTATTTGGGCTTTTACGACCTACAGGAACGTTTAGCACTAATACCTTGGATGTAAACAGTTTAGCTATGCGGCCATGCTCCAGCTCGTCACCTAACTCAAAACATTCTGCATTAAGGCCTAGTTGAGTTAATTTATCGGCTTTTTGTTGGCTGCGACATGTGGCCATAATATTATGGCCACTTTCTTGAAGATTAATTGCCAGAGGCAGCCCCAACCACCCACAACCAACTATTGATATTTGCATTTATATTGTCCATATTTTTTTAGGCAAAAGGTATCACATGCGACGAGGTTGGTCGTGCAATTGAATAACATCTACACTAGCGAGTTGTTTAATTTGCTGTAATTGGGTTTCAGCAAAATCTACTTGCGCAAGGGTCGAGCACAAGGCATCTGCTTTTTCCTCTAACGCTGTGGCTTGATAAACGACTTTTTGTTCCTTTTGTTCATCTAAACGTTGTATTTTTTGTTCGAACTCAGCTATGTCTGCATTATTAAAAATAAGCTGTGTGCCTATGGTTACCATCAAGTGACCAATGGAGTCTGTAACTAAACCTTCAATGGCTTCCTCAAATTGTGCTTCCCACTGTTCGCCAAAAAATTCGCCGTTTTCAAACGATTCGGCATGCAAACGAATGTCGCCATTATCTGCGTAAAAGTGATATTGGATTTGCTGATCAAGCTTGCGTAATTTGTCAGATAAATCGGCCAGTGCCGTATTATCTGAGCCTAATAATGTGAATACCTCGTTTAATGCGGTACTTGCCAGCGCGACTGCATCTGTCGCTATCGCTGCAGCTTGGGGCACAGCTTGATTGATACAGTTATAATAATTATCTACCCAGTGTTGTTGTTCTGGATTCAGAGTCAAAGCAATGCCATCAATGTACAATGTTTTATCTTGGTCAATACTCAGGCGGGTAGTGTTGTCTAAAGTGGCTGCCAATACGTGGTTTTCTAATTGCATGTTGCCATTAAGCTCAACATTGCACTTTGAATTTGAATCTAAATCTAAGGCAAAGACTGGAAGTGAGCAACAAACTATAGCTCCTGCAAATATCATAGTACGCATTTAATTCTCCTAATTAGTTAATCATGGTCTACTCGTCAAACAGAGCAAAGCTTAGGCCAGAAATAAAAAGCCATTAAAAACAATGAGATAATCTGTATTTGAGATTGGGTTAGGTTAATTTTAGAGGGGTAATGAGTGAACAAGACTAATAAATGCGCATCTACGCCAGTCTGTTAAGTCAATGGGCGATATACGATAGATAAATATGCAATATACCTTTTTCCTTTTATGTCTTTTGGCATCCGGGGTTTCTGGTGCATAATATGCACAGTTTGATAGATTTAGGAATTGACTCATGAGTAATTGGCACGAACCCATTTTATTTGGTTTTATATTAATCACTTTCGTTTTAGGTATTAGCAGTATTATTATGAGCTTTTTACCGGCCCCAGAAGGGGTAAATGTGATGCAGTCAAAAGTTGAATACGGCTTTTTTGGGGCGTCAGCTTTGGCCTTATTTGCTGTGTTTGTATATGCCTTAGCTACGACTTAGTATTGGTTATCCTGATGTTGGGAAGACCCTAGCATTAGTTAGCTTGGGGTCTATCGCTAACACGTTGATAGGCGCTTAGTTTGAACGTTGGCAAGATTGCCAGTAAGTGATCAAAAATATCGCTTTGGATCCCTTCATAATTAACCCAGTTTTTATCTGCACAAAAACAATATATTTCTAATGGCATGCCAAGCTCTGTAGGTGGTCTCTGGCGCACCATTAATGTCATATTTTTGTTAATGTCGGGATGATTTTCTAAGTATGCCTGCATGTAGGCGCGTAATGTACCAATGTTGGTGAGCCTGCGGCTATTGACTAAATCTGTAGTATCGATGTGTTGTTCACTGTGGAAACGTTGCAGCTTTTCAAGTTTGACTTGGATATAACTCTTTATATAGCGAATTTTAGTAAACTCATCCAGCATGTCTTGGTCACAAAAACGGATGCTTTGGATATCAATATTCAGAGCTCGCTTAATTCGACGTCCGCCACTTTCGGCCATACCACGCCAATTTTTTACTGGCTCCGAAATCAGTGCGTAAGTAGGAATAGTAGAGATTGTTTTGTCCCAATTTTGCACTTTGACAGTTGTTAAGCCAACCTGTAATACATCACCATCTGCGCCATATTTGGGCATTTCAATCCAGTCACCGGTATTGACCATACGATTTGCTGCTATCTGGATACCAGCAACAAATCCTAAAATAGTATCTCGAAATAACAATAAAAGTATGGCGGTTATTGCGCCTAACCCAGAGAGCAATAATAATGGTGACTTGTCCATCAGATTAGAGATGATCAATAATCCTGCGATGATCACCACAAACAATTTAGCCACTTGGATAAAACCCGTTATAGGCGCTTTTTTAGCTAAATTTGAGGCATTATAACTATCTTCTATTGTGTTCAGCAGGGCACTGAGCGCCATCACTGCAGAGATCAGCATATAAATAATCGCAGTTTTTTGCATAAACGCTAACAGTAAGGGGTTTTCAATAAGTAATTGGCTGAGTAAATAGATAACAATGGCGGGGACAATATGCCCGATGCGTTTGAAAAAGCCATGCTGATGTAATTCGTCGTCAAATTTGTTTTTACTCCTACTAACCAGCTTTCGTAAGCGACTGTTGAGTATGCTTTTAGTGAGCCAATTAACCAGCCAAGCGAGCAGTAAGATACCTAGTAAGGCTACCCCTTGAAATATCAAGCCATCGGGAGTGGCCTGAATACCCAAGTGTTCAAACAGTGATAAAAGATTATCTGTAAGGTAATGGTTTTCTTGCATTTAGATTGTCCCTTTTAAATGGGTGATAAGTTTATCTTTTTGTTGCCAAACCGAATTTAACCAATTCTGAAATCCATGTTTAAAGTTTTCATCATTAAAATAGTCACCCATTATGTCATCAGTCACTGGATGCACATTAACCCGTAAAACGACTTTGTGTAAACGACCGCCTAACATTGCCATCATGGGGCTTCCTTGGTTATCAGGGTAAATGACAGTCACATCCAGCACGCTTGTAAATAACTCGCCCATAGTGGCAAGGGTAAACGCTATACCGCCTGCTTTAGGTGGTAACAGGTTTTTAAATGGACTTTGTTTGATTTTTTGTTTTTCTGGAGTACATCGATTACCTTCGACAAAGTTGATGACTGTAGTAGGCAACTGACGAAATTTCTCACACGATTTTTTAGTGGTAGCGATGTCTTTACCTTCTAGGTGGGGATATTTTTGCAAGAAAGCTTTACTGTATCTTTGCATAAAAGGCATATCTAGTGCCCATGCGCCAAGACCTACAAAAGGGAGCCAAATCAATTCTTTTTTAAGAAAAAATTTAGGCGCAGGAATTTTTCCAGCAGCAAAATCAGTTAATAAAATAATATCTAACCAGCTAAGGTGATTTGCCACTATCAGATACCATTCTTTCTTGCTCAGTTCACCTTCCACTTCATAATCTAATTCTACTTTATTCATATATTTGATTAAGGCCACACTACAAAATCCAAATGCACACATCATCAGATTTAGAGTGATATTTAGCGGTTTAATGATAAATGGAAAAGGCAGAATAAACTTTATCAAACCAAGAAAAGTAATGCATAGTGCCCAAAACGCTAGGCTGATCATTTGTAAAGTCAAATGCACAGGGAACACAATAAAACTTGGCAGCACACTAAACATCTCGAGGTTTCTCTGCTAAAAGCAACTGCAAATTTTGGTCTTTTTGCTCCCACAATTCTGTTAACCAACGTTGAAATTTAACCCTTTGTGTATGGTCGTCAAAGTAGCCAGGCCCAAAGGCATCGCTATTGCGTAATTCATGGATAGACAACACTTTAATGTGGACTTGAACATGTTTAACGTTTCCGCAGACAAATTCCCAGTAAGTCGGCGTTCCTTGTGGATAATGGATAGTTACATCGAGTAATTTATGTAGCTGCTCTCCCATGGCTCCTAACACAAAAGCCATACCGCCAGCTTTGGGCTTGAGCAAGTGTTGAAACTGTGCCCCTTGGCGTGTCCGCTTTTGTTCGGTGAGCCGCGTACCTTCTACAAAATTCATAATACTCACTGGCTTAAAGGTGAATTTTTCGCAAGCCTTACGGGTGTTTTCTAAATCTTTGCCTTTTAAATGAGGATATTTGGCTAATAACGCTTTGCTGTATCTATGCATAAAGGGAAAGTCCAACGCCCACCAAGCCAGACCAATAAAAGGCACCCAAATTAATTCTTTCTTTAAGAAAAATTTTAGAAAAGGAATTTTATGATTAAAAATGCGTTGCAATACTAAGATATCAACCCAAGATTGATGATTTGATATCACTAAGTACCAATCTTTCAGGCTTAACCCTTCTAGACCCGTCGCTTCAAATGTTGTGCGACTAAATAGATTCTGGTTGACACTGTTGACAGATATCCAAAACGTGGCGCAACCATCCAGTAAATAAGACATAAACGTTTGCCATATTTTGATGGGTATTAACTTCAGAAATGAACAAATTAAAATGGGTATCAACCAAAATAGGGTGTTAATAAAATAGCCTAATGAAGATATCGCCCCAAACAAGGAGGAAAAAAGTGTCAAAAACATACTGTAAAATATCACCACAAAAATAAAACTGCAGTGAGTTTAAACTAAAATTGTGTTTGATATGTAATTGTAATTTTTTAAGTCTGGGTAGACATAGAATTTTACTTGTCTGACCGTGATTTTTGGATATGAAATGTGTATTATCGCTAGCCACCAAATTATATTTTTTGTCTCTATCAATGGTTAATCATCTTATGAAAAAACAAATTTTAATGGTTGCAGGAATGGCGGCTTTGTTATGCCTTACTGCCTGCCATGTGAAAGATCCCAATCAAGACATTATTCAAGCCGATAAAGGTCAAGCCGAGCCTAACGTTCTGCCAGTAGGTATAAAGAAAATTGCTTCTGTAGCTAAAAAGGGGGATGAAATTGTTATTCCTTTTACTAAGTTCCAGCTCGATAATGGACTCACTGTTATTTTGCACCCTGATAATTCAGATCCCTTGGTGCACGTAGACATTACTTATCATGTGGGCTCTGGTCGTGAAGAGCCCGGTAAGTCAGGCTTTGCCCATTTCTTTGAACACATGATGTTTCAAGGCTCAGAAAACGTTGCTGATGAACAACATTTTGGGCTGATAACCGAATCTGGTGGCACACTAAATGGTTCTACTAACACCGATCGTACTAATTACTATGAAACAGTTCCTTCGAATCAATTAGAACGGATGTTGTGGTTAGAAGCGGATCGTATGGGGTTTTTTCTGGACGCTGTTACCAAAGAGAAATTCGAAAATCAGCGTGAAACCGTTAAAAATGAACGGGGTCAAAATTATGATAATCGTCCTTATGGGCTGCTTAGGGAAAGAGTGGGTGAAGCACTCTTCCCTGAAGGCCATCCTTATTCCTGGTCGACCATTGGTTATATAGACGATCTCAATCGTGCTGACTTGAACGATCTCAAAGAATTTTTCTTGCGCTGGTATGGCCCGAATAATGCCACGTTAACGATTGGTGGTGACATGGACCAAGCGCAAACATTGGTTTGGGTTAACAAATACTTTGGAGGCATTCCTCGAGGTCCTGAAGTGACACAACCTGAATATGCTAAGGTGACGCTTGAGCAAGACCGCTACATTTCTATGGAAGATAATGTGTCTTTGCCTTTGGTGTATATGTCGTTTCCCACGGTACATGCAAATCACCCTGATGAAGCACCGCTTGATGTGCTTATGTCTATCCTTGGTAGCGGCCAAACGTCACTGTTATATAAAAATATGGTGAAAAACGGTAAAGCGGTTCAGGCCAGTGCAAACCATGGATGTGGAGAGCTAAGTTGCCAATTTACCCTGTTGGCATTGCCTACCCCTGGTCATAACTTGGCCCAATTAGAAACTATTATTCGTGCTTCACTAGATGAATTTGAAAGCAGAGGTGGGGCGACCGACGACGATATAGAACGTGTTAAGGCTGGTATTGTATCGGGTATGGTTTACGGACTGGAAAGTGTCTCTGGAAAAGTGAGCCAACTTGCCGCCTATGAAACTTATCGCTCAAATCCAGATGGAATCAGTGATGATATTGCTCGATATGAGAATGTCACGAAAGACGATGTGATGCGAGTTTATAAAACCTTTATCAAAGACAAACATTCTGTAGTCATGAGTATTGTGCCTAAAGGGCAGGCAGACAGTATTGTTAAAGCAGATACTTGGCAACGGTATGAACGCAATATCCCAGAAAATATAGGTGATAGTAGCTTAGTATTACGCCCCGGTGTTTCTGATTTTGATCGAACTGTTGTACCACCATCTGGTAATAACCCGAGTATTACAGTCCCTGATATATACCGAGTTGATATTAAAAATGGTATCAAAGTATTGGGAGCAATAAATGAAGAAGTCCCCACTACTACCATCCAATTGCTTATACCTGCAGGACAGACACGAGAGGGCATAGACAAGCTTGGTTTAGCTTCTTTAACGGCCTCTATGTTAGAAGAAAACACCTTAAAATCGACTGCTGAAGAGTTATCTAACCAACTGCAAAAATTAGGTTCAACTGTGAGTTTTGGTGCAGGTGACAAGTTTACCACCCTTAGAATAAGAACCTTGTCTAAAAACCTTGATCCTACCCTTGCCATTGCCATGGAACGTTTAACATTACCTAAGTTTGATGCTGCTGATTTTGAGCGTTTGAAGAAACAACAAATTGAAGGTTTAAAAAATGCCAAGAAAAATGCTAGCTCAATGGCTACAGAAATCTTCAGTAAACTGGTTTATGGTTTTGACAATAGTTTTGCCCACTCCAACAGCGGTACCATTACCACTGTCAAAACGCTAACGCTGGATGATGTTAAGGGGTTTTACAAAGCGAATTATGGGCCAGGGAATGCCGAAATAATTGTTGTGAGCGACCTTGATGAAACAAGCATTACCAAACGATTAAAGTCGCTTAATAACTGGAAAGGTCAATCAACCGAAATGCCGGCTATTAAAGCATTTCCTGACTTGGCAGTCGGTACTTTGTATTTTATCGATAAACCAGATGCTGCGCAGTCGGAAATACGTATCGGTAAACGGGCTTTGAAGTATGACGCTACGGGTGAGTATTATCGCACAGACTTAATGAACTACAACTTAGGCGGGGCCTTTAATAGTCGTATTAACCTAAATTTACGGGAAGATAAGGGGTATACCTACGGAGCCCGTTCTTTCTTTAACGGCAATGACTTCAGAGGTGCGTTTAGGGCTCAAGCTGGAGTGCGTGCGGATACAACAGCGGATTCTATCTTACAATTTAGAAATGAAATAAACGCATTTAAAGAAAACGGCCTCACAGATGAAGAGCTGATATTTATGAAAAGTGCTATCGGTCAGCGTGATGCTAGAGCTTACGAAACACCCAATCAAAAACTAAAATTCTTATCAGAAATTATGACTTACGGTCTGGATAAAACGTTTGTAGACGAGCAAAACACTATTTTAATGAACATTGGTAAAGCGGAGCTAAATTTACTAGCGGCTAAACATCTTAAACTTGAGGAAATGATCACAGTCGTGGTCGGTGACAAGGCAAAAGTGATGGATAGTCTGCAACCTATGTTTGAGAATATTGTTGAACTTGATGAAGAGGGTAAACCACTTTAACCCTTCCTTATGAATTTACATAATAGCCACCATTTCATTTATGGTGGCTATTTTTGTTAACGTTCAGTCCTAGATGCGACCCCTACGCCACAGATATTAAAGAGCAGCATGATTAATCAAGCAAACACTATTTTAAAAAGCATTTTTGGCTTTGATAAGTTTCGCGAGTCCCAAGAAGCGATTATCAGTAACGTGTTACATAAGCAAAATACCTTGGCTATTATGCCCACCGGTGGCGGTAAATCCTTGTGCTACCAGATCCCAGGTACAGTGTTTGATGGTTTAACCATTGTTATTTCGCCCCTTATATCGCTGATGCAAGATCAAGTCAGACAGTTAAATGAACTCGCCATCCCAGCTTGTGTATTAAATAGCTCACTTTGTGACAATGATTATCAAGACAACTTAGACGCCATTAAACAACAACAGGTTCAACTGTTGTTTTTGGCACCAGAAACCGCACTACAAAATAACATTTTAGACCTACTCACCCATTGTGACGTGGCGTGTATTGCCATAGACGAGGCGCACTGTATTTCAGAGTGGGGCCATGATTTTCGCCCAGAATATCGTCAACTTAATCGGCTTATTGAATGTTTCCCCGAAGCGGTATGTATTGCCTTAACGGCTACTGCCACGCCCAGAGTGCGAGAGGACATTAAGCGTCAGCTCAATATAGCTGACAGTAGCGAATTTATTTCCAGTTTTGATCGCCCTAATTTGTTTATTGGTGTTGTTCCTAAAGATAACCCCTACCAGCAGTGTAAAGCCTTTGTTGAACAACACCCCCAGCAATCGGGTATTATTTATTGCCAATCGCGTAAAGGCGTCGATGAAGTCACCGCCAAATTAAAACAGGATGGATTTTCAGTGCTGCCATATCATGCAGGGCTGAGCAGTATGAAACGCAGTGAATATCAAGAACGTTTTATCCGTGATGATGTCAACATTATCGTCGCGACTATCGCCTTTGGTATGGGCATTAACAAGCCCGATGTCCGTTTTGTATTGCATTATGACCTGCCCAAAAATATTGAAGGTTATTATCAACAAATTGGTCGTGCTGGTCGTGACGGTTTAGATGCGAATTGTTTACTATTATTTGGTTACGGTGACACAGGTAAAATTCGTTTCTTTATCGATCAAATGAGTAACGAGCAAGAAAAACGTTTGGCTAATGTGCACCTTAATCAAATGTTAGCACTGGCAGAGGCCGAAGACTGTAGACGTGCCCCATTATTAGAATATTTTGGCGAACAGTCGGCTAAAGAAAACTGCGCTAACTGTGATAATTGCACCAGTGATAGCAAAGAAAAGTCTGATTTAACCGTTCCTACCCAGAAATTTTTGTCCTGTGTGCATCGTACTGGTCAACGTTTTGGTGCTAGTCATATTATCGATGTACTGCGGGGTTCAAGCGCCGAAAAAGTGCTGCAAAACCAGCATAATTTACTCTCAACTTATAACATTGGCAATGAGTACAATAAAAAACAGTGGATGACGTTGGCGCGGCAGTTGATCCAAAAAGGATTGCTTAACCAAGAAGAACAATTTGGCGGCTTAAAACTCACCCAAAAAGCAGGTGATGTGTTAAAAGGTAAAGCGCCATTTTTTGCTTTGTTGCAGCAACCTACCGCGGCCAGTAGTCAGTCATCAAAAGCACTGGCTAATCCCGGTGATCAGCAAC
>ENA-OSIY01001940-OSIY01001940.1-marine-metagenome-genome-assembly--contig:-NODE-1940-length-10908-cov-4.729111_pt1 | contig 10908 bp, 8 predicted proteins | sample MGYA00237884_ERZ534233 | MGnify/ENA primary metagenome ERZ534233 (study PRJEB26412, sample SAMN06343840) | marine metagenome | isolation source: estuarine water | place: USA: Columbia River Estuary... | reverse complement strand
AATGATACGTCGACCACCGAGATCTACACCTCTCTATTCGTCGGCAGCGTCAGATGTGTATAAGAGACAGACCGTATGTTTCCCATTACAGATAACTCTCAAACCATTATTGATTGCCTCACCCGTGAAGCTGAAAAACTGAGTATTGATGTCCGTTTAGGGTTTGGTGTGGATAGCTTAATTAAGACTGAAAATGGCTTTGAACTCACCAGCAACAAAGAAATATTTTTATTCGATAAAATAATTGTGGCCACAGGCGGAAATCCCAAATCTGAAGGATTTAACTGGCTTTCTTCCTTTAATCATGAGATTATTCCTCCCGTTCCTTCGCTGTTCACCTTTAATATGCCTTCTGAAAAAACCGAGGCATTGATGGGCGTAGCTACACAGAATACTGTAGTTAGGATTCAAGGCACAAGCCTGCAGCAGCAAGGTCCGCTATTGATAACCCACTGGGGAATGAGCGGTCCGGCGATATTGAAACTATCTGCCTGGGGTGCCCGAATACTGAATGATTTGAATTACAATTTCACTTTATTGGTAAACTGGACTGGCCTTGCGAATGAAGAAGTAGTGAGAGAGAAGGTGATGAGTGCGAGATTAGAGAGTGCTAAAAAGAAAATCGTCAACGCCAATCCTTTCGATTTAACAGCCCGAATGTGGGAATACCTTTTAGATAGAGTAGAAATAAAACACGATATCGTTTGGGGAGAATTGCCAAAGAAAGAGCAAAACCGACTCATTAACACTTTATTCAACGACGCTTACAAAGTAGAAGGCAAAACAACTTTTAAAGAAGAATTTGTTACTTGTGGAGGAATTTCTTTAGCCGAAGTAAACATGAATACCATGGAAAGTAGAAAACAGGAAGGTTTGTTCTTCGCAGGAGAAGTGTTGGATATTGATGGTGTAACAGGTGGATTTAATTTTCAGGCAGCTTGGACGACGGGGTTCATTGCAGGGAAATTGGGGAAAGGGTAGTTATTTATAAATTAGAACTCTAATAATTTTTTATGCGAATTATCTCTTGGAATGTAAACGGAATACGTGCTGTAGCCAATAAAGGCTTTGCAGATATTGTTAAAGAAATGAACTGCGACATCATTTGCTTGCAAGAAACAAAGGCGCAAGATGATCAGGTGAGAGAAGCGGTTGCCAATATGGAAGGCTTTCATATGTACACCAACTCGGCCGAGAAAAAAGGATATTCGAGCACTGCCATTTTCAGTAAAATAAAACCAATTGCTGTTACCAACGACATGGGCATCGACGAGCACGATAAAGAAGGTCGCGTGATTGCTGCCGAATTCGAAAATTTTTTTGTGGTAACCGTTTACGTACCCAACTCTAAAAGTGAGCTTGAAAGATTAGATTACCGCAAACAGTGGGATGCTGATTTTTTGAATTACCTAAAATCGTTGGAAAAGAAGAAACCAGTGATTGCTTGCGGAGACATGAATGTTGCTCACCAAGCCATAGATTTAAAACATCCAAAAGCAAATTACAATAAATCGGCTGGCTATACCCAAATAGAAATTGATGGAATGACTAATTTCATTAATGCAGGATTGATTGACAGCTACCGCCATTTTTATCCCGATAAAATTGAATACACCTGGTGGAGCTACCGTGCAGGTGCAAGAGCTAAAAATGTAGGCTGGAGAATTGATTATTTTTTGGTGAGCAACAATTATTTACCAAAGGTGAAAGATTCTTTTATATTACATCAGGTGATGGGAAGTGATCATTGTCCGGTTGGCATTGATTTAGTTGAATACAAGCTTAAATAGCGAAGTGCGAGACAATAGTTCCTTCGTTCCTCAGGATGACAAACACTCTCAAGACTCACTCCCGCTCTGATTTACTGCGGTTGTCATCCTGAGGAACGAAGGAACTATTGTCCTTTACTTAAAATAAACTCACTTTATTTTTTCCGCTATTTTATCGGCGCATTTTTGGCCGTCTATCGCAGCCGACATGATTCCTCCCGCATATCCAGCGCCTTCAGCACAAGGATACAGTCCTTTTATTTCAATGTGCTCTAAAGATTCTTTATCACGCGGAATACGAACGGGCGACGATGTTCTCGATTCTACAGCATGCAACACAGCATCATTTGTTAAATATCCGCGCATCTTGCCTCCAAAGGCTTTTAATCCTTCTTGCAAAGATTTCCAAACTGCAGTAGGCAACACTTCTCGCATATCAGTAGAAGTAATACCTGGCTGATAAGAAGTTACTGGCAATTGTGTCGACACTTTATTTTGAATAAAATCGACCATTCTTTGCGCCGGTGCAGCCTGCGTTTTACCCCCCATTAAAAACGCTTTTTCTTCAACTGTTCTTTGATAATGCATTCCAGCCAACTCGCCATGTTGTTTAAAATCGAAATCGCTTTTTTCTAAAGCCACTACAATACCCGAATTGGCATAGGGATTATTTCGTTTAGAGGGCGACCATCCATTGGTAACCACTTGATTGGGCGCTGTGGCGCAAGGCGCAATGATACCGCCCGGACACATACAAAAAGAATAAACGGGTTTGATGTTGGTTTGATGCACCAAGCTGTAAGAAGCCGCCGGAAGAAATTCGCCTCTATTATCGCAACTATACTGAACACTATCTATCAAACTTTGCGGGTGTTCTATACGAATCCCCAAAGCAAAAGGCTTGGCTTCAATAGCTATATTTTTCTTGTGTAATAATTCAAAAATATCTCTTGCTGAGTGACCAGTAGCGAGAATTAGATTGGAGATTGGGAGAGTGCGTGAACCATTTATGACCACTCCTTTTACTTCCTTGTTTTCAAGAATAATATCAGTGAGTTTAGAATCAAACAAAACTTCTCCACCACAAGCAATGATGTACTCTCGAATCGCCTCAATAATTTTAGGCAACTTATTGGTTCCTATGTGCGGATGCGCATCTACCAATATTTCTTCCGATGCACCAAAACGAACCAATGTTTCTAAAACCTCATTTACATCGCCTCTTTTATTAGAACGCGTGTACAACTTTCCGTCAGAAAAAGTACCGGCGCCTCCTTCTCCAAAACAATAATTCGATTCGGGATTAACAATATGTTTTTGGTTGATGGCAGCCAAATCTCTTCTTCTTTCTCGAACTGCCCTTCCTCTTTCTATTACAATAGGTTTAATGTTATTTTTAATGAGCTGTAGAGCGGCAAACAACCCCGCCGGACCTGCACCTACTACAACTGCTTCATTGTGGGAAGAAATCTTTTTTGTTACAGGTAAATCATAAAGCTGAAGAGGCATGGGTTCATCTATATAAACCTCAATTCGCAACTGATACACCACATATCTTTTGCGCGCATCAATGGAACGCTTTAAAACTCGAACCTCAACTTTTGAATCGAACTTAATATTCAATTCATTTCTAGCGATTTCAATATGATATCGGGTATCATTTACCTCCTCAGGCGCTACGCGTATGTCGATAATTTGAACCAAAACTTACCCTTCAAAAGTTAATGCCACCACAAATGAACGAGCCTTCACTTGATCTATCAAAGTGGTATAGGCTGTGCCATCTTGAATGAGCAAATTATTGAGGCCGTAATTGAAAATAATTTGCGGTGAAAATTTAAAATATTCTAAATACAAATCCACACCAAAACCAACATGTGCCGATAATTCCCAAGGATTCAAACGCACTACTTTTGTGTTTTTAGAATCAACTTTTTTCAAAGAGGCCATATCGAAAGCTGGTTTAAATCCACCTAAAAAATAAAACCTACCATTGTTTACCCGTTCCGATTTGTACTTTATAGATATTGGGAAATCAAGATAAGTTGATTCCACCACCCTCTTCTGACTCTCTAATACATTATTCTTTGTTTTAACAGTGTACTCGAAATCACGCTGTCCGAAAACCAGAGCAGGCACAAATCTTAAATCAAAACCATCCCCCATATGCACATCGGTAACAATGCCCAAATTAAATCCATATTTACCACGAACCAAGGCACTGTATATGGTATCACTTTGCAACAAACTTGATTTATACTTCACATCAACGCCCAAATTATTTACACCCAAATAAAAACCAAAATGCATCACTTTAGTATTCTCAAAGCCGGGTAAATTTTTAATGCGTTGTTTCTGACTAAACATCAAATTCGAGCCCAACAGCAGAATTAAAACAATATATGCAAAATGCTTTTTCAATTATTTTATTGCGTGATAAATGGTGGCAATACCAAACGACACTTTACGAATTTTTATTTGCTTAAACCCTACTTCCCTCATAATAGCAGCGAAGTTTTCTCCATCTGGAAAAGCCTGTACAGATTCGGGAAGATAAGTATAAGCGGCAGTATCCTTAGAAACCAGTCGGCCAATTAAAGGCAAAATTCTTTTGAAATAGAAATTGTACAATTGCTTGATAGGAAAAGCCGTTGGCTTCGAAAATTCTAAAACCGCCACTTGTCCGCTGGGTTTTAAAACTCTATTCATCTCCGATAAACCTTTCTTTAAGTCTTCAAAATTCCTAACACCAAAGGCCACTGTAATGGCATCAAAAGTACTGGTTTCAAAAGGAAGGTTTTCACTATCGGCAACACGTAATTCAATTTTACCTTCTAACTTTTTATTTTTCACTTTCACTATCCCCACATCAACCATTCCCTTCGAAATATCAACACCAATAATTTTATCGGGGTTTAACTTTAAACATTCAATTGCAAAATCACCAGTACCCGTAGCAATATCCAGCATCAACTTCGGATTTCCTGACTTCAATAATTTTACGGCCTTCTTTCTCCACAACACATCAATACCCATCGATAGCACATGATTCAACATATCGTACTTAGGGGCAATATTGTTAAACATGGCCGCTACTTGCTCCTTTTTAGAGCCTGTTTCGCTGTAAGGTTTTACTGTTGATTCTGACATGCGGTAAAAATAATACTAAACGCCGAACAATGAACTTTAATGAGCAAACATTTTAAAAGAAAAAACCCTTCCGTCAATGAAGGAAGGGTTCTTTAATTATGAATTATAATCTTTTAATGAAATTGCTCTAATTCTTTAGCGTCTGCATCAGATATTTTGTGACCTTTTTTACCATAGTACACCAAGTATCCGTAACAAATTAATGCAAGTGCAAAACTCAATTTAAATCCAACACCTTTAAATCCGAACAATAAAATAGCATTTTCAGCTTCGTCTACACCTATTTTAAATCCGGTTGCCAAGAAAGCCAATACGAAAGGAATAACAGCACCACCAACAACCATTGTAATCATAATTCCTGAACCCGACGCTGTTTTGGTTCCTAATTTATTAATTCCTAAAGGGAAAATAGAAGGCCACATTACCGAGTTGAATAAACCAACTAACATCAACAATACTGCAGAAATTGGCACTACTATGTTTTTAAAACCAATACCATAGATTTGAGTTTCACAATCTCTACCCATTTGTAAAACAGGCACACTTACGGTATGTTCCATAAACACACCCAGCATACTTGCAGCCACCAAGGCAAAAGCGATAGAAGCTACAATAACCAATAATTTCTCTGCCCTCAATTTCTGAGCAATAAAGCTTCCTACAAATCTTCCTATCATGGCACTGCCCCAATAGTAGGCAAGGAAACTTGCACCTAATTTTTCGGGAATATTACCCATTTCTTCTGTTTGCAAATACAATATCAATAAGCTACCAATAGCTACCTCAGCACCTACATAATAAAATATGGCATAAGCACCTTTTCTTAGGTGACTGTATTTCCAAACGCTAAAATCAAATTTACCTGCTTCGCCTTCCATTTTCAATTTAGGAAGTTTAACCATTAATAAAATTGCTGCAATACCAAAAGTTACTAAAGATAAAACGATATATGGAGCTCTTACGGCATCCACTTTTTCAGTTGTTGTGGTTAAGCACTCATTCAAAATCATCGACCCTCCTAAGATTGGTCCGATGAACGTAGCAAAAGAGTTTAATGAACCACCTAAATTCATTCTACTTGCAGCTGTTTCAGGCGAACCTAAAGCAGTAATATAAGGATTTAAAGCCACCTGTAACAAAGTTAATCCAGAGGCTACTACAAACAATGCGAAAAGGAAAAACGGATAAGAAACCAAACTAGCCGCTGGTAAGAATAACAATAAGCCGCTGGCCATTACACAAAGTGCAATTGCTAATCCTTTCTTATAACCCACTTTAGAGATGATCATACCTGATGGGATCGACATCACGAAGTATGCGATAAAGAAACAAAATTGAATCAACATCAATTTACCATTGTCGGCATCTGTAAATTTAAAAACCGATTTTAAACTAGGAATCAATACGTCATTCATAACTGTGATGAAACCAATCATGAAATACAAGCCGAACATTAAAATTAATGGAACGCGATAATTTTGTCCTGGTTCTAAAGGCGATTGAAAATTTGAGCCGGAGCCCCCTCCTACTGATGCCATAAATTATAGTTTTAAATTAATATTCACTTTTAAGCGGCGTGAAGATAAAATAAAATCTCATAAATTGTAAAATGAAGTTTTTTGAAGGAAACGATTTTCTTCACAGGTTATAAACAAAAAAGCCCTCCGTCTTTCGACGGAAGGCTTCCTTATATTATTCTAAGTGAATTATTTCACCATGAATTTCTCAGTAGTTTGTCCGTTTGCACCAGAGATAGTAACGAAGTACAATCCTTGAGCGAAACCAGAAACATCGTAAGATTTAGAAACTGAACCAGCAGAAGCTTGCTCAGAAACCATTACTCTACCAGTGATGTCAGTTAAAGTAACTGTAGTAGCTTCTTGAGCTGTGAAAGTCAAGTTAACTTCAGATGTAGCTGGAGAAGGGAAAAGTGTGAAGTTAGAAACTGAAGATAATTCGTTAACACTTGTTCCGTATTCGCCGATTTTAATTGACTCAATTGTAACAGTACCTGAAAAGTGAACATCATTAGAGACAGCATCTAACATCTCGAACGCAAGACCACCGATATTCGTTAAGTCAATTGTACCAGGATTAGCAGCAGCAACAATACCAGTAACTTCAAAATCTTGGTAAGAAGTAGTCAAGTTCATTTTTAAGAAAGAGTTACTAAACTTAGCATAGTTCCAAGATGGAGCATTACCTTCTTGAATATAAACTGTTACAGTAGTCGCAGCTGAAGCTTTAGCTCTAATTTTTAATTTATTGTGACCTGTGCCAGAGATGTCAACACGTCCTTTTGCTAACTCGTTAGCACAGTTTGAAGTAACATCATTTGTTAGAGGATAATACCATGGGCCAGAAGCTCCAACATTATCAGTTACAGTGAACTGCAAAGTATTATTAACGTATGCAGCAGCTGTAATGTCGTCACCTGCGTTACCTTGAACAAGTCCAGGAACCAACCAACCCGCATGACAAGGAGTAGTTGTATAATCTTCTGTAATAGAAGTTGCGTATTGCGCCATAGTCATTGAAGACACAGCAAGAGATGATAATAAAAGTAAATTTTTCTTCATTGTTATTAAATTATAGTTATTAAAATTTGTTTCGTGAGGTAAATTAAAGGATAATCTTTTAAACCGACAAAAAAAATTTTGAACAGTTTTAGCAGTAAAAGCATCAACCTAAATTTGCTACCTACTAAATTTGCATTTTTTGCAAAATAGAGTTTCAGAAAAATAATATTCAATAATCATTTCAGAACTGTCATGTTTAGTTTTGCCTCATAATTAACTAAAACTATTTTAATACCATGAACAAAATTAAAGCACTTTGCATAGGCATTTCACTATGCAGCATTTCATTAAATGCACAAAACACATGGAATGGGTCAACAACAACCACTACCACCAACGGAAATGTAGGCATTGGAACAATCAATCCAGTCGCGAGCTTAGAAATATGGGATCAAAATGCACAATTAATATTGCAGAGTACAGGTAAACCATTTGGAGCATACACTCAATATCTTCCAAGCATCAATTTAAAAACAAATACTAAAAACATTTTTATTGGAACAGAATTTTATGGAGTCACTGACGAAATATTTAGAATAAGAGACTTAGGTAATACTAACGGTGGAGGAATCACCTTTTTAAAAAACAAAATTTACATAGGAGGAGGTAACGGCAAAGTATACGACAACATATCCTCCGACGTTGTTCTCGGTAAAACCTGGGCAGAAAACCTTGCCATCGGTGGTAAATTCGCATCCGACTCTAAACTATCAGTATCAGGGAAAGCAACATTTGAAGAAGCAGAAGTAAAGTTATCTACCTTATGGCCCGACTATGTTTTTGCAAGCAACTACAATTTGGCGCCACTAGATTCTGTAGAAACATTCATTCAAAAAAATTCGCATTTACCTAATGTGCCTTCTGCACAAGAAGTAAGCGAAAAAGGTATAAACCTTGGTAATATGGATGCAGTTTTATTGCAAAAAATAGAAGAATTAACCCTATACAATATTCAAATGCATAAGCAAATGGAGGCCATGAAAGCTGAAATTGCAACGCTAAAAGAAAACTAACCGACTTTTCCTATCCTAACTAAACCTTCCCGCAGAGGCCTCTCTGCGGGATTTACAAATCACATTTTCTAACCAACTAAACAATTCATCATGAATAAATTATTCCTGCTATTCACTGCATTAGCATTAACTAGCAAGATGGCCCTGTCGCAAACTGTGTCGGCCAGCGCCATTAAACACAGCAACTATTTACAAGACCCTAAAAAATATACTTCTAAGGTAGACAGCAACAAAATAAAATCGCGAATTCTTATCGACAGAAGTTTTTATAGCAATTTATTGCTTAACGTAAATGGAACTAACAAAGTAACTTCTATTACCAGCGGAAATTGGGGAGACATTTATGAAACACTTAAAAATGCAAATACCGACACCACCTTTTTTCCATCAACAGACAAGCTCGAAAGCACAGGTATTGCAATGAAAAAATCGAACAACTCCTACCCTCTTGCTTTATTAAACATCGATTTCAAAAGAATAAAAGAAAGTGCTATCACCAATGGAGAATTTATACAAGAAAGTGAATTCCTTAAAGATGTTAAGGCAAACAGCAATTCATTTGAAAACTTAAAAGCTTTTGCTGGCGCTTCTATATTTTCAAACATTTTTGGAGACGATGTGTATTTTATCTTGCCCAACAATTTCATTTTCAACAATACGAAAGAAATGATCGACAATATTGAAATTGATTTTGGAAATGGAATGGGATTTCAAGCAGTAAACATCAACCAATCTATACCCGTTCATTACTTCAACAAGAATAACGAGTTTATAGAAATAAAAATAAAAGCAAGAAGCACCATTGCGAATTCCACTCCAAAAACGCTTTACACTCATTTTACTTTATTTAGAAAGAGCTCATCAACAATTAAAATACCTGGTTCAAACCTGCGAACTGCCAATGACAACTATAATATTTTTAATTACTTCCCAAGCAGTGGCGACAAGAAAATTGAGTATAACATATTGTTCAATCCTACCAACAAAAGTGAAAAACTAAGAAGGCCTTTTATAGTGTGCGACGGATTTGATTATGGAAACAAAAGAAACTACTTTGAAAATGCAATTACATTCAACGCAAAAACAAATGCGGGTGAAGACAATAACACACTTGGTCTTTATGAGATTTTAGATGGAAGCCCATCTCCGTGGAACACAAATGACAAGCACCCTCATCTTGTGGATTCCCTTTTAAAATATGGCTATGATTTAATATTTGTGAACTTTATTGAAGGCGCAGGCGACATTATCTCGAATGCGTCTAGTTTTAGAGGATTTCTAAATTCAATAATAAATGCAAACTTAAGAGATGGATATACCGAAGAGGCTACTATTGTTGGTCCGAGTATGGGTGGGGTAATAACACGAATTGCACTTAAACAAATGGAAAATGCAAACGAAGATCATTTTGTTAAAATTTGGATTTCTTTTGATGCGCCTCAAAAAGGAGCAAATATTCCCATTGCGCTTCAGCACAATATAAATTTCGCTTGCACTGTTTCAAGTGTGAAAAACTATTTTATTGGAAAGTTAGACATATTGAATTCCACGGCATCTAAACAACTATTAAAACATCACGTTTCTGTTCCTGATGGAATTAGCAGATCAACTGCAGGTTTCGATCAATTGCAGAACCTATTAAACGACATCGGCTACCCAAAATTCAGTAAGAATTACGGCATAACAAACGGAGGTAAAAGCGCACTTTACTCACCAGCAGGCATCAAAATCGTAAATTTCAAAAGCTCAGTATCTACTGTAAACCTTCAAGGTTGGTCACAAAACAACAGTTCAGGCACCTATGTTCTAGCAGAAAACGATGCGCTTATCGGAGGAAAAAACTCACTCGTTACCGTCAAAAGCGAATCTCAAATCCCAATGGATAACGCTCCAGGGGGATGGAACGACGCACTAAACAGCTTAAATTTCAATCCTAAAAACAAGCAAACTCCAGCAAATGACGTGAACAACAAATGGGCATGCTTTATTCCTACCGCATCGGCCTTCGGACAAGATATCACGGCTAGCTCAGTAAATAAAACATGGGAAAGTTTCACCAACTGTAACGACAACAAATCTGGTAAAATTAAAACACCATTTGATGAAATTTACGGCATGGAAACCAACGAAGAACACACAAAAATAAGCGCTAAAACTGGGCAATATGTAACTGATGAATTTAAAGATTATATGAAATCAACTACTCGTCCGGTGCTTAGAAGCGGAGCCGCGATTAACCAAACTGTTAAAGGGAAGGTTGCTTACTTAGGAATTGATACTGTTCAATTGGCAAGCACTGGCAATGGAAACACATACACACTAGCAACTGTCTCTTATACACATCTCCGAGCCCACGAGACAGGCAGAAATCTCGTATGCCGTCTTCTGCTTGAAAAA
>ENA-OSIY01001938-OSIY01001938.1-marine-metagenome-genome-assembly--contig:-NODE-1938-length-10914-cov-17.931069_pt1 | contig 10914 bp, 9 predicted proteins | sample MGYA00237884_ERZ534233 | MGnify/ENA primary metagenome ERZ534233 (study PRJEB26412, sample SAMN06343840) | marine metagenome | isolation source: estuarine water | place: USA: Columbia River Estuary... | reverse complement strand
CGGTAAGCGTAAACTCATCGAGCGTACTGCCCCGGCTACCGCCAACACCGCACCTGAGGAACTGACCAATGCCATTATTGACTCGCAAAAGGCTGCTTCTAGCCAAAACTGAAGCAACGTATGGCACCGACCCAGTGCCAACTGGTGCGGCTAATGCCATATTGGTGCGCAATCTAGAAATTGTGCCATTGCAATCGGATATTGTGCAGCGTGAACTAATACGCCCATATCTTGGTAATTACGAGCAGTTACTTGCAAATACACGAGTGCAGGTAACTTTTGAAGTTGAATTAGCCGGTTCGGGGACTGCTGGTACTGCACCAGCTTATGGCCCCGTGCTAAAAGCTTGCGGGCTATCTGAAACTTTGGTAACAAGTACAAGTGCTACTTATGCCCCGGTTAGCACCACCTTCAGCTCTGTGACTTTGTATTTTTTCCAAGATGGCATTCGCCATATTGTGACTGGCGCTCGTGGAACATTTACATTGAATGGCACAGTAGGTGCGATCCCAACGATTGCATTTACAATGACCGGCATTTTTAATGCCCCAACTGATACAGCGCTTGCGGCACCTACTTACGCAAATCAATCAACACCTTTAGTGTTTAAAAATAGTAATACAACCAGTTTCTCGGCATTTAGTTATTCAGGTGCATTGCAATCAATTGACCTTGATTTTGGCAACGAAATTATTTACCGTGAATTGGTGGGCGGTACCAAAGAAGTTATTATTACTGACCGCAAGCCTAGCGGCACATTGCAAATTGAGGCAGTATTGCTCGCCGCTAAAAATTACTTTACTGTGAGCACTGGATCGACTACTGGTAGCATTACGTTGCAGCATGGCACCACCGCTGGTAACATAGCGACGCTTACAATGGCTCAATCAGACCTAGCTGATGCGTCTTACACCGACATGAACGGCATCGCAATGTTAAACCTGCCTTATGTTGCAACACCAACAGCGGCAGGCAATGACGAATTATCCCTTGCCTTTACCTAGACACCATGGCATTTGTTCTTGCTCAATCCGATAGCTACAGTTGGCCTGTTACTGTTGAATTTCCAGTTGATGGTGGCCGCTTTGAAAAGCAAACTTTTGATGCTGAATTTAAGCGACTGCCACAATCACGAATTGAACAAGTAATTGAACGCAGCAACACAGACACTATTAAGGATGCTGAATTTGCGCGTGAAGTAATTACAGGCTGGAAAGGTGTTACAGATGCCAAAGGTGCTGATGTGCCTTATAGCAATGAAGCATTAGGTAAACTACTTGATGTGCCATTAGTTGCTGGTGCTATCGTGCAAGCATTTTTTGCTAGCCTGACTGGAGCAAAAAGAAAAAACTAGAAGCCGCTGCTGAGCATTGGGCAAGTGGCGGCGTTATAGATGATACGGCAAAAGATGCGGCAGGATTAGGCATAAACAAGCCCAACTTGCCGCAGCAATCTACTGACTTTGAAGTATGGAAAGACAACTGGGATATAGTAGTAATGTTTTTACGTGTGCAAACACAGTGGCGTATTGGGATGAGCGGTGCTACTGGGTTAGACTATAATGCGATCAGATGGGCGTTTGAAATGTACGGCGTCAGTGACCAACGCGAGATGTTTGAAGGCTTGCAGGTCATGGAAGCTGCTGCATTAGGAGCGATGAATAAATGACATTAAACACTGCAATTACATTTACCACTAAGCTAGATGGCAGCGGGCTAGATCAATTAAAACGGCAACTGCAATCATTAAGCCAGCAAAGCAATATTACCAAGCAATCACTTGGCCAAGCCAATATTGATATTAACCGCATGGCTCGCGAAGCGGGCAATACTACTAATGGATTGCGTACTCATATTGGTGCATTAAAAAATTTACGTGATAATGTTGACATTAATAGTCAAGCATATCGCAGGCTAGGGAATGAAATAAAAGGATTAGAAAGCAAGTTGCAAGGATTGGATCGTGTTAGCAATAAGGTAAATGTAGGCAGGCAAGCAATTGGCGCAGCAGGTGGGGCACTTGCATTAGGCGGCGGCGCAGCAGGAGCATTTGGCGCAGCAGGAGGCGTATTAGCGTCAGCCGGTCCTGCTGGCATGTTGGCGGCGGGCGTTGGGGCTGCGACAGTAGGGGTTGCGGCATCATCGTTTGGCGCAGCAAAAGAATTAAATGATCAGGAACGTAAGCTGGCGACGTTAACAGTGCAATCATCTGGGCTTACCAATGCAATTAGATTATTAGTTGCAGAGCAAGGATTTTTGGCAAGTTCGGCGGAATCAGCAAGTGCAGCATATGAAATTTTAAGTTCTGGCTACACTAAACAGTCTGATGTTTTAAGCATATTAAAAGCTAGCACATTAGGCGCTACAGGCGGATTTAGTGACATTAAAACTGTTGCTGATGCAACAACTACAATTTTGAATTCATTTTCGCTAAGCGCTGATAATGCAAATCAAATTGTAGATGGGATGATACAAACGCAAAATGATGGCAAAATAGTCGTAAGTCAATATGCTGATCAAATTGCAAAAGTAGCATCTGTTGCAGCGGCGGCTGGGTTGTCGGTTGAGGAAATGAATGCATCTATTGCTGCCATTACAGCAACTGGTGTACCAGCAGAAACGGCGATGTCTGGGCTACGTCAAGCATTAGTTAATGTAATAAAACCAACTGATCAAGCTCGTGAATTAGCAAAAAAAATAGGATTAGAATTTAGTCTTGCTGCAATACAAACTAAAGGTTGGGCGGGATTTCTAAAAGATGCAACTGATAAAACAGATGGCAGCGCAGAAGCGCTTAGTATACTTTTTGGGGATATTGATGGCTTTAATGCAATATTAAAATTAACTGGCCCTAATATGGGCCGCTTTAATGATTTTTTAGATAATCAAGAAAAAAAATTAGGTGCAGCAGCAAAGGCAGCAAAACAAGCAAAAGATCCGTTTAAGCAATTTGACATTGCAGTGACAGAACTTAATACATCAATTGGCAAAATTTTTCTCCCAACTTTAACAAAATTAATAACACAAGTTACTACTTTTTTTCAAATTATTTCATCTGATAAAAATAAAAAAGCAGTCCAAGATTATGGTAATATAATTAGAGGTTTAGGGATAGCAGGTGGTGGCAACATTTACAGTGGAAATGTGCCACAAAGCGAACGCATTGACGCATTAAACGAACAAGAACGAAGAGCAATCCAGGCTGGTCCTATTGGCCCACCAGTGCCTGAGCGATTAAAAAAACCACCGCAGCGACAATTAAGAGCGCCAGGTGCAGGCACTGTTAATCAAGAAATGGCTAATTTAGCTAACGAAGTTCGTCAGGGTGGCGGTGGCAGTGGCGATGAAGAAAAGCGCAGGCAAGCAGAAAACAGATACAAGCAAATAGCAAATAACAATCAAAAACAAGCAGATGCTAGACAAATACATGCATTAGAGGTAATTAATTCATTAAAAGCAGAATCTGTTGCATTTGAAGCACAACGCACTAAAACAAATGAACTAGAAATTAATAAATTAATTTTACGCAACCAGCTAGATGTTGTATTTTTAGAAAATGGAAAAGATAGAATTAATCTTACGCTCAAATATGTTAATGCAAAAGAAAAAGCAAAAACCATAGAAGACGCAACAGCAAGAAATTTAGAATTGCAAAATGTTGAAAACGAAGGGCTTAGCGACAATCAAAAATTAATTTTAGATTTAAAAACTAAAGAGCAGTCTATAAATAGTGATTTCTTGAAAACTGAAAAAAACCGCAGAGAAGAAAAAGAAAAATATTTAACTCAATTAGACAAAGAGATTCAAATGCTTGGTGATGCCGAGCAACAAGAATTAGCAATTGCAAATCTAAAATTGCGTTATCGCCGTGATCCGCGTGCGTTAGAAGCCGAATTGCAAGATCTTGGAATTCGGCAAAGATATGAAAAAAGAGCTTCAACGTTAATAGAAGATTTAACAAAAGAAGGGATTACAGGCAAAGAAGCAAGTCAACGTATTCAAAATTTAGATAAAGAATTAGATAAAGCATTGCAAGGAGCCGAAGCTATACGTGCATTAAAGCGTTCCATAGATGAATTAAATGCTGCTGATGTAGGGCAGGGCTTTAAGAATGGCGTTGAAAGTTTTCTTACTAGTATTGGCACAATGAGTGAGAATGTATCACAATTAACACAGAATGCATTTCAAGGTTTATCAGATGGGATTACAGAATTAGTAACAACAGGCAAGATGAATTTTAATGATTTTGCTAATTCAATCATTAAAGATATGATACGTATTGCAACGCAACAATTAATATTGCGCCCTATCCTGCAAGGTATTGGCGGTTTATTTGGTGGCGGTGGTGGCGGTGGGCTGCCTGGGTTTGGCATGGATTCAATAATACCGGGCCTTGGGTTAGGGAATACTCCTGCGTTTAAGTTTGCTGGCGGCGGGATTATGACATCGCAAGGGCCAATGCCGTTAAAGCGTTATGCAGCAGGTGGTATCGCCAATAGCCCGCAACTTGCTTTGTATGGCGAGGGCAGCCAGAACGAAGCATATGTGCCGTTGCCTGATGGTCGCCGCATCCCGGTAGCGATGCAAGGCAGTGGAGGCGGCTCCACCAGCGTTGTGGTTAATGTTGATGCCACAGGTAGTAAAGTGGAGGGCGATTCACCTAAAGGTGACCAGCTTGGTCGTGCTTTGAGCCAAGCGGTGCAGCAGGAACTACTGAAACAAAAACGACCTGGAGGGTTATTGAGCTGATGCCAACGTTTACTTTTGTCTCAGATTTTGGTGCATCGCGGTTAAGTAAGCCTGCCGTTACCGCATTTAAATTTGGTGATGGCTACGAAAAACGGCAATCGTTTGGCATTAACCAAAACCTAAAAAGCTGGTCTTTAACTTTTAGGAATCGCAGTGATACTGAAGCTAATAATATTGAGGCCTTCCTTGATGCAAGAGCAGGTGTTGAATCATTTGACTGGACGGCCCCATCAGGCACTGGATATAAATATGTTTGCCGTGAATGGACCCGCACGCTAGAGATGTTTAATAACAATACGATACAAGCAACATTTGATGAGGTCGCAGAACCATGACCGTACCAGTATCTGAACTACAAAAGCTGGCACCATCAGCAATTATTGAATTGTTTGAGATCCATCTGGTTACTGCAATACATGGCGCTAATACTGTATTCAGGTTTCATGCTGGCACCAATGCAATAAATAATGGCAATATTGTATGGGCTGGCAATAGCTATCAAGCATTCCCAGTTGAAGCGACAGGGTTTGAGTACAACGGCAACGGCCAACTGCCACGGCCAAAGCTAGTGATTAGTAACGTCTTGCGGTTTATGACTAGCATTTTGCTTGTGATAAATGAAACCAGCCCAGGCAATGATTTGAACGGCGCTAAGTTTATTCGTATTCGCACCCTATCAAGATATCTGGATGCTGCTAATTTCAGCGCCGGTAATGCAAATGCAGATCCAACGGCTGAGTTCCCTAGGGAAATTTATTACCTTGATCGTAAAGTAATTGAGACTAGGGCTGCAGTCGAATGGGAGCTCGCAGCAGCATTTGACTTGGTTGGCGTTAGATCACCGAAACGGCAATGTATCGCAAATTTATGCCAATGGGTATATCGCTCTACTGAATGCAGCTACACTGCAGCGGTATATTTTGATGCAAATAACAATTCAGTTGGATCTGCTGCTTCTGATGTATGCGGCAAACGGCTTACGAGTTGCGCTACTAGGTTTGGCGTTACAGCCCAGCTACCGTTTGGATCGTATCCTGGCGTTGGATTATTTGCGCGATGAACTGGCAGTATTCAGCATTAAGCTATGCCAAAGCTGCAGCGCCAAAAGAATCATGCGGGCTAGTTGTTAATTGCGACGGCATTGAGGTGTATTGGAATTGCCGTAATATTGCAGATGGCTTAGATTGTTTTGTTATAGATCCAACGGATTGGGCTGATGCTGAAGATACCGGTGTTATCATGGCAGTAGTCCATAGCCATCCTGGGCAATCACCGGAACCTAGCAGCATGGATATTGCAGCGTGCAACCGCAGCCAATTGCCGTGGCATATCGTTAATCCTAATGATGGGGCCTGGGCGCAATGCTTACCACTGGTAGGCAGACAATGGGAATGGGCAGTAAGCGATTGCTGGACATTAGTGCGTGATTGGTATTTGGCGCATGGCCTGATGCTGCCAGATTGGGATCGCCCATCATTAGCAGAATTTGAAGCGCGGCCATTATTTGATGGCTTATGGGAAGCGGCTGGTTTTTATGAATTAGCGGCTGATGCCCTGCTGCAACCTGGTGATGCCCTGCTGATGCGTATTGGTGATCACCAGCTAAACCATGTTGGGGTGTTTATTGGTGATGGGATGATGCTGCACCATTTGCGCGATCAATTAAGCGTGCGAGAGCATTGCAGGCCAAACTTAACGGGGCGCAGGTTGCGCCATGCTGAAGCAAGTAAACTGGTAGCAGGAGCTGGGTGGTGATGTTACGTGAAATCCGTGTTTATGGTGAGCTTGCATTATTTATGGGTGTGCGTTCATTTATGGCAGAGGCGCGTGATGCTGCAGAAGCAATGCGTTACCTGCTGGTAAATTTTGCTGGCTTAGAATCGCATATGGCACAGCATGATTATCGAGTGCTGGTCGGGACTCATAACATTGGAGAAGAAGAATTAACTCATCCGGTAGGTAAAAATATTATTCGTATTATTCCTGTTGTTGCTGGGGCTGGCGGTGGTGTAGGTAAGATTATTGCAGGGGTAGCGATCATTGCAGCATCGTTATTGTTTGCTCCTGCTGCTTTCCTAGCCACGGCAACTGGTTTTACCTTGGGCGCCTCTGCCGTAACGGCTGGCGTTGGCATTGGCTTGTCGTTAGCTCTAGGCGGTGTCTCACAACTACTGACGCCAGTGCCACGTATTGCACCACCATCAATGAGTAACGGTGCAGCGTCTTATGCGCCGTCAACAATGCGTGAATCCGAGCTAGACCCACAGAAGTCTTACAGCTTTACTGGCATTCAAAATACATCAACGCAAGGCACACCAGTGCCAATTGCTTATGGTGAGATAATTGTTGGATCAGTTGTTATTTCAGCTAACGTCTCAACATACGAGGTGGTGTAATGCCTGTTTCACCGGCTGAGTTTGCATATGCGCATACACTAAAAGGTGCAGATCAGCAAACATATGTATCATTATTACAACAAAGAGATCAAGAAGAAGCCAATAGACCACGGATACCGATACGTACAGCCGACAGTTTAGCCAGTACGCAATATGCAACCTTCTTGGATTTGCTTAGTGAAGGCGAAATTGAAGGGTTTCCATCTGCAGCAGGGTTAACCAAGGGCACAGACGCATATAATATTGCGGCTTTAAAGGATATTTACTTAAACAAAACTCCAGTATTAAGACCTGGCGCTGATTTAAATAATGTGCAACTTGCAGATTATACCGTAAAAAATGTAACCATTGAGCCACGTTATGGCACGCAAGCCCAAACTTACATTGAAGGCTATGGCGATATAAGCGAACCTGTAAATGTCGGGCAAACAGTACAGCAAGCATCAGCAATTACACAAACAGTAGATGATCCAAACGTTAACGGTGTTGTCATTACAATAACGGTGCCAGCGTTGCAAAGGTTTGAAACCAATGGCGATATCTTAGGTTCTAGCTTTACTTTTACAATTGCGTTATCTTATAACGGTGGCGGATTTACTACCGTAAAAACTGAAACTATAAGCGGCAGGACAGGTGATGCGTATCAACGCGATTACAGAGTGGACTTTACAACCGGCTGGACTGGTTCTGTTGCAATTAGATTAACCAGAATCACTGCTGATAGTGCTGATCCAGCAACAACAGCAAACGCATTTCAATGGGCCTATTATCAGGAATTAGTATATCAAAAACTTACATATCCAAACAGTGCCATTATGGCATTGAAGTTTGACTCTCAGCAATTTACATCATTACCTAGCAGGGCATACCGTATACGTGGCATCAAGGTGCGGGTGCCAACTGGGATTACGGTAGATCAAACCAATGGGCGCATAATATATCCTAACGGTTACACATTTAATGGTACGTTGACAGCGCAGAACGCGCGGGTATGGACATCAGACCCGGCATGGATATTGTTTGATTTGCTTACTAGCACACGGTATGGGTTCGGCCAACAGTTAGTTGAAGCACAACTTGATAAGCCAGCTTTCTATGCTGCATCGCAATATGCTTCAGCATTAGTATCCAATGGCTTAAACGGTACTGAGCCAAGATTTAGCTGTAATGTATTAATACAAAACCAAGATGATGCTTATAAATTAATAAATGATTTGTCAAGCGTTATGCGCGTGATGCCTTTCTGGTCAACTGGTACATTAACAATATCGCAAGATTCCCCGCGTGATGCGTCGTATCTATTCACGATGGCTAACGTCACCGAAGAAGGCTTTAGTTACGCTGGCAGCAGCCTTAAAACTAGGCATACAGTAGCAGTGGTTAGCTACCTTGATTTACAAACGCAAGATGTAGCATATGAAGTGATTGAAGATGCAGCAGGTATTGCAAAGTACGGTGTATTAAAAACTGAGTTACGTGCATTTGGCTGCACCAGTCGCGGGCAAGCGGCAAGGCTCGGTCATTGGGTTCTACACTCCGAAACAAATGAAACTGAAGTTGTTACATTTACATGCAGCATTGAATCTGGCGTTGTTGTTAGACCAGGTCAGGTAATCAAAATTGCAGATCCATTGAAATCAGGCATCAGGCGGGCTGGCCGGATTAATGCTGCGACGACAACTCAAATTACAATAGATAACACCGACCAAACAGATGTAACAGAATTGTTCAATGCTACCTTATCTGTGATTTTGCCTGATGGCACTACCGAAGAACGCGATATTGCAAGTATCACTGGTGCAGTTATTACAGTATCAACTGCGTTCACTGTTGCGCCAAATGTTGCCAGCATCTGGATGCTGCGTAATACTGATGTTGAAGCAACAACATGGCGCGTGCTTTCAGTAACAGAAAATAATGGCACTGAATACCAAATTGCAGCCTTAGCTCATAACCCTAGCAAATATGATTATGTAGAACAAAACCGGCCATTACAAAATCCAAACATATCAATCACTGAAGACAGCCCTGACGCGCCAATTGGCTTAAGCAGTGAAGAAATATTCTATGCCACAAACAATAGAGCATCAACTAAAATCCTTGTGAAGTGGCAACCTGTACGTGGCGTAAGTGAATATCAAGTACATTGGAAACGGGCAGATGGCAATTGGCATATAGAAGATATTGCTAGCGCACAATACGAAATCCTAGATGCTGATATTGGTACTTACTTTATTCGTGTTTACAGCTTAAATCCATTACGCATACCATCAACAGATTTTGCAGACATTACGGTTAATACTGTTGGCAAAACTGAGAAGCCAGCCGATGTGCAAGATGTTTCGCTTATACCAATAAATGAATCAAGCGCAATCCTGCAATGGCAACGCAGCACAGAACTTGATGTATTGATTGGCGGTAAAGTATTGATCCATCATGATATTGCAACATCTGGCGCGGCATGGGATACATCGCAAGAGATCATCTCATCTGCTGCTGGCAGCCAAACCCAGAAGCAGGTGCCGCTGCTATCTGGCACGTACCTATTAAAGTTTGAGGATGACGGCGGCAGGCGCAGCCAAACGGCAACAGCTATCACGGCTGATGCAACCAAGCCTTTACCAAGATCACGGATATTTGATGTTGGCGGCGAAGGCGATTTCAATTTCCCTGGCACCAAAACAAATATGACATATAACAGCGGGTTTGATGCTTTAATATTAACAAACGTTACAGCGGTTGGCGAATACAAATTATTTTTAGACGACAATAGCCCGTTAGACCTTGGCGCAATATATGATATAAATATTGAACGCCGTATTACGGCTGCTGGCTATAGCGCAGTATCGCTGTGGGATAGCCGCACAGATGACATAGATAGCTGGGAAGATGTTGATGGCGCAGTTGCCGATAAAGTTAATATCGCCATGTATGTGCGTGCCACAAATACCAACCCAGCCAGCTCGCCAACGTGGGGAACCTGGCGAGAATTTAGTAATGCCATAATACGTGGTCGCGGATTTGAGTTTAAAATTATTGCCGAAAGTTATGACGTATCGCAAAACATACAAATATCAGACCTTGAAGTAGTGATCGAATTACAACAACGAAGCGAAAATTCAGCAGCAATCACAACATCAACAGCAGCCTATAACGTAACGTTTACGCAAGCTTTTTATGCTACGCCTACTATTGGGATTACACCCTACAACATGGCGCATAACGAGGATTTCACTATAACAAATAGAACACGTACTGGATTTACCATTGAGTTTAGGCATGGCGGTTCGGCTATATCTCGAACCTTCACCTATACTGCCGTTGGCTATGGAGGCGTAATTTAATGGCACAAGCTGATTACAATCTTGCAAACCAGTCGGGTTCAGCTTTTCGCAGTGAGTTAAACAGCACGCTATCAGCGGTCCTTAGCCTTAATAGTGGCAGCACTGCACCTGTTACTACCGTTGCATATTCGCTATGGGCTGACACTACGACCGGGCTGCTGAAGATCCGAGATAGCAGCAACACTTCATTTATCACGGTTGGCACATTAGGCAGTGTCAACCTTGGACTGGCGGCATTAGCAAGCCCAACCTTTACTGGTACGCCACTAGCACCAACTGCATCATCAGGGACCAACACTACGCAAATTGCTACCACAGCGTTTGTGACGGGGCAATTTGTACCTGTAACCGGCGGCACAATCACAGGTAATATTACGCTTAATGCTCAAAGCGATGTCAGATTTGCTGATGCTGATAGCAGTAATT
>ENA-OSIY01001935-OSIY01001935.1-marine-metagenome-genome-assembly--contig:-NODE-1935-length-10923-cov-6.511986_pt1 | contig 10923 bp, 9 predicted proteins | sample MGYA00237884_ERZ534233 | MGnify/ENA primary metagenome ERZ534233 (study PRJEB26412, sample SAMN06343840) | marine metagenome | isolation source: estuarine water | place: USA: Columbia River Estuary... | reverse complement strand
GGTCCAGTAGCACCGGTAGGTCCAGTAGCACCGGTAGGTCCTGTTGAACCAGTAGGTCCAGTAGCACCGGTAGGTCCTGTTGAACCAGTAGGTCCAGTAGCACCAGTAGGTCCTGTTGAACCAGTAGGTCCAGTAGCACCGGTAGGTCCTGTTGAACCAGTAGCTCCACCACCTCCACTAAAAGTTGATAAGTCTAATGAGTAAGTTATACCATCAGTTCTTGTAAAAATAGCATCAGTTCCTGAAAGTGTAGCAGAGATTGTATAAATATCATTTGAATATGTTCCAACGAATTCACCATAGAAAACTCCACCATAAAATTCAGGTGCTGTAATTGGTCCTGTTGAACTAACTTGTGAAAAGTTATTAATTGTTAATCCAATAGTAGAAGCGTCGTTAAAAGTTATAAGAAGCTCATCTATCGTATCATCCCAAGTTATTGTTGTAATCGCTTGTTGGTTCAAGATTGGACTTAAATCTATATCATAATCACCACCGTCATTTCTTGAAAATATAATTGTATTAGAACTTAAAGTTGCTCCAATTGTAAATGTATCACTATAAGTACCAGTTGGTAAGTTAGTAAGTCCTGAACCATCACCATAAAATATAGATGCTGATGCATATCCATTAACATCTATATTATTATCAAATGAAAATACAGGATTATTTGTTTGAATTAATCCATCAATTAAAATGGTATTTGTAAAATCAACAGTGTTTGTAAAATATGATGGATTAGAAATTGTACCACCTAACCAATCAGAAACAATTCCTGTTAATAAACTCCCATCACCACTATAAGTACCACCAATAAAATAGTCAGCTGTAATTGTTGTACCATTTATTGTAGTACCAACTAAATAATTTGCTGAAAAGGTTGGTGCATAAACTTCACCACTAAAAGTACCACCTGAAATATGAACAAAATCACCAATAAAAGAAGCAGAACCACCAGTTCCACCAAATAATTGATAAATACCATTATCAGTTCTAATCCAAAAAGTGTCATCAGCAGCATTAGTGAAAAACTCACCTATATAAAGGTCTGTTGGTAACCATGTACCATCTTCGTGATTATCTGAAAGAGGTATGCTAGGGGTTGCACCAGATATGGTACTATATTTCATTATTATTCTAACGTCATCTGTTGTGTTGCAACTCATATGTTTTCTATTCTATTTTATATAAATATATATTTTATATTTTTTGTTTAATTAATGATATCTCAAAACATGTAACATCATGATATACTATATATAATAATTAACTTCTATCCTGACCACCATTAATAATTCTATTAGCACTTACTGAGTTTTTCCCACCACATATAACTGAACCATTCATGGTGGATTTTATCATTGATATATTTCTTGTTACACTTTCAATATATGTCGTGTTACTCTCTTTTATTACTTGGTTACTACCAACTATAGAAACATTCTTAACACCACCCCAAACCTCATTATTATTACCTGTAATAGTGATATTCTCACATCCCGCACCTATATTATTTCTATCACCATTAACTTTAATTTTAGTTGATGTTGGGTCTATAAAATTTCCATCACCAACAGCCGAATGTTGTGCTTGTAAGGATATAAAGTTATTACCAGGTAAATTATTTTTAGTTGGATAATAATCTTTAATTGGTACAAAATCACCAAAGATATCTGACCTGAATAAACTAACTCTATCTTCTAATAAAGTAAAAGTGGTTCTAACATCTATAGTTGGTGAGTTTCTCCCAAAAATATAAGGAACATCCCACTTACTTGGAAATTCACCATAAGGAGTAGCCAACTTTTCTTTAAAGATTTGTATAAAATCTCCACCAAATTTATTCGGTTTAACCCATTTATCATCAATTATATCAACCGAATATGATGATGGTGTAAAAGATGTATAATCCTTTGCCTTTATTAATTCAACCTCAGCCTTATTATTTAGTGGATTATGTGTTATCTTATTTATTCTATAATAAACATTATCAACCTGTATAGTATCTCTTAAATCTAAATTAATCATATCAATTTCAGTTAAGATAATCTGTGCTGTTAAGAGATGTGAGTTCTTATCAGTTATTTCTTCAATCTGTGCTCTCCAATATTTATTAAATAGATTATTATTGGTTACGTTTTTCCACGGAAAATAAAGTTTTCTAGGTGTACCCCAACTTAAATCATTATTAGGATTTTTCCAATCATCTAAATGACCTGAATATGGATAACTTGAGTAATTATCATCTTGGCCACTATCATATTTATTATATATAACAAAAGTTTCATCTGGTGTAAAAATCCATCCACCATAAAATAAAATTCTCCATTTACATTTAGTAGCAGATTTAACTCCATTATCATCTTTAACATAAGCAGGTAACATTCTCTTACTAGAAAGATGTTGAACTGTTGGTGTAGCCGCGAATGATGATTTAATATCCATTGTTTCAACAACAAAATCATTATTAACTTCTAAATTCTTTGTACCATAAACTTCATTATAAGATGATAAATAATCAGTATTGTAATAATCACTATCTTCAGCATATGTTAAAGTATATTTCTTATCTTGTAAATCATATAGTGGTTCAATCTTAATCTCTTCAGCATTATCAACCTGATATGTCCAATCATGTATATTACCATCTTTATAGAAATCATTTCTTGGTTCAATCTTAAAAGACTTATCACCAGTTTGTATCCAATATAAATTAAATAACTTATTTATCTCTTTAATAAACTCAACAGCTTTAACATCAGGTAAAAAAGAATTCATTTCTATAGTATCACCTAATGCTAATTTCTCATCAACTAAAGCCATTGTTAATTGACCTGTTGAATATGGGTCATAAACTGAACCTGATGGTGTAAATGTTCTATTATCAACAATTAAGTGTGTAAGTAAATTAACTTGTTGTACGGCAATTCCATATATATTGGCTTGTCTAAACTTATAAGTAAAATTACTTCCAGTAGCCCACCAATCTATTAATATAGCAACTTGTTCACCTGCATTTAAAAAACCAGTCCAAGATGTTTCATATACAACCTCTTCGGTAAAAGTACCTCCTGGTAAGTTGTGTGGACTTCCATCATTAAATCTACTATCAACTAAAGTCTCAGCAACAGATGCTAATGTTACACCTGTCGTTAAATTAACTATTCTTAATCTAGCCTCAAATGGACCACCAACAAAATAACAATAATTATATGTATTACCATCAGTCGCTACATCTTCAATACGAACTCTCATTGGAACTCTGGCTGATATAATATATTTTCCATTCTTCGGAGCTGTAAGAGTTCTATTAGTTACTGAATAATTATTATTTATATCACTAGCTGGTGCATTAGTCGTATCATTAAAAGGAACTCTTGTTGCTGGATAAAACTTATTAGTCTTACTATCACCATTAATAAGATTAAAATAACCAGGTCCATTTTCTGGTGTCTTAACCCAAGTTTGTGATTTCTTTATTTGGTCACCAGTAAGAGTAATCTCACTCTCACCAACATAAGGCAATATAAGTTTTCTAAAAATATCACTATTTAGAAAATTACTATTATATGTTATACCTTGACTTTTAAGAATTCTATCAAATATAGTTTTAGTATATATTGCTGGTTTAAAATCTTCGGCATCAAATTTATTATCAGTCTGGCCTCTATATTCAAGTGGATAAACATAACCATTACCTAAATTAAAAGGTACTTTAATTCCATTCTGGTAGATGTACCATTTCCAACTATCAATCATATTATAGATAGTCCAAGCATGATTAAAATCACTTAAATTAACAATATCGGTTAGTTTAGAATTGGCTATATCATTAAAGAATGAACCAAACAAACCATAAATTGTTATATCATATCCAACTATTTTATTATCAATCTTAATAATATCATTTAATTGTAAGTTACCATTAAAGTATTGATTACCATTAACTAAAACTTGTGCGTTTAGTTTAAGATTTGGATTATAAGAAAATGAACTAAATCCACCCTCATATATATGTTGAAAGATTTGATTATTAATCTTTGTACCTGGTATAGTAAAAGTTTTTGTATGATTAGTCGTCTTTGTTGTAGGTTCAATTATATCACTTAACTGATAAATTGTATTTATCTCAGCATCACCAATATCTAACTTACCAATTATATTACCAGCAACATTTGATACGTTAATTTCAATTCTATTACTCATAGTTTTTATTATTTTTTAGTTGAGTATATTCCAGTATATACACTAGGTCCATTAACATTAAAATTTCCACCTCTTTGAATAACTCTACTATTTGATAACATAAAGTTCACCTCATATTTATAAAGAGTACCAGTATCTCCTCTATTTATTTTATTAAATAATTCAACCTCTGTATTCGTTACATCAATTGGATATATCTTACTAGTACTTTCATCAATCCAATATACTTCAGGACTTTCATATAAGTAAGCTAACCAATCTAAATATGGTTGATTAATCCAATCAGTTCTAACAATATAATTATCATTTGAAACTACATTATAAGTTGTACTTCCTCTTTCACCTAATTTATATTTATATCCAGCAGTTCCTTGATATGATTTAAGGTGTCTTGAAAACTTTTGCTTCTCAATCTTTCTACCTTTATCACTTCTCATTGTAAAGTTGTAATAATCAAATCCACCCAATTCATTTAACCACATCAAAGTGAATTTCTTATTCTTAGAACAATCACACTCTATATTAAAAGTCCAAGTTTCACTATATCTTTGAAATGACCACCAATAAAAGTTTGTTAATGCTGTTTGATTAATTTGATAAATATAATACTTAAAACAAGTTCCATTAGTTATTTCAGTATAGTTAAGGTTCTTTGGTCCAGCTGGTACATCACATCTAGTAAGTGGTGTTGTAATTTGTCTAAATTTAACCACTTCAGTTTGAACTATCGTACAGTTCGGAACTGAGCCACCTAAATAATATATATCTGTTGTAATCACAGTTGATGTTAAACTTAAAACTCTACCAGTATATGGTGGATTTATTCCATTAACAACTGTTATATAATCACCAGCATTATATCCTGTAGTAGATGCAACTGTTATCGTTAATACTTGACCATATGGTGGTGGTCCAGCAATATTATTTATAGTACCAATCTTAGCAGAGAGTGTTGGTGTTGAATGAGTTTCACATATAGTTTTCAATGTTGGTGCTGTTGGATAAAATGGGCTCCAATTGGTCTTACCAAACATACTCAAAGTCATATAATCATCAGTACAAACATCTAATTCATTATCAGGTCTACCTGTTAAGTATTGTCCAGGTGATGCCGTACCAAACATTAAGTATGGAGTTGGTGACCAAGTTAAGAAATCCTCATATTGTGAAACACCATTAAATGTTTTAGCATTATCATTTTTAGTTGAAAACTTATTTAAGAGAACAAAGTTATTTCTTGATATAATTGTACCACTTACGAGTGATGATATAGCTGATGTATAAGGTATATTTGTTTTTAATTGAGCATAAGACGTACCTTGGACTACACCAAGTATAGTCCATTCTATATTTAAGTATTGTGTTAAAGTCGAAGGACTATCATAAGCGATTGTAAAAGTATCTCCGATTGAAAAAGTAGTTATATGTGGTGTCGTTAATTGTTTAACTCTTAATAGAACATATGTTACTCCATCAGCACCAACATAAGATGAAAATAGATTAATCTTTTCACCTTGAACAAAATACATAGTTGATATATTTGTTGAACCAGTAAATAGAGTATCTGTTAAAGTGAATGACGTAGTTGAGTTTGCATATACTCTTTTATATCCATTGTAAGAAGCATTGGTCGAACCCTCAATAAGAACTCTATCACCAGTTAATAAGTTATGTGGTTTAGAACAACCAATTCTAACATTACCAGCATATGGATATCCAGCAGAAGCCCAAGAAGTTATTGTACCAATACGAGAAAACTCTTCACCGAAATTAATATAATAATCGATTAAGGCTTTCGGTGCCGCAGTAGTTGTTGTAACACTCCAGTTAAGATTGTAAGATAAATAACTTTCTAGTATTCTACCAACATCAAAAACACCATAGTTATTATTTGATATATCGGGGTTATGTCTTAACTCACCAACTTTTATATTGTTCGCATAAATCTCAGATATATATCTAAAATTATTAACCTGTTTCTTATCACTATTAACAACAAATCCAAGTCCATTATATACTGGGTTTATTTTAGCTACTAAACCATCATAAGGTCTGTTTAAAATTGTTATACTCATATCTTTATTTTATTTTATTCTTCCTGGAAAGTATTTAGCATCTCTCATAATCTTTTGTTCAGCATCATCAGCGAATTGTTTTCCCATCTCTCCTAATATCTTTTGAATAATTGGACTATCTTTTGTCCAAGGAGTTGTGAATGGTCTTGCTTTTGTACCGTGTCTAAATATATTACGAGCTATAAAGAAAGCAGCATCTTGTGATATACCTTTCAATCTACACCAACTTCTTATACTATCAATGTTTGGCCAATGACCTGGTCTTGTTCCTTTATCAACAAATAATCCATAATAAATATAATTGATTTCAAGATGATATACCTCTTGTTTATCTTTAAATACTCTTGCTTTAACTGAATTGTATAATTCACCACTAGCGAAAGAACCATTCAACTTTATTAAAGCCTTCATTTCTTTCACCATTTGGTTACCTAATCCTAATAAAGTTTCATCAATCTTATCTGCCATAACTTAAATATAAAAATCAAAATAATTGTTTAGTAGACTGGAACGTTACAAGGATTATTATCTAAATTGGTTATGATAGTTATATCACAAAACCATCCAACACAATACTCAGTAAATCTCTCTGTAAATGGAGTACATACATTATCTTGTTCTATATCGACTTCTGTGTTATCATTAACATAAACCTTAACTACATCAATTAAAGTTCTTAAAGTGTCTGATAAGATATCCTGTTGATGGCTGTCGTCAGTGTTGTCTATGTCGAATACTAAAATTCTAAACATATAGTTTAAAGTATTAATACCAACGGTGGCATTTTGTGGAACAACCCAACATATCGGAAAGTTTTGACTATTATCAATGATGCTATCTATATCACTTATATCACCACTTCCGAAACGGTTAATAAAAGGATTTGCCATTGCTACCCCTTCGAGGTCTGTAATTATTTGATTGTAACTGTAACTCATATATTCATTTCTTTTTTATAACTTAACCAAACTAAACATTCAGTAAAATTTTTATTGACAACCTCTTCTGTTCTACAAATATTACCTTCTGATAATTGATATATTACTGAAATCCACATCCACTTTCTCGCTCGTTCTTCTTGTTGCTCGGCTTGTTTATCTTCAAAACTTAATCTTCGTTCATTAGGTCTGTCATCTCCCCTCTCAATATCTTCACTCTCTCCACCGAATAATCCTCCAAATCTTTCATATAAATCTTTCCGATAGTCCAAAAAAAAAGAAGGTTGGACCAAATAAAATCCATATCCATATCTAAAAACATATTCTCTCTATCAGTATCCTGTTTATAATCCTCTAAGGTATATTTCTTATTAATAAAGTTATATGATTTTGTCCGTAAATAAAGTACTGATAATATCTTATGTGCATTCTTTAAAAAGCCATCGGAATAGTATTCTTCTATATCAACCATCTGTGCTAATTTCAATTCAGTTAATTCAGTCATACCAAATCTCAATTTATTCTTTTTAAATGTTTTAATTTGTTTAGGTTCTGGGAACGTACCCATAAAGTCATACTCTTTAACAAACTCTATTAATTCAATTGGGTTTAACTTTTCAATCTCATCAATAGTCGTGTCTCTGATTATTGCCATTTGATTTATAGTCAAATCAATTTCATCCATATCACCTAATTGGTCAATTTCGATTGCTTGTCTTAAAGTTAAATCTTTCCAACCTTTTTTCATATTCTTCATATCTATAAATATATTTTTTTAATCATTTGTTTTTAATCCAATAATCTTTAACCTTCATATAAACTCTAAACCTACATGAAGGACAACTCTTTTGGTGTTCGGGGCTAAGAGGGAAAAGTTTATTATGAAAGTTATATAGTCTCGTTGTTTGGTCGGCTAATATCTTATCTTTGTTTTCTAACTCTAACATTAGTTCTGTTAATCCTTCTGGTATCATTCTATTATCTTTTTATTTATTAGTTCAGAGCCAATACTTATGATAGAGGCTGTGAATATATTACCTGAAAGTATTAATCCAATCCAAAAGCCAGTACACATACAACAATATAATCCTCTGTGTATAAATTTCTTATTATTTGAATACGTATCATAATCTTCTTCTTTAAATCCAATCCTTCTCTTTAGTAGTAGAATTGGTTCGGATGTATTAAACAACACCGATAAACAAATTAACCCTATTAAATTTATTATCATAACTTATTATTTATTTCTTGTTTTAGTTTAATCATCAATTGATATACTGAATATCTCGTTTTATAATATCTTTTCTTACCTAATTTATCTGTTCTAAAAAAAGTATATTTATCTTTTATTTTATCATAACTTAATCCTTCCATAAAGTAGGCATCAAAAAGAAGTTTATTAACTTTTGATAATGTTGGATATATATCATGAACTTTTAATATCTTATTTATCTGCTCATCTGTATATGCATATCTCAAATCTTTTATATATTCATTTTCATCAAGATGGTCGTAATCAATTACACTTTCATCTTCAATCTCGAATGGTATATCACGACCTTTATCTTCAATATAATCTGTCTTATTTACCTTGCCTTTATATTTTATATTAAATGGTGTTGTATCATATTGTGCTTGTAACCTCATCCAACTTACTGAAAACCCTTCTAACATATTTATATCAATATAAGGTTCTAACTTTAATTTATTATCATATAAGAATATAACTAACTCAGCAACTAAATCACTCGCCTCTGTTATTTTATTCTTTGATATATTTTTAGCAACATCATATAAGAAGTTCCATCTACTATTAATAAATTCATCGACAATCTTTTTATATTCTCCTTTGGTCAAAATTATTTAATAAATTTTCTATACTCTTCATAAGAATTAATTCTTGCTTCGGCAATCTTAAAGTAATCTTCGTCCATTTCCATGCCTATAAAAGAAAAGCCTTCTAGATTTGCTGCTATGCCTGTTGAGCCAGCTCCTATGGCAGATGAGTTCAGCCTGGAGGGCGTGCAACTTGCCGCTGGTCCTGGTACCAGAACTGATGCTCCTGCTAATGTTGGCAGGGCAAAGGCACCGACGCGTATATGATAGTGGAATGTGGGAAGGTGGTACAACCCACGATGCGCTACGAAAAATATGAAATGCAATGGATTGGCGACTTCAATCCGAAAATGGTTAACCTGGCCTCCAACCTCGAAGCACACGAAGTACGTCGATTAACCACCTATCGATATTTGTTTGATAGATCCATCGAATTTAAACGACATCCGATCTTATAACTGTATGAAATCATTAATAAAATATACATCTTTCCTGTTTGTATTTTGGTTCACCGTCTTCTTTTTCAACCGGCTTTTTTTTGTGTTATATCAAATGCCGATAACAGGCAAAATTAAAATCCAATCCGATTTTTATAAATCCTTTATTGAAGGGTATCAACTCGATATATCCACAAGTACTATCTTAATTCTATTACCACTTGCCTTTGGGATTTCGTATTACATCTTTGAACACAGCGTATTGAAACGTATGGCAGGTATACTTATTACGATATTACTTCTAGTGTATATCATGACAAGTATTGGTGATGCTGGTTTGTATAAAGAATGGAATGCCAAAATAAATATGCAGGCCCTCACACATTTTAATAATCCGTCTGAGGTCTTTCGAATTGTGTCTACAAAATTGATCCTTCTTTTTGTTGTATTTGCAAGCTGCTTCTTTGTGCCCTTCTATTGGTTTTACACAAGAAAACTCCACCCAGTGTTAAAAACTGATAGCGAAACTGCATTTAAAAAACGATTATGGAAAGGAATAGTTTTCTTTCTATTGAGTGTTGGATTGGGTGTAATTCTTATCCGTGGCGGATTAACGAATATACCTATTAATCAAAGTGTGGCCTATTTTAGTAATGACGTCTTTGCCAATGATATCGCAGTAAATCCATTGTATAATATTATGCAGGATGCAACCATCAAATCTACTATTCCAGAAACTTCATTCTACAAATTCAGAAGTAACGAAGAGGCAAAGTCACTGATATTGGATGATTATACCGTCACTAAAGACAGCACTATTTCGGTTATCAATACATCAAGACCTAATCTAGTGTTTATATTTCTTGAAAGCTGGAGTGCAGACAATGTCAGCGTCTTAGGAGGTATTGAAGGTTGTACACCACAATTCAATGCCTTAAGCAAGGAAGGGCTGTTGTTTACACAGGCGTATTCAAATGCGTATGTATCAGATCAAGGAATACCGGCTGTGCTTAGCGCTTATCCTTCTGTCTCGCGAGTGGCGGTGATTAACCAACCTTCAAAAGTGCCTTCATTGCATTGTCTAAGTGAAGATCTCGCACCGCTTGGTTATTCTCGTTCGTTTATGTTTGGTGGTGATCTTGTGTATGGTAACTTGAGAGGTTATCTCTTAGAAAAGAAATTTGATAAAGCAGAAAAAGTAATTGAAATAGCAATGAAAAACATGCCAATTGATTACTTTGAATATTACACAACAGTGGAACCATTTGCCGAAGGATATTATAAAATTGGCAAAAAAGATTCAGCTAGAAAAATCTTAAATCAACTGATTAAAAAATACCAAGAAAAAATAAAATTTTTTAATTCGCAATCCGAAAAACAAAAAGCGTTTTATCGTAGGGAAATTTATAGAGAAATTGACATTTATCGTTC
>ENA-OSIY01001934-OSIY01001934.1-marine-metagenome-genome-assembly--contig:-NODE-1934-length-10926-cov-4.684395_pt1 | contig 10926 bp, 6 predicted proteins | sample MGYA00237884_ERZ534233 | MGnify/ENA primary metagenome ERZ534233 (study PRJEB26412, sample SAMN06343840) | marine metagenome | isolation source: estuarine water | place: USA: Columbia River Estuary... | reverse complement strand
ACTATATATGTAAACTCTTTTTTTACATTATGATTCATCACTAAAACTTTACTCAAAAGCATAACTTTAGTATTATCGAGTTTTGATTCATCAATAATTCTACTGATTGCCAAAAGAGATTCTACTTGTGATATTTTAGTTTCCAAATGCCCCTGATCTTCTTTAGCAGCATGGTATTCAGCATTCTCGCTCAAATCACCTTTGTCTCTAGCATCTGCAATTTGTTTAGAAATAAAAGGACGTTTTACAAATTTTAAATCGTGAAGTTCATTTTGTAACCTTTCAAATCCCTCTTTCGACAAATAATTTAAAGGTGGTGGAACTGATAATGTTTTTTTACTCATTTTTTTTAATATTTTGATACCATTAAAAACAAAAAGAAACGTTCGGAATATGCATTCCGAACGTTTCTTTGTATTAGCAAATATATTATTTTAGTTGTTATTTCCTAAGGTTAGTTTAAGACCAATGCTATGAATTCCACTAAAAATAACTGTTGGTTGATAAGCATAATCAATAGATAAAGCAGTACCAGCATCACTAATTGGTAAATTAAAACCAACGCCATAACTTAAACCATATTGAGGAGTTCTGTAGTCAGAATTAGAAAAATTACCTTCTTGATGCGCATATCCTGTTCTAACCATGAACATATTTTTAAATGAATATTCTAAACCTATAGCAGTAATATTTGATGAAAAAGCATTGTAATTAAAGTTACCAGAAACTGATAATTTATGGTCATAAGTTTCCTCACCTTTATCTAAACGCATGTCATAGGTAACACCAATATTAGCTAAAGCCGGCATATTAAATGGTTGAGAACCAAATAAAGTTTTACGAGTTGCTCCAGTAGCAGTAACAGTAGTATTAGTCGATAAACCAGTACCTTGATAGGCAAAATCTGGACCTAGATTACGGATAGCAATACCAAATCTAAAATCTTGTTTTTTAATTTTCTTTGTTGGATTAAGAGCAGTTTGATATTGAACACCAGCATCTAAGGTAACGCCACTTGCATTCACATTAGCAGTACCTTCACTTACATATCTTACCATTAAACCACCAGTTATAGAATTAGAAAAAGTTTTTGAATATGCTAGTCCTAGGTTCAATATTTGTGTGGTATAAGTACCTAAAGTCATATCAGGTGCTTCGGTAGTGGTAATAGGAATACTGCCAACATCCCAATAAGAAAATGCCATACCTAAAACTCCACCACTTCCATTTTCGCCTAATGCTTGCGCAATACCAAAGTTATTGATGTAAATATCTGTACCTACCAAGTATCTTGTTTGAGATGCTTGAATTTCCATTTTCTTTACATAAGCCAAACCACCAATATTTAAATAATATGATTCTAAGCCACGGGCAGAAGCTGTATTTGAACCACTTAAACCAACTCCTCTAACATAAGGATTAACCAAAAGCTGAGTTGCACCAGCTCCACCAGCTCTATCTGGATTTCCTGCATTTACTGTAGCCAAAATACCAAAACAGGCTACTAAACTTTGTAAAATATACTTCTTCATACGAGTAATTTATTTTATTTTTTATAAAATATCACTTAATCAATAAATGACTAAGTGATATCGTTTTTGTTTTATTAAAATGAATCAAAATCAGCTGGGCGCATTACACCAAACCATTTTATAATTCTTTCACCAATTCCAGGAGCTTCTATATGGATTAAATATACACCGCTTGATACTGGAACATTTGCATCATTACGTAAGTTCCACTCAATATAAGTTTTAGAATCATCATCTTTGTTAATTCTACGAACTAAAAATCCATTTTGAGTATAAATAGAAACTGTACATTTTTTTGGTGTATTAATAATTTTAACTTTATTGTCTAAAGCATTTCCTGGATCTTCATAACCACTGTAAGCATAGTAAGGATTTGGAGAAACATTGATCATATCCATTGCTTTGTTACCTGCTGTTTTGTTATTTATTTCAGGAGCAATACTTGCTGTGTTAAATTCATATAATGGTTGACCCGCATTTATTAGAGGCGTATCAATATTATTTGTATGTTTTGCAAAAGGACGTTTTACCCTTAATTTTACAGTTGCTTCGTTTGGAACTATACCATCTGCCATTGAACTTAATTTTGAAGTAAATGAAAGTATTGGCATGGTAACCCACATGAATTGAGATAAGAAATAACGTTTTTTCAATTGATTTGGATCTTCAGAAGGACTATTCACAGCCATTAAAGTTTTGTAATCAGCACAACCATCGTATTTAGTACCTTTGTAAAGCACATTAGAACCAATTTTAAGTTCTTTTGCTCCCATGATATAAACGTGATGTTTTCCACCAAATGAAGGAATAGCATTATTTGAAAATTTATCAAAGAAACTATTGGTAGGATTCCAAATCATATCAGCACCATTTTCTGTTGGTAATGATGAATCTTCGCCAAAAATAATATTTAACCTTTCGCCAGTTTCTACATTAATAGCATAACCTGGAAACCAACTTAAACCATAGCTTCCTGGTATTTGTTTGCCATCTTTATCTACAGAAAGCGAATACCTGATATTGCCTTTTGCAACATTTCCAATATTTTGCTCTCTATTTTCACCCATTTCCAAAACAATACATTGCGACCATTTACTTTTATCATTTGTAAAAACAACATCCACACTTTGTAAAGTAGACAACGGATTGTCTTCAGATATTTGGTTAGTATTAGGAGTTAAACTAAGTCCAGGACCATAGCTACTTGTATATAAATTTGTAGCAGTTTTAGTTAATGTAGCTTTAGCCGCTAATTCAAAAGGAGCCCATGTTCCACCTAATATGTTTCCAAATTGTTTTCTTGGATCAATTGCTACTTTACTACCACCAATAGATCTGAAAAAGTCATGTTCACCAACGTTTGCAAAGTCAGGGGTTCCAGTGTTACCAGATCTGATCCAGTTAAAAGGAGGAATAGCTATCATACCATCTGGTACGCCTTGTAACCAAGGGTTTGTAGGGTCAGAAAAAGTAATGGTTCCATCAATGTAACCATTTGATAAATCAGTACTACTATTTGGATCTCCAGGAGCTGCAACTTGACTTACAGTTACAGATAAACCTAACTCTTCAAATATTTGTTCATTATTTAATTCTAAATTTCTTTTACCAAAAAAAGTATCATTAGTAATCGTATTTACAATATACCATTTTGCATTTGCTCTTGAATTCCTTTATTTACTGCTGGTATGTATTCTTTTGGTATAGCACCACCAACAATTTTATCAACGAACTCATACTCATCATCTAGTCCTAATGGCTCTAGTTTTAACCAGACATGACCATACTGACCTTTACCACCACTCTGTCTTACAAATTTACCTTCCACTTCAACAGTTTCTTTAATTGTTTCTCTATATGCTACTTGAGGTTTACCTATGTTTGCTTCGACTGAGAATTCTCTTCTCATTCTATCAACAAGAACATCTAAATGAAGCTCGCCCATGCCAGAGATAATTGTTTGTCCTGACTCTTCGTCACTAGCAACTCTGAATGAAGGGTCTTCTTGAGCTAACTTTCCTAGCGCAAGAGACATTTTTTCTTGATCTGGCTTAGATTTTGGCTCAACGGCTACTGAAATAACAGGTTCAGGGAAATCCATTCTCTCTAAAACAATCTGCTTATTAGCATCTGATAATGTATCACCTGTAGTGATATCTTTTAAGCCAATACAGGCTGCTATATCACCAGCTCTTACTTCTTTAATCTCTTCTCTATTATTCGAGTGCATTTGAACCATTCTGCCAACTCTTTCTTTTTTAGATTTAGTAGAGTTTACGACAGCATCTCCAACCTTCAGAACACCAGAGTAGACTCTTATAAAAGTTAAAGTACCTACAAATGGATCTGTTGCGATTTTAAAAGCAAGCGCAGAAAAAGGTTCATCATCTGATGATATTCTTGAATCTTCTTCTTCATCCTCTTGGGAATTGTTAGGAATAACTCCAGTAATAGCTTTAACCTCATCTGGAGCAGGTAAAAATTCTACTACTGCATCTAACATAGCTTGAACGCCTTTGTTTTTAAATGCAGAGCCGCATAAACCAACAATTAGCTCATTTGCTAAGGATCTAATTCTTAAACCTTCTTTTATTTGGTCTTCTGAAAGCTCACCTGATTCTAAATAAGCATCCATGAGTTCTTCGTTAGCTTCAGCAGCTGCTTCGACCATTTCTTCTCGTAACTGAGAGCATTTATCCATCAAATCTGCAGGTATATCTTTTTCTTCAAAAGTTAATCCTTGATCTTCTTCATTCCAATAAATTGCACGCATTTTTATTAAATCAACTACGCCTTTGAATTCTTCTTCTGAGCCAATGTTATATTGTATTGGGACTATATTTGCTTGAAGCCTATCTTTAATCTGGCCAATTACTCTTTCAAAGTTGGCTCCTGCTCTGTCCATTTTGTTTACAAATACAACTCTTGGCACTTCATATCTATTGGCTTGCCTCCATACTGTCTCAGATTGAGGCTCAACACCTGAGGTTGCACAAAATACTACAACAGCTCCATCTAAAACTCTTAGAGACCTTTCAACTTCAATAGTGAAATCAACGTGACCAGGTGTATCAATAATATTAATTCTATGTTGAGGGAATTGTTGCTCCATTCCACTCCAAAAACATGTAGTTGCAGCTGAGGTAATTGTTATTCCTCTTTCTTGTTCTTGCTCCATCCAGTCCATAGTAGCTGCGCCATCATGAACCTCACCAATTTTATGAGAAAGACCAGTGTAAAAAAGAACTCTTTCAGTTGTAGTTGTTTTACCTGCGTCAACGTGTGCGCATATACCAACGTTACGATATTTATTTAATACTATTTGTCTAGCCATAATTGATATTTATATATTTGGTTGGTTATTAAAATCTGAAATGTGAGAAAGCTTTATTAGCTTCAGCCATTTTGTGAACATCTTCTCTTTTTCTAACTGCTGAACCCTTTTTTTGAGATGCGTCCATAAGCTCACCAGCAAGTCTAAGATTCATTGATTTTTCACTTCTTTTTCTTGCAGCATCAACAATCCATCTCATAGCAAGCGCCTGTCTTCTAGACGGTCTAATTTCAATTGGCACTTGGTAGTTTGCACCACCAACTCTTCTAGATTTAACCTCAACAACAGGGCTAACTTCTTCAAGCGCTTTCATAAAGATACCTAATGGGTCTTCTTTTGAAGTTTTAGTTATTTGGTCAAAAGCACCATATACAATTTTTTCAGCTACAGATTTTTTACCGTCTTTCATAAGGTTGTTCATGAATTTGGCAAGTATGACGTCTTTGTACTTAGGATCTGGTAATACTTTTCTCTTCTCGGGACTTCTTCTTCTTGGCATAATTATTTACCTTTTTTGGCTCCATATTTTGATCGTCTTTGTTTTCTTCCAGCAACACCAGAAGTATCTAGTGTTCCTCTTACAGTATGATATCTAACACCTGGAAGATCTTTAACTCTTCCTCCTCTTATAAGAACAAGTGAATGTTCTTGAAGGTTGTGCCCCTCTCCACCTATGTATGAAGTTACCTCAAAACCGCTTGTTAATCTAACTCTACATACTTTCCTTAAAGCTGAGTTAGGTTTTTTAGGAGTAGTTGTGTAAACACGAGTACATACACCTCTTTTTTGAGGCGAAGATTCTAGAGCTGGGACCTTACTCTTAGTCTCTACTTTTTTTCGTGGTTTACGAATTAACTGATTAATTGTTGGCATCGCCTAAATCCTTAAATTTCTAACTTACTATTGATGATGACTTTTTGAGAGTCCTCGCTAAACGCGAAGATCCCAAAAAGCCGCAAATTGTATTTTGGTTCCTGCATAATGTCAACCTATCATTCAGTCGGCGCTTCAATTTCAGGGCTTGTTTCCTGTGCCACTTCCATTGGAGCCTCGATCTGATCTAGAAGGACTTCAACAGGGTCCATACTTTCCCCAGCAGCCGCAGCTTTTCTTGATTCATGATAAGCCAAACCAGTTCCTGCAGGAATTAAACGGCCAACGATTACATTCTCTTTAAGTCCTCTTAATTCATCACGCTTACCTAAAATTGCAGCTTCAGTGAGAACGCGAGTTGTTTCTTGGAATGAAGCTGCTGAAATAAATGAATCTGTAGATAATGATGCTTTAGTAATACCTAAAAGCACATATTCATACTCAGCTGGTTTTTTATCATGTGACAATACCGATTCATTTTGAGTTAATAATTCAGCTCTTTCGACTTGCTCACCTTGAATAAATGAAGTGTCGCCTGCATCAGTGACACGAACACGTCTTAGCATTTGTCTAACAATCACTTCAATGTGTTTGTCATTAATCTTAACGCCTTGCAATCTATAAACATCTTGAACTTCATCGATGATATATCTTGCTAAAGCTTCCCTACCTTGAAGGCGAAGAATGTCTTGTGGATCTGCAGGTCCGTCAACAATAGTTTCACCTTTGGTCACAACTTGACCATCATGCGCTGTCACATGTTTGTCTTTAGGAATTAAGAACTCTTTTGAAACACCTTCAAGATCTGTAATCACAAGTCTTTGTTTGCCTTTAGTATCTTTACCAAACGAAACTGTACCGGTACTTTCCGCTAACATACCTGCATCTTTTGGAGATCTTGCTTCAAATAACTCAGCAACTCTTGGAAGACCGCCGGTTATATCTCTCGTTTTAGAGGACTCTTGCGGAATGCGAGCAATCACATCACCCACTTTTACCTCTTGGGAATCTTTAACTGTAATGATGTAACCAAGTTGGAAAGTTACGTTAACAGATATATCACTACCCGCTAATTTAACTTCATTTCCAGAAGTGTCTAAGATTTTAATTTGAGGTCTTAAACCTTTTGACTGGCCCGCGCGCTGCTTAGGATCAACTACAACCAATGATGATAAGCCTGTGACATCATCAATTTGTTTTGCAACTGTAATACCTTCTTCAACGTTTTCAAATTTAACTTGTCCAGCGTACTCAGAAATAATTGGACGTGTATGTGGATCCCATGTTGCAAGAACGCCACCCGCTTTAATAGGTTTGCCATCTTGAACAACTAGATTTGCACCATAAGGAACTTTATGACGCTCTCTTTCGCGACCACTTTCATCTTGAATAATTAATTCACCATTACGTGAAATTACAACCTGCTCATTTCGAGCATTAGTAACGTAACGCATGGTAGATGTAAATTGAATAACGCCGTTCGATTTACTTTCAACTTGGCTTACTGATGCCGCTCTAGAAACTGCGCCACCAATATGGAATGTTCTCATTGTTAATTGAGTGCCAGGTTCACCGATAGATTGCGCTGCAATCACACCAATAGCTTCACCCAGGCTAATTAATTTTCCGCGACCTAAATCACGACCATAACATTGAGAGCAAATACCATGACGTGTTTCACAAGTGAGAGCCGTTCTTACTTTGACTTCATCAATACCAAGCGCATCAATTTTCTCAACATGATCCTCTTCAAGTAATGTGCCTTTTGAATAAACTACTTGTTGAGTTTCTGGATGGTAAATATCGAGAGCATTGACGCGACCTAAAATACGATCACTTAATGGCTCAACAACTTCACCACCTTTAATAAGCGCTTTTGTAACGAGGCCATCTTCTGTGCCGCAATCATGCTGTGTCACAACAAGATCTTGAGTGACATCAACTAAACGTCTAGTTAAATAACCTGAGTTAGCTGTTTTTAATGCTGTATCTGCAAGACCTTTTCGCGCGCCGTGCGTCGAAATAAAATATTGAAGAACATTTAAGCCATCTCGGAAATTAGCAGTAATTGGTGTCTCAATAATTGAGCCATCAGGCCTTGCCATCAAACCTCGCATACCTGCAAGCTGTCTTACTTGAGCTGCAGATCCTCGAGCGCCCGAATCAGCCATCATATAAATTGCATTGAATGATTCTTGATAAAGATCTTTACCATCTTTGCCTTTTACATTTTCACCAGCATCATTTTTAACAGGCTCTTCTTTAAGACGTTTCATCATTGCATCAGCAACTTTGTCACCTGCGCGACCCCAGATATCAACAACCTTGTTATATCTTTCACCTTGCGTCACCAAGCCTGAAATGTATTGATTTTCAATTTCCCTAACTTCGGCTTCAGCAGCTTCGATAAGTTGTTCTTTTTCTGGTGGAACAAGCATGTCATGAATACTGATTGAAATACCAGCTTTTGTCGCATAGGTATAGCCCATATACATTAATTTATCAGCGAGGATAACTGTTTCTCTAATGCCTACTCGTCTAAATCCTGCATTAATTAATCTAGAAATTTCTTTTTTCTTTAATGCTTTATTAATTAAATCAAAAGAAAGTCCCGCTGGAAGAATTTCAGAAAGTATGGCTCTACCGACTGTAGTTTCGTATCGATTTATTTTGTCGCTTGTTGTGCCATCTAAACCTAATTCAGTTTCTTTAATACGAACTGTTATGCGCGCATGAAGATCAACTAAACCGCTATCAAAAGCACGATGTACTTCTGCTACATCACTAAATTTCATACCTTCACCACGCGCAGCAATTTTGTCGCGAGTCATATAATAAAGACCTAGCACAATATCTTGCGATGGAACAATAATTGGCTCGCCATTTGCTGGTGATAAAACATTGTTCGATGCAAGCATTAAAGTTCTTGCTTCCATTTGAGCTTCTAAAGATAAAGGAACATGAACTGCCATTTGGTCACCGTCAAAGTCGGCATTAAAAGCAGCACAAACCAATGGGTGCAATTGAATTGCTTTACCTTCAATTAAGATAGGTTCGAATGCTTGAATACCTAAACGATGTAACGTTGGAGCTCTATTTAATAAAACAGGATGCTCTCTAATAACATCTTCTAAGATATCCCAAACTTCTGGTCCTTCTTCTTCTACTTTTTTCTTCGCAGCTTTAATGGTTGTAGAAAGACCAAGCACTTCTAATTTATGGAAAATAAATGGTTTGAACAATTCAAGCGCCATTTTCTTTGGCAAACCACATTGATGCAGTTTTAACTGAGGCCCAACCACAATGACTGAACGTCCAGAATAATCCACACGCTTACCTAAAAGATTTTGTCTAAAACGACCGCCTTTACCTTTAATCATGTCAGCAAGTGATTTTAATGGTCGCTTGTTAGCACCTGTCATCACCTTGCCACGTCTGCCGTTATCAAGAAGTGAATCAACCGCTTCTTGCAACATACGCTTTTCATTTCTAACAATAATTTCTGGCGCTTTAAGGTCTAATAGTCTTCTTAAACGATTATTTCTGTTAATTACGCGACGATATAAATCATTAAGATCTGATGTTGCAAATCTTCCACCATCAAGAGGGACCAAAGGTCTTAACTCAGGAGGTAATACAGGAAGAATTTCTAGAATCATCCACTCAGGTTTGATACCTGATTTTTGGAATGCTTCGAGCACTTTTAAACGCTTAGCAATTTTTTTAATTTTTGCTTCTGAACCCGTTTCAGCTAATTCGGTTCTTAACTTTTCAATTTCACTATTAATGTCGAGCGACTTAAGCAATTCTTTAATTGCTTCTGCACCCATCACCGCAGTAAATTCATCACCGAACTCTTCTATTTTTGCAAGATAGTCATCTTCAGTAAGAAGTTGTCCTCTTGTTAAAGGTGTCATGCCAGGATCAACAACGATAAATGCTTCAAAGTAAAGAACACGCTCAATATCTCTTAATGCAATATCTAGAACCATGCCTAAGCGGCTTGGTAAGCTCTTTAAAAACCAAATATGTGCAACTGGGCTTGCTAAATCAATGTGGCCCATGCGTTCACGACGCACTTTAGATAAAGTAACTTCAACACCACATTTTTCACAAATGACGCCACGATGTTTAAGTCTTTTATATTTTCCGCACAAACATTCATAGTCTTTAATAGGTCCGAATATTTTTGCACAAAACAAACCGTCTCTCTCAGGTTTAAATGTTCTGTAATTAATCGTTTCTGGTTTTTTAACTTCACCGTATGACCATGAGCGAATTTTTTCTGGAGATGCTAATGCAATCTTAATTGCATCAAACTCTTCTTCTTGAGTAACCTGTTTAAATAGGTCTAATAAAGCTTTCATTTGTGATCTCCTTAGTTTCTATCGAGGTCGATATCAATAGCTAGTGAACGAATTTCTTTTACTAATACATTAAATGATTCAGGCATGCCTGCATCAATCTTATGCTCACCCTTCACTATGTTTTCGTACACTTTAGTTCTACCAGCAACGTCATCTGACTTAACAGTTAACATTTCTTGTAAGGTATAAGCCGCGCCGTAAGCTTCTAACGCCCAAACTTCCATCTCACCAAAACGTTGTCCGCCAAATTGCGCTTTACCGCCAAGTGGTTGTTGTGTCACAAGAGAATAGGGTCCTGTTGAACGAGCATGCATTTTGTCATCAACTAAATGGTGCAATTTAAGGACATGCATATAACCAACTGTGACTGGTCTTTCAAATGCATCTCCTGTGCGACCATCAAACAATTTAACTTGTGTTTTATTGGCTGAGAATTGTAACAATTTTGTTTTTGGATCATTGTCTGGATAAGCAAGATCTAACATATATTGAATATCAGACTCCGATGCGCCATCAAATACTGATGTTGCAAATGGAACACCATTTTTTAGGTGCTCGGCGAGCTCTACCACTTCATCGTCGTTCAATGACTTAATGTCTTCTTTTTTACCGGAAGCGTCATTGTAAATTTGATCTAAAAATTTACGCACTTCAGTAATTTTTACTTCTTCTTTTAACATTTCGCCAATACGAAGTCCCAAACCTTTAGCTGCCCATCCAAGATGGGTCTCTAAAATTTGACCGATATTCATTCGAGAAGGAACGCCTAATGGATTTAATACCTGTCTCTTATACACATCTGACGCTGCCGACGAATAGA
>ENA-OSIY01001933-OSIY01001933.1-marine-metagenome-genome-assembly--contig:-NODE-1933-length-10929-cov-5.178677_pt1 | contig 10929 bp, 13 predicted proteins | sample MGYA00237884_ERZ534233 | MGnify/ENA primary metagenome ERZ534233 (study PRJEB26412, sample SAMN06343840) | marine metagenome | isolation source: estuarine water | place: USA: Columbia River Estuary... | reverse complement strand
ACCTTTTGTTTTATTGTATGCCGACTCTGCTTTTTGTTTCTTTTCAAGTAATGCAGGATATTGTTGCTCTAATGCAATTCTTTCCTCCTCATTTTTATTAACTATATTAAGAATAGCAGTTTCCCTTGCTCTAATCTTAATATACTCAATTCTTGCTCTTGCGTTTTCATTTATTAGATCAATGTTGGTTCTTGTTAAACCATTCTCTTCATTAATCCCTCTTGCAATCTCTGGTGCTATCTTTTTTAAAGCGGTATATGCATCTTGCCTTTCTTTCATTGGTTTTGACATATCATTTAATGCCTTAACCAATAACTGAATTTTTACAGTTTCTGCCGTTGTGTTACCTACTGATGTAGCAAGTTCTTTATTTAATGAATTTTGAACTTGAACTAATTTGCCATTATCACTAACAAGTGCCGTTACTGCTGCACCAAGTGAACCATATTTTTGTATAGCAAAAGTAACTGCTGAAGTTACTACGCTAAATGCAAGAAACAATCCAGCAGGGCCAACTAATGAACTACCAAGTTGCTTCAATGCTGCACCTACCCCTCCTGCCTCTCTTGTTAATTCACCAAATGAACTAATAACACCTGGAAGGTTATTTTGAATACCAATAAATCCAAAAGGTAAATCTTGTGCAACGAGGCTTAAACTATTTAGTGCTATTCTTGACTTTTTGGAAAAGTCATCTATCTGCTTACCGGCAGCAGCTACATCAGCAGTTACAACTATATTTAAACTCATTTTCCTAAGCGTTTAAAGATTTCTCTCATCTCATCCTCATTCATCACATTGTCACTATGTTCATCACCTGGCAACTCCCACAATGCCTCTGGTGTTTTAGGTGCGGTCTTAGGATCACCCATCAACCGCACCATCGTAAACATCAAAAGTCTTGTTTGCTTATATGCGTCTACCTTTCGGCTTTCGCTTCCTCTTATCATCAAAGAAAACTCCCTTGGACTTATTGAATAAAAATCATTTGGCAGAAGGCATAAATCACCAAACGCAAACGCTTCTATTTCTTCCCACGAGTAGTCTTTTTTTTTGCTTCCGGTTTCTTCTCTACTTCTTTCTGCTTTAGGAACTCATTTTGGCTCCAAACTTGTATGACCAACTTGATGTCTTCCAATACTTGTTCGTTGTTTAGATTAGCCTCTATGAAGTCCACAAAGCTCTCAAAAGTATGTACAACTTCAGCATCCTTTATCAAGCAATTGTTGTAATAACCGCTATACAAAATGTGAGCAATCCCAATCTCGTTTAGCTCATTATTTGAATATGCTTTGCCTTCTACGAATTTATCTGAAAGGTATCTAAAAGATGCCATTCCAAATTTTAGTCCAAGTTTAGTATCGTTAATAGTTATAGTAGTATAATTCATAATTAGACGGTTACATCAACAATTCCGGTAGAAGTTACAGAACCAGAGAAATTGATAAATTCAGTAGTAGATTGATTAAGAGTCAATGAAGTTACATAACCAAGGAATTGGTGGTAATATGCAGCACCTGCGCTTGAACCACTAACTACTGGGTTCTGAACCCTTACTGCAACAAGTGTTTTTGCAACCATAGCAGCAAGCAAGTCCTCATAAGAAATTTGTGTAACTGTTGGTGATACTTCACAAATTGCATCAAAGTCAACACCCATTGTAGCATCGGCTACTGATGTCAAAGGCCCGCAATTTGTTTGCTCTGTGGTGGAATCAACAGTTGTATTAACTGAAGATGTACGCAGACAAACGAGATTCTTATATGATGAGCCACCAGCTACATCAATCTCTACATTCTGCAATGATCCTAAAATCTGTCCCATTTTATTCTATTTTTGAATTATTGAATTATTGATTATAAGTATTTTTCTATTGATGAAGTTATTCCCTTCTTGCATCGTTAAGTATCTTGATGATGTTCTTGCAGTAGCAAATATCTGAAAATCAGCATCGCCCATATCTTGAACACCGGTAGTAGGTATTAACAAAGTTAAGATTTGATTAGCAATATTGTCTATAATACTATTATTTCTTGTCATGTACTGCTCGCTGAATATATCAATTACCACATCAGCACCGGATTTAAACAATTGATTGTTATTGTCAGCAGTTTCTGTTATATCGCCTATAATAACATAGTTTTCCGGCATTGTTTCAAATGTATCATTTCCATAAACTGGAACATTCTTACCATTGTAGGAAATATTTCCATTTAGTATTGACAAGTATTCAGTTCTTATATTATTGCTACAATCTTTCATTCCTCTTAAATATCTGCTTAATATTGTTAACCAAAGATACAATACCCGATGTTACACTTGGATAAAAGTATGGCGAAGGTGTCATCCACCCTCTACCATTTACATAGTATTGTTTTGCTAATTTTTGCCACTCTGGTTCCTTACCAGGATATTGTGGAAAGTATTTACCCGTTCCAAATTCAATATATGCAGGCATTGGATCAGCACCCTTTCCTGCAATAAGTTCATAACTAAAAGGCATTTTCTTATCTGCCCTTATTGATGCCCTTATTTCAGGATTGTCGGCACTAAATATACCTTTTGCAACTGTTGCCATTTGCTCTGTTCCAGCAGCCATTTCCATATCAACCTCTTTAAGCCTGCCATCTGAGGCTGCTTTAAGTTGTTGTATCGTTTTTGTTAACCCTTGAATATTTATAGTTAATGCTCTTGCCATCTATATAACAATTTTCTTATATTGATGATAATTTAAGCCATCCCAATTAGGGAACTCTTTAAGCATACCAGCTTTAGCATCCCCTTGAAACTTCTTACCTCTATTCTCATAAGACCAGGCGGTCAAAGTAAGAATGTCAGTAGCCAAGTCCTCTGGAATGGCACTAAAACCACATTGATACTTTATGACATAAACACCTGCCGTATATATCCAAATCTTGCCACCTATAACCTCAAAATCACTATTCTTGGTCAGTATATCATAAGTGTTCATTCCCGTCTTAATCTTCACCTCATCCACGCAAAGCAATGGCCCATAAGGCACATCGAGTATCCAAAAGCCTTGGCTCTGTGGTGTAAGTTCTACATTTATTCTTACTGACTTGTTAACCAATGAGCAACCGGTCAGCTTCTCAATATGCACCCTTGCGCCATTAACCAATGATGAAATCAAGTCATCATCGGTATCGTAATTGGTAATACGAAGCCAATTCTTAGCATCAGTCAAGCTAACTGGCTCAACCACCGCATCAGCTAATATTGTTATCCCGTCTATATATGTCATCTTTAACTATATTTATTAACACTTTCTCTGAACCAGGTTTCAAATTCATCAAGCGTTTTTCTCGGATCAAGCTCTCTTGATCTTGCTTTCGCTTTTCTTGATGCCCATGAATAGGTTTTTTTGTCATCCAGCTTTGTAATCGCTTCAACCCACTCCTTAACATTATCCCTATTTTTTATAAATATACCACCTTTTTCACAATTTTCCTTCAAACCAGGGGTATCGCTACATATCACCGGAATCCCACTACACATTGCCTCACTCGCAGTCCTTCCCCAACTCTCATATTTTGATGGCATCAGCAATATCCTTGTCTGTGCGTACCATTGCTTTATATCAGGCGTATTAGGAACATATTTCACGTTTGGCAATGTTTGAGTTATCTGCTCATCATACGACCCTAAAACGCCTAAAAATGACTTGTGTGGCATTGCTCTCGCAATCTCCGAAAATATCTTTCCACCCTTATTTTCGTTCAGATTAATTAAAGTAATGTATTCTGACTTCTCTGGCTCATTCCCCAAATCATAGTAATTATAGTCAACGGGTGGCGTTAGTATAAAATTACTAAATTTATAGTTCAAAAGCTCTTTTAGCCATTGTGAATTGTAAATTATATGCTGATTTTTCTCTGCATCTATAATTTCGGGATATGGATGGCTATTATGTATAAGATGAAATACTGGTTTTTTATAAAGCTTGGCAGTATGAATAGTCCACCTAGTGTAATCCAAATGCGTAAAAACCGCATGACTCCATCTCATTAATCCCTCAATCACATTTGGGTTTGGAGGAAATACATCAATTCCATCAAACACATAATTGTTCCTGATTTTATACTTATTTGCATCGTGTAAAAGAACCCTAATGTTATGCCCTTTTGATTGCAAATCTTTAAGCATCCAATGAATCATCATCTCCGCACCGCACACATGAGTAGGGGGATATAAGTGAATAGAAGCAACAATATTCATAGTTAAGTTAGTATATATTTATTATTCATCCTTTTTAAGATAATTTCCTTTGATGTGGGTATTTTATACAATCTTGCAAAATCTTTAAAAGCTATAAAAAATCCATATTCTTTATGCATATAAATATCTGCATCATGAGCAAAAACACCTTCTTTTTGTTTTTTTACTAATCCAAGTTTTTTTGCATGATCAATATTCTCTTTTACCGTTACCCATTCAAGATTTTCTAATCTATTATCTTTTTTAATTCCGTTAATATGATTTACTTGTTTTGTAGGATTAATTCCATAAAAAGAATTCATAATAATCCTATGCGTAGATATTGTTTTGTGTTTACCTTTTATAGATGCTGTAAACTGATGGTATCCATAAGTATTATAACTTCCTACTAATACTTTCTTATTTAAGTTATTTCTTACATTACCTAAATTGCTTACTTCGTATAAATTTTCAAATTGGTAAGCATTTATCCATTTTTCTTGTACATTTGTCATAATCTTTGTTTTTTGGTTGAAATAAAGGTACGAAAAAAGGGGATACTTCTGTATTCCCTTTTTAAATTAGTTTGCTTGCTGAATCATCAAATATCCTTGAATAGTCAGCATAGTGACCCCATAAATCGCTTTTGTGTGGTTTCTGCCAAGCTATCATAGGTTTAATAATATAAGTATTTCCTCTTGGATGTATCCACGTTTTTAGCCAATCATCAAACATAATTGATGTATCCTCATATCCTTTGCACAACTCCATTGGATTATTATACATAACAGCATGAGTAGTCCATGCACCAAATGTCTTATAGAGATTATCACTATACTTCTCAATCGGTGCAATTAGGTTTGCCCCTAAATAACACAATTCCCAATCACTCGGAAGTTGAGAAACCGCTTCCTCAAAATGGGTAAAATCCCTTATCTCAATATCATCCTCAAATAATAAAAGCACCCCACTTGTAGAGTGCATTATCTTCTGCATTGAAATATTAAAACTTGTTTTTGCATCCTCGTGTTCGGTAGCATACACAACCGATCCGCTTAAACTATTTCGATGCATCTCTTTCAATGCCCCATAAAGCATTGGTGAATTTCTTGTAGTAAGTATTTTTATTTCCATAGTGAAAGTTAAAAAAAGGGGTGGCAAGAATACCACCCCCGATCATACACTTTAAAACAATCAAACAAGATATTAGATAGCTCCGTAAAGTGCTGCTGTTGGTTGGAACTGAAGAAGTTCACAACGAGCCTCACAACGGAAGGTAATCAAGTTCTTAATGAAATCATCTTGGTCAAATTCTGTACTGCGTACATTCAATCCAGATTGTTGAGCAATGGCGAACTTAGTAGTGTCCATTACATAAATCTTAGAAGCTGTAACAAGAGAATGAGGAATAACTGGGATACCAACGATTCTTACATTACCATTGTTGTCAATAACCATTCCACCAGGGATAGAGTAATCAGAAGGTTTGGTTTTCAACAAATTGGCCCAACCAGCATGAGTGGTCAAAGAAAGGTTCGGCATCCAGTTCAAAGCACCAAGTTGAGCAACGTAATCAATGAACTTCTCTGCGGTATTAGCACCTGAAGAAGAACCTGCGGTTGCACTTGAAGCGATGGCGTTAAGATAATAAGTATCTTCTGCCTTTTGGAAATCTTCAATCAATGACTGCTGAAGATAAGCTTGCAAGAATGGCAAGTCATCAATCATCTGGCGAGAAACTTTAGCATAACCAGCGATGAATGACAGAGCAGTATTTACTACTGTTACATCATAATCAACTTGTGGTTTTGCAGAACCTTCAGTTTGCTTACCGAAAGAACCTTCACCAACTGGAGTGTTACCACGTGGGAAAGAAACAGAACCGGTAGAAACGGGGATGATGTTGAAAACTGAACGCAAATGTGGGTTAACGTAAGACCTCAAATAAGCATTGTCAACATAAGAGGTATAAACAGAACCAGTCAGGTTAGTACCGATGGTCATTGTTTGAACCGCTTTGGCATCCATTTCATAATTGAAACCTTTACCATTGCCACGAGCAGCAGCTTTGATATCGTTCCATCCTTTCTCAACAGCAGAACCAATCTCGTTCTTAATGTTCATGATATGCTCACCATAAGAAGTTGCAACTCTTGTTGTTTCTTTGGCTTGCAATTTTCCGAAAGAAGCTTTAGCTTCAAGAACTTCTTCCCTTGCTTCAGCAGCAGTCTTGTTAGCTTTAACCAACTGTTCGTTGATTTGCTCAATCCTTGAATCAAAAGCTTTTGCAGCTTTTTCTGTGTTGACGGCAACTTCTGCTTTTTGTTCTGCGAATTTCGCTTCGAGAGCAGCCTCGAACTTTTTTAAATCTTCCATTTTACTTTTAATTTTAGAATTTATTTAATATTGTCATTAGTGATTGCTCAAGCTCCTCGTTTTTCTTTTGCTGCAAAGGTGTTTCATCAACTGCCTTTGTGCTACTTGTCTGATCTATTGCTTGTGCAAGTTGCCTTACTTTAATAAGACATAGTTCAATTGTTTCATCAGTCACATCGCTATTTCTGATAAACTTCTCAAAGCTCTTAATTTGTTCTTGTATTTTGGCTACTTGGTCAGAACTTTTTATCCCCAAAATAGGTGTATATTCATTTGCACCCCAAGCAGTAAGGCTTGAACCTTCATAAAGCATCACTTCATGTATCTCATTTGCCTCTGCTGCCTTTTGCTCCCTAAGAATCCTAAAACCAATAGAATGTTCACCAATTAGGTCGCTCTCAACCATCTTTATAAAGTCTTGACCCAACTTATGTGTACCAATTTGAGAACGATAGAACAAACCGTATCCATCCTCCTTCAGCTCCATTATCTTCCCAAGAGGTTGGCTCGGATCGTGGTTCAGCAAATGCTTGACCCTTCCCTTTGCTTCCGGCCCCCAATCTTGGATAGAACGCTTGAAAGCACCTGGCATCATAATATCGCCATCGCTATCAACCATTCCAAATGCACTAAAATAACCACTTACGATTCCTTGCTTGGCATCAATGTCCTTGACATTCATGTCAAATGACTTGTAATTGTATATCATATTTACCGTTTTAATATTAATCTACCATTTGCATCACGCTTTGGAATAAATCCAATAGTACATCTGCAGTTTCTTGCTACAAATGAATTAATGTCGTACATTTGATTATCTGTTTCAAAAGTATAAACAAATCCTTCATAATGAAAAGTATCAATTTCAGTAACAACTACAACCATTCTCTCTCTATCGAAACTGTTGTCAGTATGTATAATTCCGGTATGAGCGTCAAAGCTATTTCTGAAAATCTTGGATTTAGTAGAAGTTCTATTGTAATTAGGCTTAAAAAAGCTGGTATAACTCAAAGAGGCAGAAGTGAATCCATGTTTTTGAGAATGAGCAGTACCTCTATCGAAGATAGAAAAAAACTTGTTAAAAGTGCAAATCAAGCTATGAGAAGCACTACTAAGGAACAAACTATTGAAAGATTGAAGAAATCTGCTATAACCAAATTTCAAACTAAATCTAAAGTTGGTATACTTGAACAATACTTTATTGATCATCTTACTTCTAAAGGACTTAACTGTATCCCACAATTTCCTTTTAACGTTTATAACATCGACATCGCTGTCGGGAATATCGCCATAGAAATTCACAATAGTCTTTCTAATCCTGATAGGCTTATTCACACAAGACAAAGAATTATATATTTGCTCAAAAGTGGATGGATTCCCGTCTATGTTAAATTTAGGTATAATACTATCATTGATAAAACTACTTTTGATAAGATTATCTCCCTTTTTAATAAGTCCAGCTGCAATCCATCCTTTATCGGTCATTATTGGGTGATTGGGAGTACAGGTGAAACTATTTCCGTTGGCAGACTTGATGGTGATGACATTTCCAATGTAAGTATTTCTGAAAGCCCTTTTAATATTCTTTAAATTAATATTTGTTTTTTCATTTGGCAAAAAACAATTTATTGTAAATCCTTTCGGAGATTTTGGGTCACCAGGTATGTCTGCAACAACCGGCCTCCCTAGTTTGTCAACACTTGTGAATTGCTCATCAAATGCCTTTATCTGCCCATCCATATCCCAATGGTCGTATGACTGCTTGGGTATCCTTCTCGTTCTACTATCCCTTGTCGCTATCCATATCTTGTCCACCAAGAACTCATGCTTACTCGCCCCAACATAGGCAGCGTAATTACTCGCCCTCATCACCTCCGTTCTCGCTATTCTGGTTGCTCTCATTTTAGCATACCCAAGTTCCTCATCCTCCATTATCATCTTTGCTATCTCATCACTACTCAACCCCTCTGCTATTCCAAGTGATATAATGGTGTCAATCTTGACCTTAGTAGTGTTGGTCATGTTGGCAACCAATTGTAATCCAAATTTAGTTAAAAAAGCAAGCATTTCATTTATCCAATCTAAATTTAAACCAAATGGATTGCCTGCCTTCCTGCTCATTATTCCAACCGCCCTATAACTAGCATTTCCAAAAAGTATGGCTGCTTCTTTATAAAGTTTTTGCATAATGGTGAACATCTCTTCGTTCCACACATAAGTACCCATCATGCTCCTTGTTGCATCCGGCCCGTTCTTCCTCAACATCACAATAAACCGCTTCATGTCCTTGTCTATCGCATCCGCAAACATTGAGGTATATTTTGCATCAAGCTGGCCCCGTAGCCTTTCCACTTTGATCCAATATTGCTCTCTTTGCTTTGCGTTCATCTTCAAGTCTTTTTTTATGCCATAACCTAAGCTGGCTCATCATCATTGCTTCAGTTCGGCATTTCCTCTCCGACACCGTCTTGGGATGCAGAGTCATCACCATTGACCATATCATCTCTTCCGTTGTCCATGCTGATATTTCCTCCATCTGGTACAGTTAAATCCATTCCAACTTGGTCAAGCCTCACCAGTCCACCATTTACATAGGAATGTTCGTATGCTCCTTCCTTTTCAGAATAGTTCATAGCCACCCTCTTCTCATCAAAGGTCAACCAGTTTGCATCACGAAGTGAACGGGTCATCCTCTCCATATCCTGTTGCATCTCTGGCAATGCCGTAATGTCAAAATCGATGTAAAGATTTTCACCATATCTTGGTACAAGCCATGCGTTCAGTTCGTCCCGTAATTGGCAAAGCTTTGGAACAATAGTGTTGGTCACCAAATCTCTCATTGCGTTCTGGTAGTTGTTGTAGCTTGATGTATCTGTATCAAACAAGACAGCAGGCAATCCAAACACCCTACACCATTGGTGCATTGACATTTGCATTGTCTTTACCAATTCCATGTCAACACTACTCAACCCAAAGTTTAAATAGTCCCAAGGTGTTTGAAGCACATCAATCCTACCTTTGTTAGCAGTTCCATTCACATCATCGTTCAGCTTCCTCTTAATAAGGTTGGCTTGCTCCATTGATGGTTGAGCGGACACCGAACCTACAACCTTTGGTGTCAAGGCACCTTTTGCTCCACCATTATATGCCATCATTGCAGATGCATCAGCAGCAGCGTTGCTCATGCGCAGGGTCTTGTAACTTGCCCTCAATGGCGATAGTCCTCTAAGATGACTCCTGGTGCTTGAATTGAAATCTGGATTCCATGTTTTCCATTGGCAGACCCTATTCTTTGCTATGTCAATACCTTGGTCAACCATTAGTTTATATCCAAGGATGCCATATAGATCATTGGGATCAGGATATATGTCAAGGAACTGCGTTGGAAGAACGAACATCTCCAACACCTTATCACCACTTATTCCGGTGTTTCCGTAGATGTTACCTTCTCCCGATAGGAAATGGTAGCCTATTAAATTCTCAAGGAACTGGTCTTGTGCTTGACTAGGGTTAGGTCTTTCCAATAATTTAGAAAGAGGAGTGTCCATTACTACGTTCTCACTATAAGCGTTCTTCCTCGCCATGATGGCTTGCTCGTATGCACCTTGCCCGGCTTGTATGCCCCTTGACAATTGCTTGTACCTCATTAATGAAGTCCTTGCTTTTTCACCAGAGTTGAGAGAGTAAACGTACCAAGGAATACTTGCTGACTTCCTTGCAAGAAAGCTGACAATCGCATATACATCAGCATTGCCAAGGTAGCCATCCTTTACATAACTCTCTTGATTGTATTGCTGAAGCACCGCACCATTTATACCTTGAAAAGATGGTGGAACATTCTGATTAGGATTCAATCCTTTCTTCTTCCCAAAAATGTCAAATAGACCCATTTTTTTTATATTGCTCCCCAAGTTATCTTAGGGATTGTTAACTTGCTAAAAATGCTATATCTTAGGGCATCAAGTATGTGGTCACCAAACTTTACAGGTGAATCAAGTTTATTGCCATTTCTATCGGTTTTCCACCGATAATTCTTCAATTCTTTCAGTAAATTTACACTATCTTGCTGAATAAACAAGGGAGTGCCTTTTATAGTCCTAATTCCCTCCGTCACATCTTTGTTTGCGTGCTTGGCATTAAAGCCGTTCCTCACCAACTCCTCAATGGTCTTTGGCTCGGCTGCATCGCAAAATATCTCATCATACGGGTCAATATTAAGAAGCTTTAGCCTATCTACCAAATCATTTGTGGTCAACCTGGTTTCGTAGAGCAATTCCTGCGCATAAGCAGCACCCTCAACAAACATAACCTTGACCAATTCGCTTGGCACATTAAACC
>ENA-OSIY01001931-OSIY01001931.1-marine-metagenome-genome-assembly--contig:-NODE-1931-length-10940-cov-7.307005_pt1 | contig 10940 bp, 21 predicted proteins | sample MGYA00237884_ERZ534233 | MGnify/ENA primary metagenome ERZ534233 (study PRJEB26412, sample SAMN06343840) | marine metagenome | isolation source: estuarine water | place: USA: Columbia River Estuary... | reverse complement strand
CCTGAAAAACTTCCCGACTTTGAAATGATGATAGCAGGTTTTCCTTGTCAGACATTTTCCGTTATCGGACAAAGGAAAGGAATGCGTGATTTACGAGGCCAAATAATTTTTAGTTTGATACAAATAATGGTCGCAAAAAATCTAAAATTTTTTATTTTAGAAAATGTTAAAGGGTTAACAAATCACGATAATGGAAATTCATTTAAAATCATACTCCAAGAATTAGAAAAAGCGGGATACAAAGTTTTTTATCAAGTATTAAATAGCGTTGATTATGGAGTTCCGCAAATGAGAGAGAGAATATACTTTGTTGGCATAAGGAAAGATTTAGTAACAGACGATTTTCAGTTTTTATTTCCAAAACGCCAGCCAAGAGCGGATGTTAAAGATTATCTGATTGATACCAAAGAACTTGAGTTTGATGAAAAAAAAGTGGCATACCAAACTTTTCTTAAATACTTAGGTAATAAATACAACAAAGGACAATACGACATAAAAGAAATTCTTTCGAAAGATTGTTTAGTAATTGATACAAGGCAATCTGATTTGAGAATATACCACAATAAAGTGCCAACGCTCCGAACTGGCAGGCATGGGATTTTATATGTCAGAAACAAAAAGTTTAGAAAATTATCTGGTTATGAATCGCTATTGCTTCAAGGTTTTCCAAAAGAACTAACAAAAAAAGTTGATGGGATTATTGATGAGACACATTTATTAAGACAAGCGGGCAATGCAATGACAGTTAATGTTATTGAAGCTATTGCGAGGCAGTTGTTTAAAACATTAACAGCACATTAAAAATAAAAAAGATTAAATATGCACGAAGAAGACGAAGAAGATGACGAGATGTTTCTAAAACGTCGTATTGGGACGTTGACGAATGAAGAATTAGGAGTTCATAGTGAGATTAAGGTAGTCAGATCGTTACACAAGTTAATATCAAAATCTGAATACTATAGTTTAGTAAACTTTGTCGCCGATCAATGTATCTGGCATTGCACCTTGCAAGAGGTTAAAGAGCAGCTGATTGATTCCATTAAAAATGATTAATTCTTTTAATAACTACCTAGTAGAAGCAAAAAAACATCTTATTTCAGCAGAAGAAGAGATGAGATTAGCAAAAATATATAAGAGTAAAGAGGAAGGATGGGAAGGAGCTGGAGAGAAGATTATTAAAGCTAACTTACTCTTCGTAGTTAAGACGGCGTTTGAATACACAACAGACTCGAGCAGAGTTCAAGACTTAGTGGCGGAAGGAAATTTATCTCTCGTTCAATCTCTGGATAATTACGATCCAAGCAGAGGAGTTAAGTTCTTGACATTCGCTTGCTTTAGTCTTCGGGGCAAGATGATTAAACAGATTATTGATAATGGAGAATTTTCTACATTTAAGGTTCCGACAAAGAGTTCAGATAAAGCTCACAAAATTAAACAATTGATTCAAGAGAGGCTGGGAGAGTCGAGGGGTAAGCCTAGTATTTTAGAAATTCAGGATAAGTTTAAATTGACAAGAGATCAGGCTGCCGTTCTTTTAGACTTGGCAGAAAGAAAAACTCTTTCAATTGATTATAAACACAGCAACGAAGAGGGAGATTCTCCGGTAAATATACAAGACGAGTCTATTAAGATGCCTTACGAAGAGGCGGACGCAAAAGAGGTGTCGGATATCGTAAATCAGATCATTTCCAAGCTCCCTTTGCGTAACCAAGCCGTAATTAACCGCAGATTCGGCTTAAATGGTCACGAATTGTCAGATTTGGCAACAATTGGTAAAGAATTTAATATAACTAAAGAGAGAGTGAGACAAATAGAAAATTCTATTTTAATACTATTAAGAAATGAATTCAGTAAATTAAACATAAAACAAACGAACTATTAAGAATAACTTAAATGTTCTATCAGGTAGAGTGTTAGAGGTAAAAAGATTAGAAATTGTAGAAAAATTTACTCGGCAAAAGCAGCCGAAAAACAACCGAAAAATTGAGGAAAAATTGGTGAATTTTACCTTCAAATTGTTCTTCCGAGAACCTTCAAAATAAGTCCTTAACCGCCAAAGATCGAAATTATTTACTTAAAAGGTAAAGAAAATATACCCAAAAGATACCTTAAGAGTAATATACGTCGATTCCTTACTTATCAATAAATATACAAAGAATAACAAATAAAAACATACATAAATAATACAGAAGAATACATAAGAATATGAATGTTGATTTAAATGGTGGGTTGATAATGGGGTTTTCTCAGGCCGATCCTGCCTCCGTAGACCTCCTATTCCTAGCCTTAGTGACAGTAATTATTGTGGGGACACTAGAATCTATTTGTAAAAATATACTCAACTAAATTCAACAAAATTAAATCAAATTTTTATGAATTTTTTCAGATAATAATCGCTTATAACTCCTTGATAATCAACACTTTGGGTTGTTTTTAAATATTTTAGAATTGTTACAAATAAAAATATATTTCGACACAAAAATATGTGTAAATTTGTGTCAGTTTTTGGGCTGAAAATAGTAGGCAAATATTTTGAGATTTAGTGTAGGAATTTTGAAATTAACCTCAAAGAATAATTGATTTTGGGCTAAATAATATCTATAGAAAAGATTAAAGAATGCCCGATTTTGACTAAATAAAGGAGTAGTATAGACAAAAATAGTATTAATAAATGAACTTTTCACCTAGTGATAATAGAATATTTTGAATTGAAATATGTGTTTTAGAGGGCAAGAATACCCGATTTTGGCCAAATAAGGAGTTTTTGGGAGGGAAGAATGCCAGATTTTCGCCAAATAAAGCTGTCAGAGTGAGGGTCAACACATACTTTTGATCAAAAAATGAACTTTTGGCCTGGGAAAGTTAAACAAAATGAACTTTTGACTAGGGGTTTAATAGATTTTTGGCCTAAAATGAACTTTTCACCTGGGGTTTAATAGAATTCCGGGCATGAATGAGGTTTTAGAAGGGAAGAATGCCAGATTTTTGGTAAATAAGGGGAAGAATGCCGGATCCTCTTCGAATAAGGACTAAAGAATGCCCGATCTTCGCGAAATAAGCTGGAAGAATACCAGATTTTTGTTAAATAAAACAGTTTAGAGGCCGAAGAATGCCAGATTTTGATCAAATAATAAGCTTTTCGCCTAGTGATAATAGAATTTATTAACATTTGTATAGGGGTTTAATAGAATTTTTGTTAATAATGAACTTTTCTATAGGCAATAATAAAAAATAAATAAAGAAAAAGAAGATGTGGTCGCAAATTGCGGCCACCTCGCTAGAACTGAGATCAACCATTTCGTTGGCGCCAACAAGATGGTTAGCCTCCAAAAAAAAGTGAAGAAAGTGCTTGACTTTCCGCCGAAACGTCGGTAGTGTCTTTTCTACGATGAACAACACAAATAAAACTTACAACTTCGTTCAAGACTTCGGCCACGGTTGGGTGGAAGTCCCGTTGAAGGACGTCAAACAGAGCGGGGTATTGAAAGACATCACGCTCTATAGCTACAAAAATAACAAATATGCTTATTTAGAAGAAGATTTAGATGCTCAAACCTTCCTATCGGCAATGGAATCAAAAGGATACACAATTACTTTAAATAATAAACATATTGAAGATTTTGAAACAGTAATCAATAAAAGAAGATTAGTTAGCTTTACATACATTAAACCTAAGACATTAAAACAGTTAATTCAAGAATTAATTAAATGAAAAAAATAAATAAAAAATTAAAATCTATACCAATTAAGATTTTAAGTCGTGAAGATGAGATCCGAGTCGCTGACCTGGTGAACAATCCACCTCCCCCGAATCAAAAGCTGAAGGACGCGGTTCGAGGTTCTTCGATTCGATGACGTAGACCTAATCTCCGCAAATACTGCGGAGATTAAAGGCGTTATTCACCGCGCCAAGCTCGAAAGAAAAGTGAAGAAAATGTTTGACTTTCATCCGTCGCTGTGATATTGTCTTTTCATGATGCAAAAACAAGCATACCAATCCACGGACGGCGTTTACTTTTGGCGCCAATTCACATCTTACCATTTAGCGTTCGACAGAGTGGCGAAGTTGGAAAATTCATTGATTGGTCGCGTATTCAACCGTCAGTGCTCCGATCAGGTGCTGCTAAGGGCGGTGCTAGATGAGATTCAGCAATCCGAGAATGTTAAAATAAAAAGAGTTAAATTCGACGACTGGGACATCACACGAAAGAACGCGACGCTAGATAGAATTTACTGTATGCAAACAATCGACGAGTTAGATCACGCGACGTTCTGGTTGCAGGAAGTTGCCGCGAGCAAAGAACACACACTCTACACTCGTCAAATACTAGATAAAACTTTAGTTGAAGCCAATTACATAAAGGATAGTTTCATAGCAAAACAAAATACAAATAAATAAATATGCAAAATTCAAAATTAAATTTCAGAACAGCAATGGGCGTGTATCACTGGCGAGGAGCTTATAACTACACGGACGCTCCAGATCGAGCCATGAGATTGCCGTTAGCTTCGTATCATGCAGATTTTCAATACGTAGGGCTAATTAACGGGGTTCGTAGTGAGGACAACGCGGCCTTGACAGCTCTCGTAAAAGAAATCAATCAAGAAATTTGCGATCAGACTCCCGAAACAACTTTTTACATGAATAAGCATTGACATCGGGTTCAATCTCTGATACCGTCTCTCTCGGAAGAATTTTAAACAAAACAAATATGTCAAAGAAAATCGGCACAAAACATCACACTGGCATTCTAATGTCTGACTTAAAGAAGATATTTAATGATTCAGATACCATTCCTGTCCCTAAGGGATTCTTAAAGAGTTTAGAATTTTTAGCTTTTAAGGCTAATGTTTCATTAGACTCTCATTCAAAGCAGGATCATCTTGTTGACGCCAACGAAATGATCGAGACGCAGAAGGTGGAATTCTCCATTGAGTAAGTCATGAATACATTTAAAATCATTGCTTTAATAAATCAAATAAAAAAAGCACGACTTCTAACCGTGAATGGTTCAACTGTGATTCCGATAATAAACTCGGAACGCATGGGGGTTAAAGCCAGTGAGTTTTACAATGAGCCTACCAGTGTATTGTTAAATATAAATTGGATCGACGAGAGAGGAGATGAGCATACGATTTTTTTCACTGAGTCTGCATTTGATAGCGCCGACTTCAGAGATCATAAAATTTATCTATATGATACTGATGGGAAATATTTTACAATTGCATTATATCATCAAACACCGTGTAACATTATTTATAATTGGTAATGAACTTAATTAAAGAATCCTATCCAAATGGGGAATGCCCCAGTTGCTGGCTTGAAATTCCAAACGATGTCGCAAATGGAGACTCTTGCGTGAATTGCGGGCATGTTTTCGTGCCGGAGACTCCTGATGACGACGAAGAATAAGTATTGACTTTCAACGGAAGGTGTGTTATCGTCAGCGCCGTAAAATTAAAAAAAATATGTTTGAAAAGATCACAGGACAGGAAAGAGCCAAACGACGCTTGCAGTTCTTCGCTGAAGGTCAGAGTAAGACGGGCATCTCTCCGCACATCTTATTCGTTGCTCCTCGTGGCTGCGGTAAGACGTTACTCGCTCAAGCCTACGCAAAAGAATTATTCAATGAAAATTCCAGCAAAAGAAAACTATTAACAATCAATTGTTCTTCTTTAACAAAAGTAAGTCAATTCATTAACGAGATAGTTATTCCACATGTAGTAGATAAAGAAATAACAATTCTATTCGATGAAGCAAGTGAAATCCCCAGAAGTATTTCAATGGCTTTATTAACTATATTAAATCCAACAAAAGAGAATCAAAATACATATAGTTTTGGAGATTTAGAAGTCGTATTTGATTTTAGCAAGGTGACTTTTCTATTCGCTACAACTGAAGCACATTTGTTGTTTCATGCTTTAACTGATAGATTAGAGAGGATTGACTTAGAAGAATACAGTGCAGATCAATTAGCTACAATAATTAAAAACAATATTAAAGCACCGATTACCGATGCAGCGATGACTGAGATCGGGCAAGTCTTAAGAGGAAATGCTCGTAAAGCAGCTCAGATGGCGAATCATATTTCAATCTATTTAAATACAAAAAGTAAAACGACTTTTGATATTCACGCTTGGCATGATTTTAGTTTTGGCATGGGCATTAGAAAGCTGGGGTTGACATCAACTGAAGTTAAGTTGCTTCGGTGTTTGAGTGAACGACTTGAAACGACACTCACGGTGCTGAGTTCTAAGATGAGCATGACACGGCAAGCAGTGCAACAAGATACTGAAAGTTATTTGCAAAAACTTGATTTAATTGAGATTGCTCCGGCTGGACGACGATTGACGAGGAAGGGACGAGATTACCTTAACTTTTCTTCAAATAACCCTTGACTTTTCCCCAAAGCTCTGATACTCTCTTAACCGTAATGAATATGAACAATAAATTAATTGTAATCAATACAGAATTGCCTGATTGGGAGGCGGGCAACTATAAGGGTGTTGTTTTCAACATTTGGAAAACTACTAATCCAATTACACTTCGTATCAATGGTTACCAATTCGACTGCGTCAACCTTCAAGACGCATACGATCAAATCGCAGATAGAGTAGATAACAACAAAGAAATTTATTTAAAATACTATTCTAACGAATATGACCATCCCTAGACTATGAGAACAACAAAGGAATTGACTTGAATGTTTTAAAAAGGCCATTGACAACTAAAATGCTTGACTTTTTCTCAGACTCTGATACTCTCATCGACAATATGACACCAGTAAAACACGCAGAAAGTTCGGCGAAGAAATGGGGCGGAACGTGGGAAGATTACATCGAACTGCATTCTTGGTTCGATGAAACTAAACAATACACCGGAGATTGGACTCATCGTGCTTTGAGACATCATTCTGTGGGAGTCGAGTGGGCAATCGAAAAGTTTGGTCATACCATTGTCAACTCGAAAGGTCAACACGTTCCTACTAAAGTTTTAGCAGAAACTCATGTGGAAGAAGATTGCGGATTCATTCCTACGCCAAAAGATTACCTCTCTGTTTTGAAAAGGAATCCTGAAAAGTGGATGTTGACGGTGGGGAAGAAAAGCGTGACGATACCCCTCGAAATAAAGTGAGAAATTTATTGACTTTCTCCGAAACTCTGATACTCTCTCTCCAAGTTAAGTAAATACAAACAACCAGACAAGAAAGAAAAACATGGAAAAAATAAGACCAATCTCAAAAGTGATCTACGAGAAAGCAAAATCGTTAGGCATTGAAACAATCTCGCTCCAATTTACCGGAGGTAACGACGAGGGAGCTTTGCAAGTGGATGTTGACCCATACGACTCGTCCTACAATTTTGAAAAAGAAATCGAAAGTTGGGCGTGGGAGGCTTACCAATACAACGGCGGAGGTGATGGCAGCGATTATGGCGACGACATCACATACAATTTAAAGGATGGAACCGCAAGTTCTTCCCACTGGTATACGTCTCGATGTGAAGGTCACGGCGAAACTATTAAATTACAATTAGAAGATAAAGATATAACTGAATAAAAATACATGTGGAGCATCTTCGTGATGATATTGATACTCGCATTAGTTATCTCTGTAGTAGCTGTGATAATTGTAATAGCGTTAGTAGGCATAATCATTCTGGACATGTTAAAAAAACGATAAACTCATTTATATCTATGTCATCAATTAAACAATCACATGAACAACTCGCAGAAAAATATGAAGAACTCGCAGAAGAACGAGATGATCTTCAAGACAATCAAGAAAAATTACTGGATCAAATCGCTAGCCTTAAGAACATTATAATCGACTACGAAAAAGAAACAATTCTTAATCTTGATCGAGAGGGCGGACTATTTGCTCGAATAGACAAACTTAAACATTTACTTGAGATTGCCAACGAGGAGAATGTTATGCTCAAGAAAGACCTTGAAAAACTTAAATACTAAAATCATATGGAACAAATTAGACCCATTTCAAAAGCAATCTATAAGAAAGCAAAGTCGTTAGGTATTAAAACAATCACGCTCCAGTTCAATGGGGGTAGTGATGAAGGTGTGTTGGAAGTGTGGTTCGACCTCGACAAAACGTACAAAACGTATAAGGTAAGCAATCCAAAATTTGAAAAACAAGTCTACGATTGGGCATGGGGAGCTTACCAATACAGTGGAGATAGCAACGGTTATTGCGGTGACTATACTGATGATATTACCTACGATTTGCAAACAAATCTTGTAAGCTCAAAGTATCAACGCAACATCGAAGTCTGCGACGTAGACATAGAGTTCGAGCCGACAGTTAAAAAGAAAAAGAAAACATGAAAAACTACAATCATCTGGTGAACGTCGCCTTTTCAGTGGAGGGACCGTGGAACAAATTCGAAGATATTCCATTGGATGCCCTCATCGCGGCACTCGAACGTCGAGTAACTACCATCGTTCTTGACTGCGACATCAATGCCTTCGGTGAGGAGGGCGATCAATTTCCGGCAATTTCTTGTCGAGACCCCAGAAAATCTTGACATTCGAGAAGAAGTTAGAAAGGGAACGTAGCTCAATTGGATAGAGCACTGCCCTGTCACGGCAGAGGTCACGGGTTCGAACCCCGTCGTTCTCGCTTTTTAAATAAAAGTTTAATCAAAGATCATTAAATAATACCTTAATAAGAACAAATAACAAAAATAAAAATGTCTGACATCCAACACAAACCTGTCCAAGTCTCAAACTACAAAATTGAAGAAAATAGTTATACAGAAAAGAATTTCTTTTCTGATTGGCCTTCTGGATCAACAGAGTTATTTAATGCCAAATTCAAGGCTTGGGAGATTCGCAGGGGATTCGCTACGGAAGAAACTCACGGCGGTAGCTTTAGAAAGACGAACAATAGTTTTTTTAAACCTCGGAAGAAATCTCAAGAAACTGTTTGACTTTCGATCTCAACCATGATAGTCTCATCCTCGTAATAGAAACACTGAAAAGATTATGCCGAACAACACACAAACACACCTAATCGTAACTGGCAGCAAAGCTGACGTAACTGACTTCATCGTCCAAGCTAATGGCGGAGTTGATGCTGATGGAGTTTTAAATGCGTTTAGCTTCAACAAGTTAGTCCCATGTCCAGTTGAGCTTCTGTCGGTTCGGTTTCCGGTGTTGATGAAAACTCCAGCCGAGATTGAAATGGAAATTAAATTGCATGGTAGTTCCGAAGCAACAACCCATGCTCGTCTCGATTCTCTTAAGTCTGCATACGGCTATACGAATTGGTATGACTGGTCATTGGCGAATTGGGGATGTAAGTGGTCGGCATACGAAGTGTCTGACTGGGAGATTAACGACTATAGCGATCACACGACAGCCGAAATATCATATCAAACGGCGTGGAGTCCTGCGTCAGCGTTCTTCCTCACCGTAAGTAAGATGTTCCCTAACTTGACGTTCAAGCATTCGTTTGCGGACGAAGGTTGCTTCTTCCTCGGTAGTGAGGCGTTCTGTAATGGTAAGATGGTTGAGTCGGAGAGATTCGATTGGGAGGATTCTAAAGGAAATGAGTTAAAATATAAATTAGGAGTTGAATATAGAGACGAAGATGTGCTCAATGAGGATGTCGCTATAGAAACTATCGGCTTTTCATCAGCTTCGCAGACTGAGTAATAGAAACACTGATAGTCTCATTGAACTATGACAACCAAAACAACAACAGACTTCTTAAGCAGTGAAGCTAAGCAAATAATGCTTAAGTTCTCACAAGCCAAAACACCAGCAGAACAAGATAAATATAAAAAAATTCTAATAGAGATTCAAGGACGACTTAAATCACACATTAAAACAATAAATTTAATACTAGAACAATAACAATAACACTTAATAATAACAATAATAACAATAATAATAATATGAGAATAACAAGAAATAAAAGAAATAAAATTAAATTCTACTCTTTACTGGTCACTGCGGTGATCTCATGCAGCGTGCCGATTGCCCTATTCACTATGGCATGGGTGAATGGGGATTGGACGTCGGGACATGCGGCGTTTGGATTGCTGGGCTTGGGAATGCTTAATATGGTTAAGTTCCCGAAGTTCCGTTGGGGGAAAAAAGTAAACGAAAAATCTAACACGCACGGGGTTCGTTTGACGAACGCTTTGATGGATTCGGATTTGCTCATTCCGGCTGAACCCAAACGTAACACGATCAATCTTGTTAAGGTTTGACTCTAAAAGATTATTAAGCATTTAATAAGTGTAATAAATAATGATATCAAAATAAAGATATCATTATGCCTTTAAAATATAGCATTGAGAATGGTAACGCTTCAGTCATTGGCTTTGAAGGCGGGCCACCTACTGGTTATTTGGAAATTCCAAGCACAATCAGTGGTTCTCCTGTCGCCTCCATCGGAGCCGGTGCGTTTTACGGATTCAGTGACTTAGCGAGCGTGGGGATCCCCACGGGCATTACCTCCATCGGCGACTATGCATTCTTTGGGTGCGGTGGGCTGACAGGCGTGAAGATTCCCAGCGGGGTCACAGACATCAACTACCGAGCGTTCAATGGGTGTAGTTTATTAACGGGGATTTACTTCCTTGGCGATGCTCCTGGCCTTGGTAGGAGTGATATGTTCGTTGGTGTTCCTAATGGCACGATCTACTATCTCGCTCAATCGTCGGGTTGGGCTCCTTTCTACGGGAGACTCTATACTATGACGGGAAACTTTACGTAAAACGGCTTCTTCGGGGGCTGTCTCTGCATTTTTTACATAACCATTCGTAACCATTCGTAACCATTCGTAACCATTCGTAACCATTCGCCGCAGTTGGCGACGAAGAAATCTCAAAAAGTCTCTTGACCTGTCTCTTATACACATCTGACGCTGCCGACGAATAGAGAGGTGTAGATCTCGGTGGTCGCCGTATCATTA
>ENA-OSIY01001927-OSIY01001927.1-marine-metagenome-genome-assembly--contig:-NODE-1927-length-10960-cov-4.593219_pt1 | contig 10960 bp, 17 predicted proteins | sample MGYA00237884_ERZ534233 | MGnify/ENA primary metagenome ERZ534233 (study PRJEB26412, sample SAMN06343840) | marine metagenome | isolation source: estuarine water | place: USA: Columbia River Estuary... | reverse complement strand
TATAAGAGACAGGTGCGAAGGCTCTTCCATCCTTGCTCCGCAAGCTCTTCCTCGCTTTCGACTCTTGTCGTTTCGTAGAAAGCCGACCAGGCTTTGTTTAGATCGGCAACAGCCACGGCTGATTGATTTTTCTTTCGCATAAATTGACCGTGATCGAATCGTCCTTGTAATAGCCATACGCGAAGCCTTGCGACCAGGCGAATGTTGCCCTGCGCGTGCTCGCGTATTCCATATCGAAACGCGCCAGCATTCCTACGCAGTAGCCGCTTGCGCCGTCGAGCGTGCGTGCGCGTTCCCATCCGACTCGGTGCAGGTGAGCCATCACGCATTGGCCGTAGGTCTCTGCGTGGTCGCGGATCGCTTGCACATTAAACATATAGCCGTGAACGAACTTCGTTCCACCTAGCTCGTAAAAGCTCCGAATGTGGTATGGATACAGCCGCGCTTTCAGTTCCTTCGCGGTCTTCTCAATAGCTTGTATTGTCAGCGTAGCGGCGTGCGCGGCCAATGCGTTTGGCGAAGATGCGAGCTTGTAAAGCCTCGCTTCATGATTTCCATATAAAATATGTTGCGGCCGGAGTTCGTGCAGGAAGTCAATGCCGGCGCTGAGATCGTCCGAGATGCTCGCGGCGCGGTCGCTTGAGTTCGGGTCTGAGATAGCACCGGAGCGGAAGGCGGCTAGGTCTAAGAAGTCGCCTAGGTGAATTGTCGTGTCGGGCTTCCATCGGTCTTTGAACGTCAAAACGGCCTTGCGTGCCTCTGGGTCGATCTGGTCGCCATGAGAACATCCGACTGCCATCCATTTTTTCCAGCCTTTCATGTAAGTTCCGGAATATTGCGCTTCGTTCGTTCCTCCCAAATCCATGCGCGGACGGCTTCCATCGTGTCCTCGTCCATTTTCGCAAACGCTCCGCTTTCGTGCTTTAAAGCTGAGCGAAGCTCTTGGTCGATGTCATCCACTAGGATTAAAATATCGAGGGCTTTGCAGGCTACCTCGTGCTCGTATCGCTCGGAGTCGTCAAATTCTAGGATCAATTTCATGCGAGAACGTCGATTTTTTTGGAGACTCGGTTTCTGAGGGTTGCAAGCATATCGCGCTCGGTCATGCCGGTCGCCCAATGCGGACGCAATTGGTAGTGCGGCTCGTCAATAAACTTCCAATCTCCGCCCCATTCCATGCCGAGCGATTTTCCGAGCGTGCCGAGTTCGTTGTAGAGCGAGTGTTCGCCGCAATATTCTTTCCCTTTAAATATGCCTACGTCGAACGCAATTCCAAAGTTATGATTTGAAAATCCCGCTTTTGCACGAGTCACAATTTTAGTGTTAAGAATCGTGCGGCCTTTTGCGTAGAGCGCATCTTGATCCATGTAGGATCGAGTTCCGCTGATGATCTTAACGTCACATCCAACCTTCGCGCAGATAGTCTTTGCCACGCCCAGGAAGGCGCGTGCGGCCTTTTGCATCGCGGGGTGGAGCGTTGCTAAGTTGATCTCGCTTCGCTCGTCAAAGGTCATTTTTTGAGTCCTTGAATATCTGGCAGTTGGTAGCAGAGAGTTCCGTAGTCGGTCTTCACGCATAGCGAAGGATTTTGAAACCCAGAGCATGAGGTGAGAAACGCCATGCCGAGGAACGCGAATGAAATCAAGACCATCCAGAGTGCGATTTTTCGAGCGTTCATTTTTCCTTTCGGAAGATTTCGATAAGACCGATGATCGCGGCGAGAGCAGATCCGATTGCGTCCCATTTTGCTGGTTCTAGGCTAAGGCCGGCAACTGCTCCGATGATCGCGATGCCGCGAATGGTGGACGGTTCTTTCAATTTCGAGAATAGTGCTTTCATGGTTTTTTAGCTTTCAACATTTTATACAAGGATACCGAACCGATGCAAATTCCAAGGACGAGAGAGAGAATGCGAAGCCAAGCCTCGGCCTCGGAGAACGAGATCAAGACCGCCATTGCTGGTGCACCTGTCCCGATAAAAGTATGAAAAGTGTGACCGTTCATTTTAGCTCAATCCGCCTTGCGAAATGAGTTCTTCCGTGAGCGTGCAGGATTGGAGAATGATCGTGCTTCGTTCGCCTGCGGTCGTGAGTTCAACCTCAATCTCGGTCGTTACCGAGGTTGCGTTAAGCAACAGATCGCGAACGCCGAACGTGTTGAAATCCACAGCGGCGGTCTTGCCTGGTGCTGCGGTCAAGCCGCTTTGCACCTCCAAAGTTGGCAAGTCGGTGAATCCCTTGTCGCCTCCGAAGTTGATATCGTAATAGCTATTTTGAACTCCGACAACGGTCGCGTTGTCTGCGCCGATGCTGTCGAGTGCTTGCAAGGCCGTTTGCAACTGCGCGGCTGTCGTGCTGGCGTCGAGCGGATCGGTCTGCCGTAGGACGGTTGTGGCAATGCTACCCGTCGTCACCGTGCCTGTGCCTGTTGTGATCGCGGTTGCCCCTGCCGTTACGCCAAGCAAAAACTCGGTCGTCTGTGGGATCGATCGCACGAAATACTGGATGCCTGCCGTATAGCCGGTCAACGCGGTGAAGCCCGTTAGAACAACAGGCTGGGAGAGTGTCAGACCGTGGTTGCTTGTCGTAATAAATACGCCGTCGGTGATGGTCGAAGCGATGTCCACGTTGTAGGTCGGAACCGTAAAGCGATAGCTGCCGAGATACGGAGCGCGTGAAAATGAGACGCGCTGAATTTCGTTGTTGAGCGTTGAGCCTGTGAGCGTGGTTGCAATGCTGACGGTCATTGCCGTGCCGAGATCCGTCCACGTTGGCTCATATACTGCTGGAGCGAGACGAAGTTGAAGCTCTTGGATTTCGGCGTTGGTCGCGTCTCCTGCGATGCGCTCGTCGATGAGAGCGGTTGTGGTTGGGATGAGACGGGCGAAGTTGCCGGTGATCGCGCCCTGCGTGCCTGCGCTGTTAAAAGAAACGACGAAGTTCGTTGCCATCGTGCCGTCTACGCTGACCGATCCTGCGGCGGTTATTGTTGAGAGTGAATTGAGCGCGGACGAAATCGCGCCTGCGGTCGCGCTGAATCCGATTGCGCCGCTGGTCTGTGCACCGAAGGACAATGTGAACGTGCCTGATGCTGGAACTCCTGTGCGGCTTCCTACGCCGAATTTCACATCCGTTCCGGTGTAGTCGATCACATTAAACGGAGTCGTGATATTGCCTGTCGCCTCCAAAAAATACAGGTTGATCGCGCCGTTGTCGCCTTTGACGAAGCGCGGCGTTGTAGACGGTGCTAGGCTCGTCAAGCTCGTCGCCAATCGGCGGTTGGTTGTGTCAATAAAAAGATCGCGTGCCATTTATTCGGGTGTTTTGTCAACAGCATCCCATTTGCCTAGCGGACACGCCTCGGTTGCCATGCGGAGCTTTGCCCAGGTCGAGCATCCGCACTTGCGACAGCGGCCCGTGGCGTTGAGTGCCTGCGCGTCCCATTCGGGACACGCTTTGCACGTTGCTTCGCGGGTGGCGAGTGCTTCGGGTGGCGTGGTCGCGCATTTAGCTGAGATAAATTTTGCAAATGCAGATCCAGCTTTTACCCATTTAAATGTATTTTCGCTTTGCATTTATGGAGTTAAAAACAGCGTGAGGGTTGCACTTGCGCTTGCGCCATAGTCTGGAAAAGCAAATATATCCAATGTATAAATTGTTCCAGACGGCAATGTCATTGTAAGAGTTCCGCAAGAGGTCATTGGAGGAGCGGTTTTCGGGTTGAAAAATCCATTTGAATAACAAGATGGGCCAATGGAATAATTGCACGCGCCAGCAATTTGAAAATATAACGCATTCGTTGAAGCATCTGGTTGGCAAAAGTAAAATCCCACTCCTAATCCCGTGCTGCAACTTCCGTTTGTGCTTGACGCCTCAACCGAACTATATCCGCACCCTCCCCAATTTCCGCCGCTAGAATTAACGCCAGAAGAACTACAGGCAGGGTTTCCATCCTCGTCATTTTCGGTTAATGAAAAACTTAAATTGTAGGTTCCAATAAAGCCGCCAGTTATCCAATTATTTCCGTCCTCTGCGTTTAAATAAATTACGCCGAATGCACTTGTATCAATTTCGCATGGGCAAAGGACGCCCGGCGGAACACAACACGCGCACTCCACAGCGCGAAGGCCGAGAGTGCCGTCGGTTTTGATTTTTACTGCGCCGGAGGATGTGAGGCCGAGGGTCATGGGCATTCCTCCGTGGCGATCCATTGCAGTACGCCTTCGACCGAGGCCAAAACGTGCGTCCCGCTTGCAATAATCGGTGGCAGTTTTAACCGTTTAGCCGGAAACCCTGCTTGAGTTGCGTCCTCCAAATACTCGTCAGCAACGACCAATTTCGCCCAAGCGAAATTCTGCATCAACTTCGCAGCCGAAAGCGGACTCGTTGATTTTCCGAGAGTTACAACATCGCGAAAATCGTTTGGGAAATCATTCATAATACTGGTCTAAAATCCGTCGAGATCGACAGGGAAATACCTGAAAAAGACAGCCCCCACGTCACCGTTACCTCGTCGTATTCTCCGAAATTTGAACGTTGTACATTTATAATGTCGATGCCGCCAATTAGCCGTTCTCGCATTGCGCCGGAATAACTCGATGGGAAGTCTGCTGATCCTCGTAACAGCACATCCAGTTGATCTAAAGTGAGCCTCTCGCCGCCCCTATTTTGAGTGGTGTTGAGCACATACAACACGCGAAATTTTAAATCTGCATTGGGTAATGCTAAAGTCGTCACAGAGTCGTTTTTATTAAGCGTTAATTTTCGAGTCAAAGTGTCGCTTAAAATCTGAATCTGGTAAGATTGGTTAGTTACAACCTGCACCGCCACGCACGGTGGAGTAGTGCTTTCGCAAGAAATCGACGTGCTTTGCACCGTTACTGGGCACTGCACGAGCGATGCTCCGAGCGTCGATGGAATTGGATTAGTGGCGTCTGGAGTCGTTACGAGCGAAGCATTAAAACCCGAAACAGAGAAGGTCGAGAATCCATCAGTGCCGTCGGTTCGCTTTGCGGTTTCCGCGATAGTAAAATCGTTGAAATTAGGCAGTCGCTGGCCCGACACAATGTCTTGCGACAGGTTGTCGGCTTTAGTCGTGCGGCAACGAAATGTACAGTCGATTCTTTGTAGGCCGCTTGGAAAAATCTCTTTCTGAGTGGCTATTAAAATTAACTCTTCTGATCCGTAATATTTCATAATTTTATGCTAAAACTTGTTGCGGTAGTTTCGGTTCGATTTTTTCGACTGCTGCTTTAATCGCTTCGACAGCAGTCTTGATCGCATCCAGCAACCCGGTTGCGCCCGACTTCGCGGCCACGTCAAGCTCGATGCCGTCTTTTACCGAGTCGCGCAACCCCTTCACGCTCTTGTCTGCGTCAAGCGTGGCGGGGATTGAGCCGAATGCCGATTTAGTTTCCGCCTGCGCTTTTTGGTACTTCACAACGAGATCGGCCGTTAGTGGATTTCCGCCTAAGAATTTGATTATTTTTTGGATTTCTTCTTGGCCTTTTGCTGAGTCGATTGGTTTTGCAGAAAGTTGGTCTCTTACTCCGTTGAAATATGTAACGATGCCCCTAATCTGGTCTTGGCTAGTTGTCCCAATATTTTTAAGGTTCAACAATTTTACAATATCGTATTCAGATTTTTGTGCAAAAGTTGTTCCTAGCAATTTGTCCATGCCTCTGAGTTCCTCTCGCATCGCCTTTGAAGAGTTCGCCGCTTTATTTAAAGCCTCAATCTCTTTCATTTTTGCAAGCGTGTCGGCAAAGCCTGTTGCAGATTTTAGATTTTCGTTTAGTTTTGCGGACATTTCTGCGGCCTTGTAAAACAACGGATTTCCGTCATTGTCGTATTGCTTTATGTTTTTTGAGTTGGTTGCGGCGATAGCCATGTTTGTCGCAAATAAAGCGGCCTCATTCTCATCGAATCCTGCGTCCAATGCTTTTTTAAGGTCGTCTGCATATTTCTTTGCTTCCTGCAAAGCGGTTACGCGCTCCGAGTCGCCAGCAGCTTGCGCCTCGGCTAGCTCAAGCTGGAATTTTAGTTCGCCCTGTTTTAGGTCATTTGATTTTCGTTGTTCTTCGGCTTTTTTAGCGGCTTTATCAGCGGCGGCAGCTTCCTTGTCTGCGGTCTTGCCAACTAAATCGAGAAGTAGCTTTTGTAATTTCTCGCTCACGCCTAACTGCTCATTAACCCCACCTAATCCAGCAACTTGGTCTTCAGTTTTTTCAGCGATAGCACCAAAAGCATCTCCAGTTCCCTCTAGGAGCGAATTGCTTGTTCCGATGTTATCTCCCACATTTTTCCAACCATCGCCTATCGAATCTAACTGAGGCTTAAATTCTGCATTTAAGCTAAAGGCCGAAGCGATATCAGTTCCTGCGGTTTGAGCTGAATCAGCAACCTCGTCTATAACCGGAGCAGCATCACTTGCTGCATCCGCAACGCCGTTCATGCCATTTGTAGCCTCGTCCGATACGTTCGCGATACCTTTAAGTGCAAGATTCAGAGGGTCTAGACCACTAGGAAGAAATGCGGCGATGACTTGAAGATATTTATTTGCCTCGGTTGCCGCTTTTTTGAATTGGTCTGAGTGATCCTTTAGTGATCCTCCAATTGTTGATACTGAGTTTTGAAATAGCTCAAAAACTTGGTTAGCAAGTTTGATGGTTTTTACCAAATCCTCAATAGCTGGGACAAGTAGTTGCCCTATAAATTTCCCAAGACCAGACGCATTGACTTCTTCCATTATAGAACCAAGGTCTTGAAGCGCAGAAACAGTTTCGCTTAAAACCCCAGCAGAAAAAGACATTACTTTGCCGTTTACCGTATCGATGCTTTCTGAAAATTTATCAAAAGTATCTGCATTTTCATTCATCACCTGTTCGAGTGATCCGACCTTTGATCTTGCGTCTTCGATGTTACCAGAGAAATCGACAAGCAATGGAAGAAGTTTGCCACCTAGTTTTTCTCCGAAGACCTCGGACGCTGTTGCCGCCCGTTGTGTTGGGTCTTCGATTGCAGCAATATTTTTTGCAAAAACCTCCATTTGTTCGGATGGTGTTTTCCCAGCGAGATCAGCCATAGTAATGCCGAGATCGCGCATTACCTTGGTCTGCTTCTCTCCGCCATTTGCGGCGTCCTGCATGAAGTTCTGAAGTTTATTTATGACTTGACCGACCTGTGACGCCTCAAGTCCAGAATTTTTAAATGCTGTTTCTAAAACTAACAATTTTCCAGCGGCCTCGCCTGTTCGCGCAGATAATTCGCTAAGCCTCCCGCCAAGATCAAGCGCATCAGAAAACCCCCGCATAACAGCCCTAGCCGCATCAAATGCTAACGATATAGCTTTTTGGAATCCTTCAGCGGCAAGGTTGCCAATCGTAAAAGCGGCTCCCATTCGTTTAAATTCATCATCAAAAATGCCGCCAATTTTTTTTGTTTTGTCACCGACATCCGTAATATTATTCCCAAGGTCTTTGGCTTGTGGGCTTGCAGCGGATAGGTTTTTTTCTGCCTTTGCTGTGGCGGCAGTAAATGTATCCATTGAAATCCGACCCGCCGCCAAGTGCTTTTGAAGCTCCTCGATCTCTTGATTATAAATTTCCGTGGCAGTGCGATTGGCTTTAGTAATTGACTCTGCCTTTTTTTGCTCTTCAGCTAAAGCTCTTGTCTCTGCTTCAGCTTTTTTCATAGCTGCGGCGAGTTCTTGGCTAGAACGCTCTGCCTCAATTTGAGATTCAGACAGCTTTTTTGTTTCTCCCGACAAATCCATGAAGTGCTTCTCCATGCCTTGCAACTTCTTTAATTCGCGCAAAGACCTTTCAACTTCGTCCGTAGACATAGCAGTCGTTTTCTGCTGCGTCTCCAGGTTCTTCATGCTGTCACGAATGCCCTGCAGTGTCTTGTCAAGACCTGTGTCTGTTGCTCCAAATTCTACTGTTACGTCGGCCATTTTATTAAGTTTCTACAAGGGTTTTTTGTCTCTTTTTTAGAACGGCTTCGATTTGCTTTTTCATTTTTGAAGTGACAAATCCAATGGCAGTATGTTTTTCGCTCTCTGTTATTACTGAGCTTGCCCACGGAGTCGTGTTTGTCATTATCACGCGAGGATTTTGGGGATCGGACGTCAGGTCTTCAGTCTTCCCATTTTTAAAGTCGGCAGTATGTCGAATCACCCAAGGCGGTATATCTGCTGTGAGTTTGCCCTTGTTGACCTTTTTAAGCTGAAGAGCACAATTTGCCCATCCCGCTTTGGCGATACCAACTTTTTTGATTGTTGATTTTATGTAATCATCAAGCGTCTCTTTGCTCACAAACATCTTATCAAGGAACTTCCATCGCCCGATATTTCGAGTGTATGAGCCAGCAGATGACGCCTTTCCATTTACGAAATTTTTCTTGTGGAAAGCTCGCATTTCCGACGCCGATGCGTCTGGTCGAAACATTGTTTTTTCTGTGCCGTAAGCAAAACCATCTTTTCCTACAAAAAGCCTGACGTTGTCGCCAGTCTTATACCAAGAATACCCGCCCTCTTCAGTCATTGCTGGCCCAATCGCCCCAAATATTCCAACGCGCCGTTTTCTTCCAATGAGATCGCCCGTGATGGCCTTTTCTCCAGTTTCTCTAGCCTTATTGTCATCGCCGAAAGGTTGTGTGCGCCTCGCCAACTCTACGCAAAGAAGGCGAGCAGACACCGACACGGCGTTAGGGATCGTGACTTCGCGTATCTCCGCGTAGTCCTTCATGATCTGCTCAAATTTGACGCTCTCGAATTTAAACTTTGCCATATTTTGCGAGTGTTGCCTCTATGGTGGCGAAAGCGTCAACATCAACAGCGGAGTTGTTACGCGACCACGGGCGGTGGATGCCGTTTGCGTAGTCGTCAGCCTGGAGAAGTTGCAAGCCAACCGCAAATGGAAGCTCTTCGAGGATGTGAGAGAAGCCCCAGCCGGTCAGCTTGACGAGTCGAAAGACGTAAGCAGCAAGCCAGTTGGGGCCGTTTAGTTTCCCGATCCTGATCCTGCCTTAGATTCGGTCGCCGATGCGTTGTAAAGCTCAAAAGCGGCGTTCATAGCATCCGTCATTGCCGATATTTCAAGGTGGTGAACCATGTTGTTTTCGATCCACGAATCTACGGCGTTGATGAATGCGCTCCGATCATTGACGACCGAGCGGATCGCGCTGTACGGCTCGCTGTGAAGGTAAGCGAATGCGGCTGATTTCCAGACTAAATCCATCGTTCCGCTGAAGACCTCGTTGCGTTGCATCCAGCTAATCGTGAGAGCGGTGATCGGTCGCAGGATGCGCCCGTTCACGATCTTGGGGCCGTCTTCCATCGCTTGTACGCGCAGGATTTCGTCGTCTTTTTCTAGTTCGTTATCTTTGTTTTTTTTCATATAATTATTTCAAAAATCTGGTCATTTCCTGCTTGGTTTTGTCCGAAGCATTTTCCGAAATGGCAATGCGTTTTCCGTTGTGCTCGATCTCGATCAAGCGCGGAGTGTTTCGGATGATGTCCACAAGCACATCGCGGTTCGCCAATGCGGCGCGGATGTAGCAAAGCGGATTCTCTGGGTCTGTGGCTTCGAGTTCGTCGCCTTCTTTGGTCATCTGGCGATAGACCTGTGAGGCGTCTTGGCCTTTTGCGTTTACGCCTTCAAACCAGAACTCGGTGGACTCCTTGCCGTCTGTTCGCACCAGTCGAGTGACCGGTGGTTTATTCATCTTAAAACCTAGCGTCGCTAGGGCGACTGCACATTTTAGGTTTATTGTGTGAAAAAATTTAATATTGCAGTCCATATATATAAAAAGGCGACTCCCTTTAGCCGGAGAGTCAGCGGCATCAGCCAGGGTGTTAGACGATCTCTGGGTATTGAGTCGCGCTGACCGTGATCGTTTTGAATGTTCCAGCACCTGTCTTTTCAGAAACGGAATCGACGATGACTGCGCCACCGGAAACGCCGTAAGACGTTGTATCGTTGGCGAGCGTGAGGATGTTGGCGAGTTCGTAAGCCACGCCGCCGTTTACGACTCCGTCAAGCGAGATCGTTGCGGACTTGTTGAAATACGCCACGGCGACGGTGTCGCCGAGCGCGTCCATTACTGTTGCTTTGTCGCTCTGAACGGAGCGAGAGAATGAGTTGAGCAAAAGACCTGTCTCTTGGAGAAGGCCGAATTCGACGCCTGAGGCGACAGATGATGTGATTACGGTTGCGGGCATATCTTGCCCGAATTGTCAACTTGCGAAAAGCGCGGAGTGAACGGTGATCGTGACCGACCGTTCAAAGTGCCGCTCGTTTGACGAGAGAGAAACCGGCCCGTCCCGAAGGATACCGAAAACAAAAGCGTATTGCGGACGGACTGCGTTGAGCTTGGTCTTGAGTCCGGTTATGTCGTGCGAGACGCATAGAACCTGCGACCACAAGTTTTCCATTGCCATTTGATCCATGTCGTCAGCTTGAACGATCAAAGCGATATCGACCGAGAACTGGAAAATCGCGGAGTCGATAATACTCTCTCGCTGGCGAGTGCATTTTACAAAGCACGCTGGCAATGTCATCGTGCCGAAATTCTCCGCTGCGGTCACCACAAGTGCGCTCTGCATCTCTTGCTGGAGCGCGAGGACAAAAGTGTCGGTTAGTGCCTTTTCAAGAGTCAGAGTGTAAGTCGAGTCCGTTATCATTCGGTTGGTCTTTCTGGCAAGGCCGTGACGTCAACCTCCTCGATGGGCTTTGCTATTGTTCCGGTTGGCGGTTGCCATGTTTCGAGGTTGCCATCCCAGACAACCAAATTTTCAAGCCATCCACCCGTCTTATTGATCAAAGCGTATCCGTTCATTTTAAAAATAAGTTACCACCACAATAATCCCATTCGCTCCTGCTCCTCCTGCGCCAGAAGTAAATCCAAAAGCCTGTCTCTTATACACATCTGACGCTGCCGACGAATAGAGAGGTGTAGATC
>ENA-OSIY01001926-OSIY01001926.1-marine-metagenome-genome-assembly--contig:-NODE-1926-length-10962-cov-4.464952_pt1 | contig 10962 bp, 24 predicted proteins | sample MGYA00237884_ERZ534233 | MGnify/ENA primary metagenome ERZ534233 (study PRJEB26412, sample SAMN06343840) | marine metagenome | isolation source: estuarine water | place: USA: Columbia River Estuary... | reverse complement strand
TATAAGAGACAGGAATAGATTAGATGGTAAAGTAATTATTATTACAGGTGGTAATGGTCTAATTGGCAAAAGTTTGATAGATAAACTAAAATTAGAAAATGCAATTTGCATCAATGCTGATTTGCATAATGAAACATTAGACGATTTATCAAATGTTATTTGTGATGTTACAAATGTTGAATCTATTGATAATACAATTAACCTAGTTTTAAAAAAATTTGGCAAAATTGACGGTTTAGTTAATAATGCCTATCCTAGAACAGATGATTGGGGAGAAAAATTTGAAAAAATTACAATCGATTCTTGGAGATCAAACATTGATATGCAATTGAATAGTATTTTTCTATTCTCACAAAAAGTTTTACCACAGATGGTTAACCGTAAATTAGGTTCAATTATTAATATTGGGTCAATTTATGGTGTTGTAGGACCAGATTTTAATGTTTATGAAAATACCGAATTAACTATGCCAGCTGCCTATTCGGCAATAAAAGGTGGCATTATTAATTTTACTAGATATCTAGCCTCCTATTATGGAAAAGACAATATAAGAGTAAATTGTGTATCGCCTGGAGGTATTTTTAATAATCAGGTTACTGAATTTGTTAAAAATTATGAATATAAGGTCCCAATGAAAAGAATGGGTAATCCTGAAGATATTTCACCCGCTGTATCTTTTTTATTGTCAGATGAATCATCCTATATAACTGGACAAAATTTAATCATTGATGGAGGGTGGACTGCCATTTAAATTAAATGAGATAAAATATAAATGCAAAATATTAGAATCATACCAAGATTAGATATAAAAGGACCAAATTTAGTCAAAGGAATCCATTTAGAAGGATTAAGGGTTTTAGGGAATCCTGAAGACTTTGCACGTTATTACTATGAAAATGGTGCTGATGAATTAATTTATCAAGATGTTGTTGCAAGTTTATATGAAAGAAATAGTTTACATGAGATAATTTCAAGAACAGCTAAAGATATATTAATCCCACTCACAGTTGGAGGTGGTTTAAGGACTTTAGAAGACATAAGATTAGTACTAAGATCAGGAGCTGATAAGGTATCTTTAAATACTGCAACAATAAAAAATCCAACTTTTATATCTGATGCTGCCAACAAATTTGGTTCTTCAACAATTGTAGTAGCTATAGAGGCTATAAAACAATCAGATGGTAGATATCTTGCTTATATAGATAATGGAAGGGAAGAAACAGGTATAGAGGTAATTCAATGGGCACAAAAAATTGAAGAATTAGGTGCTGGGGAACTAATTATAACATCAGTTGATAGAGAAGGTACAGCTGAAGGTTTTGATATTGATTTAATTAAAAGTATTAGTAATGTTGTAAATATCCCCGTAATTGCTCATGGAGGAGCTTCTACAATGTCTAATATTATAGATGCTGTTCAAACTGGTAATGCAAGTGCATTGGCAATTGCTTCAATATTTCATTATGCCAGTATGAAGAAATTACTTCATACGGATTCTGATAATACTGAAGGCAATAATTCTTTTAAAAATTCGGGTAAGAACTTTTCTATAATTGAACCTTGTAACATATCCGATGTTAAAAAATTATTTAAAGATAATAACATACCCTGTAGGCCAATCAATTAATATTATGGATATAAAAGTTGCAATTATTGATTATGGGTTAGGAAATTTATTTAGCATTAATAATGCCTGTAAATTAGTAGGACTAAATACTATAATCACTAAGGATATAGATGTTATAAATAATGCAGATGCACTTATTTTACCTGGTGTAGGAGCCTTTGGAGATGCAATGAATAGTTTAAATAATAACAATCTTACCCAAACTATTTACCAATTTGTACAATCAGGCAAACCATTTTTAGGTATTTGTTTAGGTATGCAGTTATTGTTTTCTGAAAGTGAAGAATTCGGTTCTAATAAAGGTTTAAATTTAATAAAAGGTAAAGTTGTTAAATTTCCTTCAATTAATAATAATGGAGATAAAGTGCGTGTTCCACAAATACAATGGAATCAAATATATGCTGAAGATAAAAATAGATGGAAGAATTCTCCTTTGAAAGATCTTACCGAAGGTACCTATATGCATTTCGTACACTCTTATTTTGCAATTCCAGAGGATAAAAATGACATATTAACCTACACTGAATATGAGGGTACTCGATATGCGTCAGCTGTTAAAAAAGACAATATTATAAATAATAAAAAAATACAAAACAAAAGTCAATAGCTTTTTCATAATATAATTAAACTTTTTTAATATGATTAATTAATTCATTTAAAAGAACTTTAATGTCTGAAATATCTGCACATATTTGAGCAAGACTTGCAGTCTGGGAAGAAGATTTTATAGCTTCGCCTTTAAGACGCATCTCTTCATTTGCAATTTTGGCATTTTGAATACCAATCTCATTCCATGTACTCATAATATGCTCCTAAGTTTTTTTTATAGCTTCAGCGTACAACTCATTATACTGCTTAGCAAGTTTATGAATTTCTTCTTGTGGGGCATTAGATTCAATAGCCATAGCTAAACGAGAACCAAGTACGGCAATATTCTGCCATTTTATAATTAAATAATCAGCAGTAACAGTTCTTGGTTTTTCATATTTATTAACATATTTGCTGTAAGCCATTTAGTCCTGCTCAAACGTTTCCTTGTAGAATGCAGACATCTCATGATCAACTTGTTCATCAGTAATCATAGTGCCACTTATGTCGTTGTACCACATCTTGAAATATTCTTCAGCTACGGTTCTCCAACGATGGGCTTCTCTTTCCCAGTATTTTGAATCTTCTTGAGCCCGGGAAACTGAAACATAAAGATCTTGAATAATAGCGTGAGAGTCATCCATTATTTGTCCTTGCCTAAAAAATGTTTGATAACAAGAACATTAGAAAGTATTAAAGTTGTTGCAAAAAAGAATCCTGTAAAAAAGTTCACGTTAACTCCTACTCTGAATGATATGTGCGGTACTTATTATCTTCCTCATAGGTGCAGGGACCGCACCATGGTTTATAATCTTGACCAAATTTTTCTTTACGTCTCTGGTACTCAACAGCAGATACTTGAATAAGTCTTTTACATTTGATAAAACGTCTACATTCAAGTTGTAGAAATTCAGGGTTTTCCATAAAAAACTTCTACATAAGAATTCATTGCTGGAGTTATTTGATCACGATATTGACGAGGCATTTTTATATGAGCCATAGCCATGTATAGATCATGAGCTACTTTATGAAATAAATCACGTTCTTCAATTACTAATCTACATTCGTCGAGATAAGAATCTCGTTCTTTGATAAGAGCATCTCGCTCGTCAAGAAGAGCATAAATAATATCATCTGCGGGATTAGAAGATTTTTCTTGTTCAGGTTCTTCAAATGGTTCACGAAACATAATTACTCCTATTATATCATAGTGGAGAAGATTGTATCAGACGTATGGAAACCGTATAATTATTTTTGTCACGTTGATCATATGGAGATGTCCATTTAGTCTCCCATTTTTCGCCAGGGATAAATCCTGAAATTCTTAAAGATTTAGATTTTTTATGAGCGTTGCGAAGATCTGAAGTTATCTGATATGCAGTGCGCATATTGTAAGTTCTTGGAACTACTATCCAGTCGTTGGTATTTCTGGCTTCATTTAAAATGCGATTCCAGAATGAACCAATTTTAGAGTAATTCTTCATTTTTAATCCTCATGTATTTATAAATAGTAGGTCTAGTTACGGGAAGTATTTTAGCAAGAGTAGTAACATAGTCCCTTAATAAAAAAAGAGAATGACTATCTAATATCGCAACTATATCTGCGCACTCTTGGAGAGTAAGCATGAGTGGAGAGGGTTTGTAGAGTTCGCATATTTGAAGAGTAATTCTTTCAAGTGCATCATCTAAGCCCAATAAAAGATTAGTATATACAATATCTTTAATCAGATCTTTATTTGCAGTCTTCGCAAGGGTTTGCATTATGGTTATTCCAAATCTCTAAAACATCCTGAGCATATTCTAAATCATCATTAGTCTGTTCTCCAGACATCATAATTTTAAGAGATTCTGCTAGGCAATTACCGACTAAAACTGTATCGTCATTAAGGATAGACAAATACTTAATATTATTTTCAAGTGTTTCAACCTGCTGTTGAAGAGCGTTAATCATCGCTTGCTTCATAGCAAGGTAATCCATCAGTAATCTTTAACTTTACGATAGATAGCTCTACTGAGAGTAGTTATAGCTAAAAGTATAAATGATATATAAACGATTAATGGCATATCTTTAAAGGACTTTCTCTTCATTTTTTTCCTCCAAATGGATTCTTTCAAGCCAACGAAAACGAGCATCTGCTGTGTACTTATGGTCATAACGGCTTATTGGCCAGTAATCCCTGCTTATAAGAGATACTACAGCTTCTTCTGTGCCACAATCCGAACAAATTTCTTCATTGACTATACGGGACATTGCTCCCATGTATTTGCCAGGAGTAGTGTTATTGGGAATATACCCAAAACACCTAGGACATATTAGTTCATTTAACATATTTGAAAACCTCCGCAATCGATTAAAAACTCTGCAAATTTTTCTATGTTCTCTACATTAATATGATAACTTTTATTCCAGTTGGGTTGCATTCCTGTACCTTTGCAAAGGTTGCATTCAGGATTAGGGTCTTTGTTTCCTGCTGGTTTTGGAAATGGGACAGTTCCAGACACACTAAATAAGTCCATTAAAGATTCTTTAGTGCAATAACATTGTTCGTCAGGAAGGCTGCTTGTATCCTTATCATATTCAGTGACATACGAGGCTGCTGCACCGTTAGCAACTGATTGTTGGATAACAAAACCCAACCTGCGAGAGTCAACTGCATTCAAGCCATCTCCGGAATTATCATGACCACTTTCAACTTTATCAGTTAATTCAGGACAAGTGTGACAACAATAAGACCATAAAGGATGCCACCACCAAACATTGTTACGAAAGTATTTACCTTTTTCGGTTTTAGGCTTTAAGCCATAAACATCCATACCCATGATAACTCCTACATTATAGGTAATTTTTTTCTAGTGAAATAAAAGAATACTAGTGAAGCAAGAGCTTCTAAGAGTCTAAAGAAATCTTGAAAATTTTTAATAGATTTAATAATACGCTTTAAGAATAAAACAATTTTATTGGTGTTTTTTTCCTGCATGATTCCTCATCCAATTTATTGAGTAAGTGGATTGACTGCGGCAAAATCATAAATAAAAGCAATACCCTTAGGTGTTATTCTCCAAGTATTATCCACATTTAAATGGATAAGATTATCTAAATGAAGTTTAAGTAAAGATCTTTGAACATGGGAAAAACGATTGAATTTTTTTGGATTTATAACTTTTAGATCATCAATACTAATTGTTTTATTATAAAACTTTGTAATCATCAATAAATGGTGAGTCAATGAGAATTTAACCATATGAACATCTGGAAACTGAGAATTTTGCCTCTGCATATTACTTTATTCTTTCCATAAGTTTTGCTGATACAGTGTTGGGAGTACATCGATGAGTCGGTATATGGTTGATGGGAACAAATACTTCAGTGATACTTTTGCAGATTGGACACTGCCATACAGAACCATTCTTAGTAGACTCAGCTAATTGGGCAGAGTCATGTCTTTTGGGGTTTAAAGACATCATAACCTGAGATAATGTAAGATCTGATTTAGGATTTGAAGATACAGGTACTTGAGGTTCTTTAACTATTGGTTTAACTTTAATTTTACGAGGAGCTACATGTTTAACAGTAGCTTCTTGTAATTGCAGTTTAACGCATTTGGGACAAAAGTGTGGTTTTCTACCTCTACTTTTATCGCGTTTCCATGCTGCACCACATCCTGTGCAAGTAAGCGATTCTTTCATTATATTCCCCTAAGAGTGGTTAAGGATATTGATATAGTAGTTGTTAAATAATAATTCTTTGTTTTGATATTACCATAGCTTTAGGTATGTTTAAGACCATGCAAAAATGATCATCTACAGTGACGGTGGAAGCTATGGTATAGTAGTTTGATTTGGAGTTATCGGTAATAAGATAACCTATAGTATGACAAACATAATCTTCTTTTTCTATAGAAGAAGAATCATGCCATTCATCACTCTCGGAAAAAGCGTCTCTCCAAACAATGTGGTAGACAGGAGCATTCTTTATTAAAGCTTTAACTTTATCTTTTTTTTGTGGTTTATTTAAAGTTTGATTTTTTGGGGGAACTTGTTCTTCTGTTGGAACAATTTCTTGAGATACGTCAGAGATTTTTTGAGGTATATCTTTTTTAGATACATAACCTCGAAGATTCTTGTCCACAATAATACACTCCTGAATAAAGCCGTAAGTATATTATACCACAGATATAAGATCTTGATAGGTAATATAGTAAGATTTCCCAAAAATATCTTTAGCTATAGAATGTATTTGATCAGAGGAAACATCTTGTAAACGGTATATTGGAGTATAAGTATAGGAATTATAGTTATAACTGCGGGGTGTATTTTTTTTAGTCTTCTTCTTGGCCAAAAGATATTTCCTTAATACTCGAAAACTCTTGAGGACTAATTATCTTATGGGAATCAAACATATTACGAATATTTTTATTAAAGAAGTATCCCATAGAATCTGAAGCAATAAAAGAATTATAGAGTTGTTCAGAGATATTATAATAGGCCCAAACAGTTAAGGATTGAAATTGAACAATTAAAGTATTGTCCTCAGAGTCCCAACCAACCATTTTAATGACTGAGCTATCTAATGGCTTATGAGTTAAAAGAGTCATGGCATTTCCTTAAGAATAGTTATACATCGTTTTTGTTAAAGGGTCAATGATAAGAACAATCTGATATATCTCAAATTGTTCTTTTTTATCTTCGCGGACTTGATAGACAAGCCCATTAGACCATTGCAAGCCCTCTACGATGTACCCTGGCTTTTTTCGGACAGTATAGTACGGAGAAAAATTTCCATCAGCTAATAAAATAAATCTAAATATATTTAAAGGTATAGTTGAAGAATACAATCTATCAGTTTCTAAATCTCTTATTTTAGCGTAAAAAAAACAAAAATTAGAAACATAAGTATCAATTAATTCTCTATTGAGATTAGGATATTCATATCTGTGATAAAGAGATTTTTGAATATTGTATTCTTTAAGAAATATAAAAGAATCTTCTTCATCTAAAGTAGAATCTAAAGTATGGAGATTATGCAGTGAATGAATAAGAGAAGATTCCATACTTAATCACAATCTTGTTCTTCTATAAGAAGCTTAACATAAAGACTTTTACGTTCAATAGCTGTCAAAAATTTCATAGCATTGCTGCGCCAGCGTTGTTCGTCAAAATTAAGATTTTCCAGTTCCTCTTTGGAAGCGTAATTATCTTTTAGTTGTTTAATATTAACTTTAAGATTAGATTTATGATTAGATAATTGAAGCTCAATATCTCTACGGATAACTCTTAGAGAATATAACCATAAGTCTAAATTATTATTAAGAATTGTTTTTTCTTCATCAGAAGAAAATTTATTCTTAACGTCCTTAAGAACTATATCTTGAAAGTTCTTAATGTCATCTTCAGATAATTCTTTGATGAGTGATGATGTCCAAATGTCTATTGTCATTTTTTTACTCTTCGTTCTTTTTCTTATTGTATAAGAAATTATAAGCGTTTAATATATCATTTTGAAAATGTTCAGCTATTGAATTTTGATCAAATGACGCTGATTTCAATACATACATTGGAGAATATGTGGTAATAATTGGCCAATAACCCAACCAAGTTACAGCGCCACGAACATCTTTCATCTTAATGCTTGTGCCAAAAATAACTGAAGAAGGAAGCGCGCCTAAACAAAGAATAAGTTTAGGATTAAGAAGCTGTAACTCCAAGTGGAGATAGGGAGAACAGTTAATAATCTCTTGGTTCTCATATTTTCTACGAACTGGACATCTATTAACATAAGTAAGACAAAGCTGTTGAGAAGTTAATCCAGCCTTTTTAAAAGCATTGACCATTAAGGTAATTGCTTCAGGAGGTATAGAAGGAGATTCTATGATGATAGCTATGTCTGGATTTTCAACGTTCCACTTTGGAAGTTCAGAATTAGAATCAACTGTACATTTACGACAATTTTTCGTAACTGTATGTAGATCTTTTAGATTAGTTGATATTTTTCTTGATAAGATATCAATTCGAGAATCTCGAAATATATCATTTACTTCAGATTCAATTAATCTTTTAGAAAATCTTTCATGAAGCGAAGATAAAAGATCTGTTTCAGCTAAACCTAAATAAGATCCTGATCCACCAAATGGATGTTGTTTTTCAGTATTTTGAGAGAGAGCTTCATCAATTAGCTTTTGAAGCTCTCCCTCATCAAACTGTTCCATCAAAAGCTAGATGGAATTGAAGACTGTGCAGCGGGCGCTGAAGCAGTCTCTGTGGCATCTGTAGATGCGGGAGTCTTCGCAGTAGAAGCGCGTTGTCCATAAGTTAAGTGTTCGGCAACAATGACAATTCGGTTACGATTTTTGTCATCTTGCTTCCAACGTTCTTGAACAAGACGGCCTACAATGGCGACAGAAGTTCCCTTCTTCATCTTGCCAGCTTCAACTTGAGCGGCAACAAAAGAAGCATTCTTACCAGCAGATGCGCCGGCAGGATCCTTCAAATAAAAGACTACATCAAAATATCCAGATGTATTCTCTGTATTCTTATCTGATCCAGCGTAATCGACAGCAAGAGATGTTTTGAAGATCTTACCATTGATTATTTCTGGGTCCGATACAAGACCACCAGAGATTGTAACTAAGTTTTGTGGATCTAACATTATTCTTGCTCCTGTTCAGGTTGTATTGCTTTGTTGAAATTATATATTATTTCTTGAAGAAAATCAATTGATACTTTTACGGCCATTTCTGGTCCGTAAGAGATTATTTGATTGTTTATTAAATTTACAAAAAGATTATAGATTCCAGTTTTTAAATCTGAAATAGTATCAGTAGATACGTTCTCTGATACTTGGTCTACAAGGGATGGATCTTCTTGATTCATATTAGCTCATCCTTTTTGATAGGGCTGAATCAATCATTTGCCCAAGCGCTTTAACATCATTATACCCTTTATCATATAAAATGGATATAATCGGCTTGGGATCAATTGCGTTGTATGTAATCAATTGAAGATTGAATAAGTCATTAAGTGAATAAACTCTATAATTATTAAGATCTCTTTTAGGAGAAGGATACTTATTATTCTTTTCCCTGTTGGAAACTGTCAATGTTGTAATATTAAGAATTTCAGCTATTTCAGATCTGGTAAAAATAGGTTCTCGGTATGTTGTTTTAGTCAAATTTTTCTACCTTTATTGAGGTTTATACAAATATATATTACCAGAAAAATATCTTTAAGTCAAGACATTAGGATTTTATCTTCAATATTTCTAATGTAGCTAGCTAATTGGTAATAGCCAATCTTAGAGTCATCGCCGATAAATGAATCCAATGCTTGTATATAAGTAAAACCTTTGGGTGGCCAAACGCCAGCAAAGGCAAACAAGGCATCATAGTCTATGGGAGTTTCAGGAAGATGACATTCACAATGGCAATCTTCACTGTTGATGTACTCATTTTCTTCATCGTCATAGTTACCACATGTTTCACAGCAATCTGTATAAGAATCAGGGTGATGAGACTGATTAATACTAGATAGATAATCGTGAACTCGTTCATGACGAGCATGCGAAAAATCTGAATAAAACCGGGGATTTTGAGAATTTTTTACCCAATTTATACTACTGATTTCATGAAGATCAAATTTTTCCCAAGCTTTAAAGAAATTTTCAATAAATACATCAGATATATAATAAGCTTCTTTATTGACTGAAGAAGAAAAAGGTTGATGAGGAATTTTTTCTAAAATAGTATTGTCTTTTTTATCTTGGTAGAAAGAGTAATACTTTGCCACAGTTTCAGTCAAATCTAAATTAGTTCCAGAGTTCCATATCCAATCATAAGCCGATTGAATAACGCCAGCAAAATCTTTAGAATATCCTTCCACATCATCCATATCAGAAAAGAAAGGACGGCACAGATCTCCATTGCTATAAAAATTGGGAATTGGAACCATAAACATTTCTTGATCAGGGTCCATTAAAGAAGTTTTCATAAAATACATGCGGACGTCAGTGGTGTAATAATGAAGTTCACCATCTCTATTTGCTTCTTGATATTTAGCTATGTATAATTGCCAAGGAATTGGAATGCGATAAATAGTTTCTTCATCAGAATCGTAATCTATATTATCAACTTGTTTGTAAATAACGGAGAGATTTTCGTAGCAAGGTGGCTTTTCAAATACTATAAATTTCTTAGTTGCATAGAGAAGACCAGGCGGCATTATTCCCGTATCTTTTACAATATAATTATTTTTTGTAAATGAAGTTACAAAATCAGTTACTGGAAGAATGTTATTAATATCTCCAGCAGTCTGATGCAAATCATTAGAATAGTTATTGTATATAAAAGAACTCATATAAGAAGAACTTTGATCATTAATTTTAACAGAAATATCATTGGTGTTTGAAGTTAATATAGAAATAGGCATTAGACGAGGGACTCCTGAATATTAGGTCCTAAAGAAGTATAAGAAGTCTTTGCAAAAAGATGATTTTTAAAACTAATATAAGAGTTAAAAGATTCATAAGGAACACCAATTTTAGTTTTAATAAAATTATAATAATCAGTAGAAAGAATTTCTACACTATCTGCAATTGAAAACTGCTTAGTAGAGTAATCAAGGAAGTAGATTTTATTCTGAGATGGATCATTAACATAGTGTTCTAAGACTTCATGGAGAGATGAAAGATCAAAGTAATGTCTTAATCTAAAAGAAGTATTTAAACTGTCTCTTATACACATCTCCGAGCCCAC
>ENA-OSIY01001923-OSIY01001923.1-marine-metagenome-genome-assembly--contig:-NODE-1923-length-10979-cov-7.848927_pt1 | contig 10979 bp, 35 predicted proteins | sample MGYA00237884_ERZ534233 | MGnify/ENA primary metagenome ERZ534233 (study PRJEB26412, sample SAMN06343840) | marine metagenome | isolation source: estuarine water | place: USA: Columbia River Estuary... | reverse complement strand
TTGAATCAGGAACTGCTGCAGGCGTTGAAAGATGCAACTGATGCGATTGAGCATTGGGGCTCCTACGCTTCCGATTACTTCCAGCAGAAGTGGGACTTGCAAAGCGACATCAATGCGGCCCGAGCAGCAATAGCCAAAGCGGAGGGGAAGTTATGAGAGGTGTATTAAGGGTCATCGGATATGGGTTGTTTAGCGTTTTTATTCTTCCGGCTCTTATTCTTTTTATTTTTTTTCGCAAAACCATAATCCTAAAAGTTTCCAAGGGTTTTTCCTCGAAAGTAAATGGTCATGGGCATAGATGGCCACAATGATACCACAGGCACCACCGGCTGAACCAGCGACCATGAGTCCAATCCCACCAGTGGCAACCAACTTGACAAACACAAAATTGGCCACCGATATGGCAATCGAAGTAAGTGCTGCCATGTAATATTGTGAATTCTGCACATTCTTACTTTGGAGACCTAGAAGGCCAACAAGGAAGAATGAAGCCGTAAATAGTATGATATAATCAATCATGCTGTATGAATCGCTATATGCCCAAAGTGTAGTGTTTCAGAATCAGAATATACATAAAAGTCCTGAGGCATCTCAACTATATTGCCTAATTTTTCGGGAATCTCTTTCGTGAGGTCATCCACTTTTATACATCCGATGGTGCCTGAATCCACAGAATATGACCGCTTCTGGGTATCGTAGTATTCACCATCACCAAAGGCTGTATTGAATAGGGCGAACCTGCGACCGTCTGTGAACCTATAGGCACCTTCATCGGGATATTGATTGCCTTCGATGAGGTCACACACTTCTTCCCATTCTTGATCCATGACATAGCATAAATCTCCGATGTAATATGTTCCTTTTTGTAGTATCATTTTGTTTCCTCTTTAAAATAGTGTTTTGACCATGAATACTGTGTTTCTTGATATCGTGTATCCTGATGGTGCGTAGGTGAATTGTTATAGGGTAATTCAAAGTGTTTCAGTATATTCTTCTGGTCACCTTGGGAACCACACATATTGGCACATTCTTGTCCAACGAGGCGATAGAAGTGGAGGAGAGCCTCGTTCTTCCCTTGGCATCCTGGACATCTGCAAGTGTTAAGACCGGCTTCAGTCATTAAAGTGTTAAAGTTTTTCATTATAGCATTCCTTTGATAATTTCACGAGCTTGATATAGTCCTTTATTTTCTTGTTGGGCTATGACTGATTCACATCTATTGTGAGCTTCAGCTATCATGCGCCTAGAGGCTGTCAACACTATATGGTCCATAATGAATTCTTGGCGCCTTTCGGGCACATTCTTGAACCCTTTGACCACGAGCTCTGTAAAATAAACTGCTCGTTCTGTATCGGTTAAGTCTGGATCATCAAATATAAATTCTTGTGTCATAGTAGGATCCTATCATAGTATTGTGTAAAAGTGTGGCAAGTATCCTCTAAAGTAAAAGCGTAATTTGCTGGAGGCAAAGTAAATTTGTGGTAAGTATCCACGAAACGAAAAGCGTAATTTGCCTGGACATAGTGTTGTTTTCTCATTGTTTTATCAGCGTCAAAGGATTGTTACGGGTTATAGACCTTCATTAAGAGGACTCCTTGCCAACTGTCCTGGACGCTTTGGTGGCACCAAGTCTTTGCTCATTTTCGCAAGTGAACCTGTATAACCATTCTTACTGTAAAACCCCATGACTGTATCAGCGGGCTGTAGTGTAATCTGCGTGTAACCATTTCGGCTACAGTAGTCTTCTATTCCTGTGAGCGCTAGTGACCCAATGCCACTCCCACGGTCGTTCTTTCGAAGCGCCAGTGATTTCAGCACCATGGTCTTTCCTTTTGGTTCCAACACCAAGTCAAAGAGGCCTAGTGCCTCCTGTAGGTTCTTTACAAAGCGCTCAAGGGGAATTCGTGTCATCGATATCTCCGTAGTCTTTGGCTATCTGCACCACCTGAGGCACCGTCAGTCCAAACTGGTTGGCTACTGTCTCGTAGTCGGACACCTCCAAGGCTTCTAGTATGTCATATACTAGGTTCTTCATACCTCCCATGGTGCTACTCCTTCATCATCTGGTCCATAAAATCTTGGGTTCGCCATTAGGTTAGGTAGGAGAATCAGTTCGTCCCACATGGTCTGAATAGCCTTGTTATTTTCTTCTTTAGCGGCAAGCGCTAGTTCTTGGTTGGCTTTACATAAAGTCAATGGCATATTCGTCTCCTATCTGGTTCACATCGATATTCATCATACCATAGGTACCGGCAAGGTAAGCATATACTTTTTGCATGTCACTATCATTGGTCTTCAGGAACAGCGTCCAGTTCGTCCAGGAGGCTTTGGCCTGAGGTACAAGTTCTTTTATCTTACTGGTCACTAAAGCTTCAAAAGCGGCATCACCTTGGGCGAGCGCCTTCTTATATTCAAAATTTACATTAGGCATTTTTTTCTTCTCTCATCATTTTAAAAATTATATATTTGGCACGGTTCATAAACTGGCGAGCAGTTTCCGTGTCAGGTTTTCCATATTCGCCAGAGATAATCTCTTGAGCGTCTGAAAGCATACTCGCAGCTAACATCAATGGATCTTGATAGTTTTTTATAGCGTTATCAATTGCAATCGCACGGCATCCGTAGGCCTGTAGGTCCCATTCACTTTTTTCGTATTCAGTTCTTGTCATTTTTTCTTTTCCTTTTCAATTCTATATAACCATCCTAACATACTTTAAGGCAAATGTCAAGCACTATTTGGATGAATGGAATCAAGAGCTTAGCGCTAAGTCATTGATTCGTAAGATATAAAAAAAGAGGCGCTTGCAACGCCTCTTTGGGTGACTACATTAAAGGCATGTAGCCTTGATTGACACCATATAACCCGCTCAATCAGAAGGCCAAAGATACCAGGTGACCAGTCTGGACCGCTATGGTTGCGGCAAGATGAATTACGGTCAAATTCTATTCTAAAATCTATTGAACGGGGCACAGCGCCGGCATTAATTTTTTGACTGGTGCACCAATCTTCTTCTTTTTCTTCTTCAATTTGTGCATAGCCATCAACGCTTTCCAATAAGCATCTTTCAATTTCAGCATTTCATCCATTTGTGCAATCTTCTCTGGTGGTAGATTCTTATTATGCCACCTTAAAATACCTTCCCATGCCTTCTCTTCCGTTTTATAGACTGCATATGAATCGTGAAAATAACCATACTTGTCCCGTAATTCCCAACGGAAACTACCATCAGTCCATCCAGTTACTTCAAATACATTATACCCAAAGGCTTTTAATTCTTTAATCTTCATATATTCTCCATTAATAACACCATTGTATCATAGTTATAGTTACCTGTCAAGCACTATTTGGTCAATGGAATCAATGACTTAGCTAAATCATCCGCTTTTATTTTTGAAATAATCGATTGTAAAACATCTTCCACATCATTATAGCCAGCTGAACCAGCCTTGGTCTTCGCCATGTGGAGTATAATCAATAACTCGTTATCGTTAAATTGGATCATGCTAGCACCCATCCATTCGATTCAAGAGCTGCACGACCTTGAGCGGTCTTTGCCATATTCTCAAAAGCATTCTCGAGCTTTTGGATCTCGTCAAGCAAAAAGGCACGATTTCGAGCCTGCTCAACTGTATAAAAGGTTGGTCGGACACCATAGAAGTCCTTGTAAAAATCTCTGAAGTATCCTAATAATTGGTCTTCGGTCATTCTATCAAAATTCATTAATTTAACTCCTGTAAGCGGGTTTCAAGTTTGTTTAAAATCACAGTATATTCTGGAGCAACACCAGGCGCCATGGCTATGATGTCTTTTACTGTTTCAATCTCTAATATCAATTCATCTCGGTAACTCATTTTCGTCTCTTTTCTCGATTCTATGTAACCATTATACACCAATTATGCCTAAATGTCAAGCACTATTTGCCCTTATAAATCAATGACTTAGCCATCTTTTTGCTAAGCTCTTGATTCCATTCGCTTTATAGTGCTTGACATCCTTGCCGTTTTGTGATAGAATGGTTGTATAAATTGAAAAGGACACACATTATGATGAAAATACAAACTGCGATTAACCAACTAGAAAAGGAAAGACAGTTCCTTGGGCTTGGTTTTTTAGAGGTATTACAAGATATCCAAAAGAACCCAATGGCTTACTCTGAAAAGTCTATACTGGCTTATGACAAGTTTATGGAAATGGGTCAAAAATTCTTTGAGGTGAAAGATGACTAACATTAAAGAATTAACAGTTCAACTCTGCGGAATACTGCACGATAACTATTATAAAAATGGTTCGACCCTTGATTATAGCTTTGGCATCCAAGAAACCCGTAAATATTACAAGGTTATCATGGTGAATAACCAACGCTCAGTCCATGGGTTCATTGATAAAAACAATGGCGACCTATACAAGGCTGCCTCATGGAAAGCGCCTGCAAAGGGTGTGAGATACAACCTTGTGGATGACATTGAAAAACTTAAAATCATCGCCGATTGGGCTGGTGGTTACCTTTATAGGAGATAGTATGGCTAAGAAATACATTCAGACCGGACCAACGGATGCTGAATTGAGAAAGATTGAAAAGGAATCAAAGGACATTTACACGATACCGCTTGAAGAATTATTCAAAGTGGATGATGTAGAGATTCAGAATACGGCTTGCGATGACTACTAAAAAAACATCTTGGAATTATGGTTACAATGATAACCTAGTGTTCAACTTGGAACCTACAGTTAAAGGACATCGAAAGATTTATTCGAATCAAACACTCGAAGAGCTCTTTGCTCTTGAAGAAACCTTTATGCCACCTGACTTTAGTGGATCTGACTATTACGAAGAAACCTTTATGCCAAATGAATTCAGTCAATCTGATGACTACTAGGTCACCAGTCTTCACCGTGGTCATACCCTTCGGGTAGGTCATCATAGTCCCGTATAGTCGGGACACCAACAGCAAACTCGTCAACAGTCATAGAGGCTAGTGGCGTGCCAATTTGTTTTTGCTTAGCGATGGCTTCGGGGGTTTTGTTATACTCGATAGCCACTCTACGCATGCCTTCTCGCATGGCCTCTGTTGGCTCTTTATCTTTACTTGCACACGACTGGCCACAGTAGGGGCCTCGTCTCCGGTGTTCTTTATCACAGAGCTTACAGTTTTTTAGTTTATAGACGCCTGGCATGTTCTATCACGGATCCAATGGTTTACTTTCAGGTTGGTTACTACCGTATATTATTTCGTGTTTCCTTCTACACTACGCCTTTTGCCTATATTCCATTCATTACTAGGTAGTTTGTGTGTATTATTTCGTGTTTCCTTCTACACTACGCTCATTCTTATGGTTCATACCATGATTCACTATTTGGTTTTTTATACTCACTCAATCTATCGGCTATTTTTCTTATAGAATACCCTATGCCATCTGGATTACCTATACTCTCGGCTCTACGAGCAATATTGTGTAGGTCTATGATGATTTGGTCTATATTCTCTTTTGTGTTATTCATTTGCCTATACTTGTATTGGCTTCTTCTTGAATACGGTTATACTCTTCCAGGACTTTAGGATTCTGTAGCATTTTATCAACCATTTCATCATGGGTATACATGGTGAGATTAGCTTCTTTCTGAATAAGTTTATACTGTTCATCGGTTAATTGCCCATCATCAAGCTCATAGTCGGGATTAACCTTCTTAAAATCTTCTTCTTCTAATATAGGTTGGTCTTTCTTGGCATCTTTAAGCATCATCTCTAAATATTCTATAATTTCTTCTCGACTTTCACCATATATATTATTATCGGCTGAATAAGCCATTACACTACCATTTGAGTGATAAAAGACTTCGGTCAACATATACTCATATAGTTTACATTCTTTATTATAAGTTTTGACAATTCTATAGTTCCAGTTCATGCCAACCACTCCTTCAGGAACCCTTCGGTTTGCATACCTACGATTCGTTTAGTCTCTATATCATTCTTCAGCATGACAAGTGTTGGAACGCCTCTAACAGAGTATTGGATGGCTAGTTCTCGGTTCTCGTCAATGTCTATCACCTCAATAGTATAATCGGTGGGTATATCTTCAAGTATTCTTGCCAGCATCTTACATGGTTGGCACCAGGAGGCCGTAAATCTTAGGACTTTTCTCATGCCACACCTCTTCCTTGGCGATAGCCCATAGAGTAACCAGCTCGGTATGCTTCCCATAATTGGTCTATTTGGTCAGTTTTATTCTTGTGGTAATCCTGAAACCAGGTAAGGAATTCTTCAGAGTATTCCCAAGGTGGTTTTTTTTCTTTTTTCATTATCTTCCTCTCCCGGCAGATTTCTTCCCAGGTTTATGTGAGGCAACCTGGTCTTTGATTGGGGAAGATGAAGTATTTGGATCGCTTCTCTTTGTTCCCTGGTTATTCTTTTCATTCTTCTTGGCTAATAGAGCCTTGAGTGTATCTGCATATCCCATTTTTAATCCTTTTTAATCCAGTTTGGATCCCACATATCTCTATGGGGGTCATCTTTTAACCAATCTTCTTTTTCCCATTGATTAAACTTTCTTATTCTCTCGGGAGTGAGTATCTCGGGCGCCTTTAGCCTATGTTTTTCGGTGATATGATGAGTTACCTTATCGGACACCTTAATGATAATTGATATTGGATTCAGAGCATCTATAGGATTGGCTGTCCCGGAATCGGCAAGCATCATCATTCCAACTGTCGCCGCTTCGAGTATCAATTTACATCTTTTTGAAGGGAATAGATTTTATTTTCCAGCTTCACGATATGATTATTAAATACGGCTGATATATTCCCACGAATCATATCCAATGGAATCGTATTGATTGAACCATTCATGTCAGCCTTAAAATCTCGAATCATCCTGGAAAACTCTAGGACAAATATATCTTCGGATTTTTCAAAATTTAAATTCATTTGTTCTGAATGTACCATTTTTCCAAGCATTTCGTTTCTAGTCATAATACCCCCAGGTCGTCCTTGGCTTTTTTGTCTTGGTATAGTTACCTGCTGCTGATGACCCATATACGATACTTGAAAGAATCGTTGTGGCTGCCCAAGTTTTAAATGTATATAAAATACCCATAGAAAATAGTGTATTAAGTGACCAAATGATACCAAATGGAATCAAACCCACCAAACTAAAAAATAATACAGTTGCTGCTAATACCTTTAATGCTTTCATTTCACTTCCCCTTATGATAATTACCTTTGCCTCGTATAACATTACGCACTCCACCTACAGGATCAATGGTATCACCTTTTGACCTCGGAATGAGGTGAATATGTGGATACATAATCGTTTGACCTGCAACTTCACCACAATTCATACCAACATTAAACCCTTCCCATTCGCCCTGTAGAACCTTATGTCTTCCATAGCCATAGGCCCAAGAAAGCGTTTGATTGATATCAAGTAATGAAGAAGTATTTGGTACAAAAAGTAGGTGCCCAGGAGTAACAGGATATTTGTCTCTATAGATTTTGGCAAATCCTGGTGGGGTGTGTCCGGATTCTAGTACCTCATCGTCCCAAGGGGCTTCATTTCGAGTTAGCATATGATTAGGATAGCCAAATAAAAGATGCAATTGTATTGATGACAAAGAAATAGGCGTTTTGTATGGCCAATGGTGTATTGTGTTGCACGATATAAAATTCATAGAATAATATACCATGAGCAATCACAAAACCTGGGAAGGCATATTTCATTCCGGGAAGTTTAAGTGCCACTAGGGTGCCACAAAATATAAACAGCGTTGTTGATAGCCATTTAATATCAAAGGTCATTTTATAATTTTGCGACATTCAGCATAGGCCTTTTCATTATTTAATTGTATAAGTTGGGAGTGAGAAGCTTCGGTACAAGATTTAAATGACCCAAAGGTTTCTTGGTACATAACCTGTTTATTCAGAACCACTATTAATACCCATGATATTACACTCATTTAAGGATCCTAACACATTCCTCGAAGGATGTCAAGCACTTTATTTCAAAATCAGCTCAGTCAATTGACTATTCTCACCCATAGTCCCGGTAAAGAATGTATTAAAGGCCAAAGATATACGAGTTTCTTTGCCTGCTTTTGTTTCAACATTATGTGTGGTGCCCGATGGAAACATTATAATCATTCCAGTCTTGACAGTATAGAACCATGAATCAGAATTATACCAATTCCATTCAGTAGGAACAGGTTTGATTTGGGAATAACCATTTCTGTGAAGTGTTATCTTGTCAAATTTTTCATCGGCTGAAATATACAGGACACCCGAGATAAAACTATTTGGATGCTGATGGGAATGATGATTTTGATTTGTTCGAGTATAATTTGTCCAAGATTGTGTGATATATGGATTCATTGGGTATTTTGGGAGATGGATTCTTTTTACATATTCTGTGACATGAGCTGTCAGTTCATCTTTCAAGGTTTCTAAACCAGGTTCATGTAGTATATAATTATTCTTTGATGTTGTATTTCCAGAATTAATTACTTGGCTCTTTGAGTGCTTTCCAAAGACTTTCATTTCTTCTTTGGTAAATGGTCTATCTAAATTTGAAATATATACGGGGGTTGGGAATACACCTGAAATTTCTGGTTCTTTAATCTTAATCATTACGAATCCTTCGGGTTATCAATATCATTTAAATAATTAAAAACTTTTTCATAGGCTTCATTTTCATCAAAAGCCAAAACATCAAAAAATAGTTGGCCATCATTTACTCTAGCTTTAAATCCAATGTTATATGGAATAACAAGATTATCCATTGGGGTGACCTCAACGGTATAATACTTTGAATCTCTAATTTTATTTAGGAGTTTTGGAATCGCTGGGTCTATTATCATCTATGGGTATGATTGATGATTGCCAAGTGGCATCATATTCATTCCTTACTTCAACAGGTTGGATATCGGATGCAACAGAAGGATCTGGATCCGTGAGGATAGTTAGAATGACAATCATTCCAAATATAATTGCAAACATAATCATTATAATTTTTACCATCATATAAAATTTCTATCAAGCACAATCAGATAATGATTCAATCCATCTTTTTGTGCAAGCCGTATCATTTTCTTTACAGGGCACGACTTCATCGGGTATTAAACTTAGGATGGCAGCTTCGTGAGCTAAATCATCCACTTTCTTTTCTTCGGACATTGTGAGCACCTTTTGGGTTATTCTAAATTTCAACTTGTGGTTGAGTATCTATTTAGGTATTTGTATAACCTAACATAATATAAAAATCTTTTTGGTTCTCTTTCAAAATGTGGGAGATATCCAAAATACTGTAGCATTCTATCATAATATAATCCAGCATCATCTTCGGTCATTAATAAACCCAAGACACAAATGAATAGCGAGTGCCTTTGATGCCTTCTTTTACCTTATGTGGATACATAAAGTTTGAAGGGAATATCATCAAGTCACCTAAGCCCAATGGAATTACTTCACCAAACATTTCAAATTCAGCACCCGTATAATTATCATTTAAATTACCCACGATACTTAATGTTGGAATGCCTTTGCGATTACCATCAAACATCGAATGAATGTGGTCACAATGAAGAGCCATTTGAGTACCAGGAAGATATCGATTGAATCTTATTTCAGAAAACCCTTTCCATGTATTAAACCATGGGAACTGAAGTGTATCGAGATACTTGTAAATAGCCTCATAGGTTCTATCCATAAGGAACTTTTTAGTGGATACTGAATCAAAGAATACCGATAATTCTTTTTCATAAGATTGATATTTATCATCAACATTATTATAAAAGGTGTGTAACTTCCAGTCGACCTTCTTTAATTCAGAACAAGTTTTTTTACATGTCTTTGGGTCAATCCAGCCAGGAAAAACCATGATGTAATTATCTGTTGTCCTAGATATGTTTATTTTAGTATCTTGATTTATTGCCATTATTTAAATTCTTTTGTGATATAATAAATGATGAGTTGTTCTCGAGCATGGGTGGCTAAGCTAACTATTTGTGACGGCACTTTAAGTTGCACAGGGCAATTACCCCAAGTTTTTGTTTTCATGTATTCGGCATAATACTCACGATGTTTTTTATTTGTGACATCAAACACTTCAATGGGCCGAATAAAACTATCTAATATACTCATAATATTCTCATTTTTTAATGTATCCATCCTACACCAATTTAGTATAAATGTCAAGCTAATTATCGGCAAAAATATAACTATTTAATCATTGGTAAAAATATGGGCAATAAAAAACCCACATGAAGTGGGTTTCTTGTGAAGTGTAATACTATGCTCTTGTTTCTTTAACCCAAGATGTAGTTCCTTCATTCCATGTATAGAATTCATTTTCAGCTGCATCTGTTGGCATTGGTGTTGGTGCTTTCCAATGACATGTTGCTTCATCAAGAACCCATGATGGATATGGTTTAGGTGCATAGAAAGCATTACGACCAGCATCCCATGTGTAACCTATACCTGCATAATTTTTACGAATTGTGTGATTATATGATGTTTGAACCCATGTAATACCTGCATGAACACCAAATACTTTTTCTTGCCATGCGATACCAGCGGCTTCTACTTCATTACCTTCTCCGTCAACAACATTCCAATTGTCAACTGCATGAACTTCAAGAACGATATTATCGGAACCTACTTTAGCGAAATGTGCCATTTGTTTCTACTCCCATTAATAATAGTGATATATGTATTTATAAGGATTAATTTATTAGTTGACGGAAAAGGTAGTTGTACCGACTAATGAACCTGAACCGGTAAAGCTATGAATTTGGCTACCACCAGATGTTGTTACAGTTCCGCCTGTGAATAGAGCTGAACCAGATGTATAAGATACGATGACTATGCCTGAACCGCCTGCACCGCCTGTGCCGTAAGGTGAACTGCCTGTGCCTGATGAACCACCACCGCCTCCTCCCTGTCTCTTATACACATCTGACGCTGCCGACGAATAGAGAGGTGTAGATC
>ENA-OSIY01001914-OSIY01001914.1-marine-metagenome-genome-assembly--contig:-NODE-1914-length-11011-cov-6.712365_pt1 | contig 11011 bp, 14 predicted proteins | sample MGYA00237884_ERZ534233 | MGnify/ENA primary metagenome ERZ534233 (study PRJEB26412, sample SAMN06343840) | marine metagenome | isolation source: estuarine water | place: USA: Columbia River Estuary... | reverse complement strand
AAGTGCGAGTACATCATTTATTAATGGTGGTGTTGGTGCTTCAAATGAAATAAAGACATATGAATCACAAATACAAACTTTAAAAAATGGATTTGATGGATTTGAAAAGTATTTGTTTACATCATCATCTAATGGTTTAACATATCCATTTACTGGTTCTGAATATTATAATCCTACAAGTTCCGCAGCAATAGATTGGTTTGATGGAACTATTTCTGAAACTGAAACTTATGATTATAATAATAAAAACCTATTAACTAATAACATTCCAGCACATATTGTTGATGATGCAGAAAATGAAGAGTTTATTCTTTTCTTAAATATGATAGGTCAACACTTCGATATTTTATGGACTCATGTCAGAGGTATTTCTCAATCTAAAAAATTAGAACATAAATACGAAGATGGAATTGGTAATGAAATGATATACCATATGTTAGAATCTCTTGGATGGGATGCTGATATGGGTGTTCAATCACAATTCCTATGGGAATATGCATTTGGTAAAGATTCTGATGGGTCTACTCGTTCATCAATGAGTGGAAAAAGTAGACAACATCAAATATGGAGAAGAATTTTAAATAACTTACCATATTTGTTAAAACATAAAGGTACAAAACGAGCATTACATGCAGCAATGGCGTGTTATGGTGTTCCTGCTTCATTATTAACAATTATGGAGTATGGTGGGCCACAAGACCCATCATCTGATGCGACAACTACATTTACATTTGATGATAGAACTTGTTCATTAACATTTGATTCCGCATCTTATTTATCCGTACCATTTATACAATATAATGGATATTATCCAAACGCAGTAGAATTTAGATTAAATTCAGATAACAACAATCTAACCCAATCATTAATTACAGGTAGTGGATTTGAATTAAATTTAGTTCCAGGTACAGGTTCACTTGCAAAAATAGAATTTAAAATTGATGTGAATGGTACTACACAAACTTCTAATACAAACTACATGCCATACTTTAATGATGAGTATACAAATGTTGTTTTAAATAGAAGAACTGGTTCTACAAGTGAAATATACGAAGTTTATTTCAAAGAAGGATTCAATGGAAGAATTAGAAATGAAGTAAGTTCATCTATTTCATATAATATCGGTACTACAAGTTGGGGAAGTGGTTCTATAATGAATGTGGGTAAAGGAGTTGTAGGTACAATTGATGAATTCCGTTTATGGAGAACTCCACTATCAGAATCACGTATTGATAACCATACTTTATTACCTGATGCAATTGATGGTTCACATATTTCTGCATCTTCGGTTGATTTATTATTCAGATTAGATTTTGAGTATCCTCGAGATTTAAGTGTTACTGGTAGTATAAATAACGTTGCTATTATAGGTGGTTACACCTCTTCTGCACACGCAATTGGATTTGATGAAACGACTTATCCATACAACTATACACCATATGAAAGAAGTGTAACTGCAAAAGTTCCATCTTCTGGTTTAACATATGGTAATAAATTCCGTTTTGAATCACAAACATTAGTAGGTGATTTAAATTATAAATCTCGTGCAACTAAAAAATCATATGACCAATCTGCATTAGATTCAGATAAATTGGGATTATTTTTCTCACCAATGAAAGAAATCAATATGGATATTCTTCGTTCATTAGGAGAATTTAACATAGATGATTACATAGGTGACCCTGCAGATGAATATAGTGATTCATATAGTGGTTTAACACAATTAAGAAATTACTATTTCCAACGTTATAATTTAAATACACACGAGTATATTCAATTAGTAAGATATATTGATAAATCGTTATTTGAAACATTGGAATCATTAGTTCCTGCAAGAGCAAAGGTTTCATCTGGTCTTTTAATTGAACCACATATTTTAGAAAGAAGTAAAGTTAAGTGGAACAAACCAACCGGTTCATTAAATAGTTTAGAAACAATACTTGATGTTAATGAAACTACTTTAACAACTGCTGCTTATAAAAATTTAAAAACTACCATTGTAACGGATGACTCAATTTCATTAAGTGCAATGAATACAAATTATAGTACTGAAATTGATACTAGATTATTATCAACATCATCTGCTGTATTGGTAACCTATAATGGTGAAATTGATACAACAATTGAAACTAATACTGAAGCAACATATGATACTATAAATGTACAAATTGATGCTCAAGTAACAGGTTCTATAAAGGGTGCATATGATGGGGTAGAATATATACAAATTGGATTAGATAAGAGTTCATTATCCGTTGCTGGATTTGGATTATATGGTGATAATGGTAATACAATACGAAATTACATAGATTTATGGGGAAATCGTGTTAAAGAAAGAAGTAAAGTATATTTAATAAAAGAAAGTTATACCGAAAAGGTACCTGTAAATATAAATTCATTAGATAAAAGTTTAGGTACTGAATTACGTGATGTAACAAAATATAAGAATGTAGTTAATATTTTACCATTTACCGGTTCTAATGGAATTGAAACCCAAGCACCAATTGTAGGTGGTAATATAGTAGAAGTTTTACCGTTAAATGGATATTTCCCAACTCATTATAGAAATACAGGTGATTTAACTACTGGTTTACAAAATAGTTACTTTAATGGTTCAAAACAAACTGCTGCAACTAACATTTTAGGTGGTTCACCGGTTCAAACATTCTCAACTAATCCAAATGTATTAAGAGTTTCTGATACAGGTAGAGGTAGTGGAGAGCCAATCTTAGAGGTTGATTAATTAAAATTATAGAATACTTATATTTATATAGGAAATAAAAGGAAAATAAATTATGGCATATTTAGACAATACCGAAATTACGGTCGATGCGATTCTTACAAAAAAAGGAAGAGAGAAATTAGCATCGGGTGAAGGTTTAAACATTACAAAGTTCGCTTTAGGTGATGATGAAATCGATTACACACTTTACGAACCTGCTCATCCAAAAGGTTCTGCATATTATGATGCAGCAATTAGAGCAATTCCCGTGACAGAAGCATCACCTGATGAAACTCAGGTATTAAAATACAAATTGGTAACATTACCAAAAGGAACAACAAAAATACCAAAAGTTGAATTCGGTGTTCCATCTATTTCGGTAAATCAAAGAAGTGGTCAAGTTTCTTTAACTCCAACTACTTCACCAAGTGGTAATACACAAAGTGGTTATACTATTGTATTAGCAAATAAAAATGCTGGTTCAATCGTTGGTAGTGGTTTAGCCGCAGGAACTGGTACAATACCGGTATTCTTAGGTGATGAAATCACAACAACTGCAGCAGTAGAAAGAGGATTAACATTCTCATTCATTCCTAACCCAAATATTACACAAACTATTAAGACAACTATAACAGTTTATGGTAACGAAACTGGTGGTTCACAAACTATTCCAGTGACCGTAACCTATGTAGCATAAAACGGAGAAATTAAAATATGGCACAAATTACAGGACAAGCCGGTGTAAACTTAACATCAGAATTAGCAGCGTATTTACAAGCTAGTAATGGTAACGTTACAACCGAGCAATTGACAAACCTTATCAACCAATACTTAACAGGTGGTGACAAACTAGCTGCACAAGGTGGTTCTATTACAACGGGTATTTACAAAAGATTTGGAGAATTTGACCAAATTACAGGTAAAGTAGAAGTTGTAACAACCGGTCTTTGGAGTGGTGATACGGGAAGTTTAACAAACGCTTACACATCTTCAGTACAAACTATTGCAGATAGTTCAAATTATTATATAAATGTATATGATACTCAAACTACATCATCGATACAATTCGCTGTTGCATATGGACATAAATTTGGAAGCGGTTCAGTTAGTTTAGATGTTAGTGATAACTCAACTCTAGCTTCAAAAGCAACATATGCACAATATCGTTCATTATTATTAGAACAAGATGACCAGTTCTTTACAGTGGTTGGTACAAGTGGTACTGAAACCGTTGATATTTCTGATATCTATGTTGTAAACGTATCACGTGCCAGATACAAAGAAACAATGGATGCAGGAAACTGGGAACTATCGTTAAGTGGTTCTAATGGTATGTTTACATTTATTGATGATAGTGGTAAAAAGTTCTCTGATTCAGTTGGTAAAGCAGGTAGAGTATTTTATGTAGCAAGTGGTTCTTTAAATTTAGGACAAGATGCTGAAGCTACAGTAATATCTACAACTGCATCAAATGGTGAGGGATATGGATTATTTTATCCAGATAGAGGTATGATAGTTCTTAATCCTACAGCGATTCATAATACAATTGGTAACGCAGCAAGTAGCTCATTATTTGGTAATGCTGGTGCTGTGTATACTGGTACAGCAAGAGAAGGTAAAAATCATTTCTTACTATATGATGCTATTAAAAAGGGTGGTGATTTTGAAGCAAGAAGAACAGAAAACGTTTCTACATCTCACTACTTTGTAAGAGCAACAAATAGAGAATTTAACTTCTCAAACAATCCAACATTTGTAACTGGTAATGATGGTACTTTCGCTGAATCTTCATTTGAAAGAGACCCTAAGACATTTATTACAACAGTTGGTTTATATAACGATGCTAACGAATTGTTGGCAGTTGCAAAAACATCTCAACCAATTGCAAAATCATACGATAAAGAAGTATTAATTGCAGTTAAGTTAGATTTCTAATTAAATACAATAACTTAGTATAGACAGAACCCAACCCTAAAAAGTTGGGTTTTTGTTTATTAAAATACTTATATAGGTAAGGAATACACTATGTTTAAATCGATACCTAAGTCAAATATATCTAAACGTTCATTCAAAGTTTATAAACTTTGGTCTAATGAAACTGAAACGAGTGCACCATTAATTAAATTGTATAATATATCTGGTTCTTATTTTGATGAATTGGATGTAAACGAACAAGGGTATTATGTTAAATCATTATACAATTCAATAAAGAAAAAATATTATTCATCTGAAGGTAACGCATTTACAACATTTGGTAGTGTTGAAAACTTAGCAAATTACGCAAGTGAAAGATTGTATCCAACCGATTCGGATGTGTATATTTTTTCAATACAACGTTCAAAATTTGGTGAACAATTAAAACCAAATTCAATAGAACTTACGGTCAATGACCAAATGTATATCGATAATGGATACGGTCAATTACAAACTCCAGAACCACTTTTTGATTTAATTTCATTAGATTTAGATAATAATGGTACTGGTGTTTTAACTATATCAAATGGTACAAGTAATTTTGAAATAGATGTATTAGATGTATCAATGGGTACTGGTATTGATTTAAATTCGGGCACCTGTCATCTTATTTATTTAGGTGCACCAGATACTATAACCTTAGTGGATATAGATTTTCAAGCAGGTACTGTTCAATTTTTAGAACAATTTCAATTTGAGGGAGTTACAATTGCACCTCAAATACATGGTAATGTTTTCTATGATGAAGGATTGGTAGTACTAACTACTCAAGATAACCAACCAAGTGGATATTCTATAAATTTCCGTTCTACTCAAACTATTTATGAAACTGAAATATTAGTTTCATCTGATAGTGGTGAATTTAATTATTCACAAAATCCATCGGCAGTTAATGTAACGTTAAATACTTCGTATGATTTCGAAACTACTGGTATACCAAATGTAGAACCAATTGGAAATATTAAAATAAAAGAAGTATTGGATATAAGTAGAAAAGAATCATTTGTAGGTTCATATAATAGTTCTATATCCGGTTCGTGGGATGATTATTATAACTATGGGTTATCTGACCCGACGGGTTCTTATATAACACCATATATCACTACTATTGGATTATATGATAATGATGATAATCTATTAGTTGTTGCAAAATTACCTAAACCAATAAAGAACCTACCAGATTATAATGTTAATTTTTTAGTTCGTTTTGATACTTAATGATATTTATATAATATAAAAGGAAAATAATATGGCATCGATTTTAGACACATACAATGGTTCAGAATTTTCAAAAATAGGAAAATCTAATAAAGATAAAACACCTATTTCTGCAGATGAAAAAAGTAAATTAAATTTTACTGATTCAAAATTAGATACAGCAAGGGGTGGCAAAGTATTGCAAAAACCTTATTCAGAGACAGTTAATAAAAAATAACTTTTGGCACTTATAGTAAACCATTCCAAAAAATGGGCATACTTACATATCCCAAAAACAGGCGGAACATCTTTAACAAATTTACTTTTAAATGAAGTAGGAAGTGAAGAGGTTGCTACTCATGGTGATTTGGGAAATTTTGGTAATATTCCTAATTATTTTATTTTTGCAATAGTAAGAAATCCTTTTACTAGAATTGCCTCCGCATATCAACATAATGTTAGAAGTGGGACTACCACAAATTTTAAACATTTTTTAGAAAACATATCACCTATAAATTTTTGGTATTTTCCACAAACTTATTTTATAAATCATAATCGAAAAGATGACCGATTTGTAAATTTTATTGGTAGGTATGAAGATTATGAAATTGATGTAAGATATGCTTTAAATAAAATTGGCATTAGTAATGTTAATATTCCACATGATAATAAAAACCCAATCTACAATAGACATCCTAATATAAATCAACAAGACTATTACAAAATACTATATAATGATATTTGGTGTAAGGAATGGGTATTAGAGAGATATAAAAATGATTTCAAAATTTTTAACTATGACATGGACATATAAAGGTTATTCAATTACTGAACTTTCAGATATGCCAGAGAATACTATTGGTTTTATTTATAAAATTACAAATGGTGAAACTGGTGAATACTATATTGGTAAGAAAAATGTATTATCTATTACTAAACGAAAGTTTGGTAAGAGAGAAATAGCTACACTAACTGATAAACGTAGTAAACATTGGGAATGGGTTACTAAGGAATCCGATTGGAAAAAATACCAATCCTCTAACGCAGTAGTAAAAAAATGGGAAGGGGATAGAATTAAATTGGAAATTCTTCGTTTTTGTAAATCAAAGAAATCCCTCACATATTATGAATTACAAGAACAATTCGCACATAATGTGTTGGCAGATGAAAAGGCCCTAAATGATAACCTATTGGGTAAATTTTTCCGTAGAGATTTAGATGAAATAGATTTGGAAAATTGATATTTTTTTCGTATCTTTGAAGAGTATAATAGCAAGTATAAAATAAATTTGGAAATATCAGATTTATTTCGTATCTTTATATATAATTCTATCACAATGTTATCGACAACCGATAAACTAACAATTATTAGTATCTTAGATGATACATTAGGACCGGGTTCATCCTTAAAGGGAAATGAACAAGCACATTATTGTCCTTTCTGTCATCACCATAAGAAAAAACTTCAAGTAAACTTAGATACTCAACAATGGCATTGTTGGGTATGTGATTCTAAGGGTAAACGTATATATTCGTTATTGAGAAAACTGCAAGTAGATTCTCATAAGTTAAAACGAGTATTGGATATCTATGGAGATGATTATATTGTAACATCTTCACAAGAGGATGAGCAAATTGAATTACGATTGCCGAAAGAGTTTTCCTCATTATTACAACCACCTAAAGGTGTAAACCCACTTTATAAAAAAGTAAAACATTATCTAAAAGTTAGAGGTATTACTGAAAGTGATATTATTCGTTATAATATGGGATATTGTTTAACGGGATTATATGCGGGTAGGGTTATTATACCATCATATGATTCTAATAATAAACTTAACTATTTTATAGCACGTTCGGTCTTTGATGATGAACCTTACAAATACAAAAACCCACCGGTTTCAAAGAATGTAATTATGTTTGAAAACCAAATAAATTGGAACGAACCAATTACATTATGTGAAGGTGCATTTGATGCACTTTCTATCAAACGAAATGCTATTCCAATCTTAGGTAAATTCATTCCAAAAAAATTAATGGATAGTATATATGAAAGAGGGGTTTCTCATATCAATATATTATTAGATAATGATGCACAAGACCAAGCGTTATACTATACCATATACTTTCAGAAACAAGGTATAGATACAAAAAATATAATCCCATCAGAGAAAGATGCATCGGAAATGGGGTTCAATCAAATAAACGAAATTATAAAAAACGTTAAACCTACGGAATTTGGTGATATTATATCCCAAAAGTTACAAAAATTATGATAGTAAACAAAGTATACCATTTAGCAGATTTACACATTAGAAACTTACAAAGACATAAAGAATATCGTGAGGTATTTAAAAAGTTTTTGAAGCAAGTAGAAGATGATAAAATCGAAGATTCTATTATTTATTTAGCAGGAGATATTGCTCATGCTAAAACCGAAATGTCTCCTGAATTAATTCAAGAGATTAGTTGGTTTTTAACTGAATGCTCAAAGTTACGCGAAACCTTTTTAATCACGGGAAACCACGATTGTAATTTAAACAACACACACCGATTAGATGTTCTTACGCCCATTATCGATAATCTTAATAACCCTCGCGTACATTATCTTCGCGATACTGGTGTTTACAAGCATCACAATCTTACTTTTGTCGTTTATTCTATATTGGATAAAAAAGAAAATTGGCCGTTGGGTAAAGATGTTGAAGGAGAGAATACAATATGTCTTTTCCACGGACCTGTAAATAAAGCACAAACTGACATTGGATATGTAGTATCTTCAAATTCATTTACTGTCGATATGTTTGATGGATTTGATATGGTTATGATGGGTGATATTCACAAACGTCAAACCTTTGGTGAAGGGTATGAACACATTGCATATGCAGGTTCTATGATTCAACAAAATCACGGAGAGATGTTGGAGAATCACGGGTATTTATTATGGGATATCCCTACTCGTACATTTACCGAACATCACATTCATAATGATTTTGGATTCTTAACAATTGATGTAGTAAATGGTGTAATTCCACAATGGGTACACGATGAAATCGATACGAAGTTACCGAAAAATCCTCGTTTACGTTTACGATTTACAAACACCGAAGCATCAGATATGAAACTTCGTATTGCAGAATTAAAACAATTATTTAACGTTGCGGAGGTTACAGTTACAAGAACCGATACAATTGGTCAATTAAAACGTAATTCGGGTCTTAATAAAAATATTGTCGGTAATGTAAAAGATGAAACTTTTCAAAATCAATTAATTAGAGATTACTTAGAAAGACAATTTCTATTAGAAGATTCTGATTTGGATAAAATTACAACTATTAATAAAATCTGTTATAAGTTTTAAATCAAATGATTCATTTTCATTAAATCTACTATCACCACGTTGTCCAAATAAACAAGGTATAATTAATTTATCAACATTGCTACGATTTGCATCTACAATAGATTTTATATAAAATAAATCTTCGTATGAATTTATTCTTTCAACAATAGTAGTTACTTTATCATTAACTTTTACAGTAATTTGTCCATCTGGATGTTTTTTCTTTTCGTAATTTTTCATAATTTTTTTATTTTAACAAAGGTAATTAAATATTTTGATTTAACAATAATAATTTGTTTTTTATTTCTTTACTAAAAGATTCAATTTGTTTTTTTAGTTGTACTTTAAATTCAATGAATTCATCTAATGTTTCATTTTCATCAAGCATCTTATCTAATGAAATATTTAATTCTTTACTAAATTTAGTACCAGTATTTTTTAAATTATAATTATATAATTGATTGATATCTTTAATTTTATCAATATAATTTAAATTAATATCTAGTAAAGTTGATGTAATTAAAACATCAATTATTTCTTCATTCGTATATTTTTTCATTTTATTAAAATAAATGTTGTTTATATCAAAAAAAACACTATCTTTGAGGTCTAGCAACACAGCTAGGATTAAATTTTAAGTTATGAAAACATTAGTAATCGATTTAAAAATAGGAGATAGTTTTTTCTTATATGGTGTAGAATGTACAATATTAGAGATAACAGTAGAAGATACTGAGATTCTTTTTAAGACAAATAATGGCTTTAGAAGGTTTAAGAAGACGTTAAGAACAAAAGCAATAATAAGATAATTAAATTTTAAGTTATGAAAGTTCAAGATTTATTAAGTCAATTCCTCCAAAAAGCCTACAAAGGAGCAACTGTAAGAGACGACCGCAGAGAGTACGCTACTATGATAACTCAAAAGCAACAGAGTTTTTTAAGTGGCTTGTATAGAAGAGAGTTCAAAGATTGGAACTGTCCTGTAGGATTAGAATCTTTTTATATTGACAGATTTGAGGCTAAGTTATACAGATGTCCTAACGGAGCTTATAATATTACATTTACAGATTATTCACAGAAACATTAAATTTTAAATTATGAATAAATACGAGGTATATTTTTGGCTAGTAAAAGTCATAGACGGAACAGAGAATCTTATGCAGTTTGATACTGCTGTAAGATTGGTAGACGCTTTTAAAAAACTCTATAAGGAGGAAACAGATTTAATACATAACCTAGATACTAAACTAATGGTATCGCATTACAATATAGACTAATGAACACGACACAGAAGATTATTCACGACTTATCTTTAATAGATTTAAACGGATTAGATTGGATTGTAGAGCCTGACGGAGCTTTCATTCCCGATATGGACTTCGAGATAGAGTCAGCAGGATATACGTTAGAGATTAACGCTTATTTAGAAATGAATGAAGACCTACAGATTTTTGCTATGGTTAATAAGATTAGTATATACGATTCACAGGACGAGGAAGTTCACTTATCGGAGACTGATTTAGAGAGCATAGCTAAAGCATTTAACGAAATGCTATGAGAAAAAAGGATGAGCTATACAAGAGGGACGAGGCTATGAGCTTCTGTCTCTCTCGTGGCTATAGGGTTTATATTATACCTACCAATCTAGGGACTAGGAAAGCTCCTGTTTATAAGTTAGCTTATGAGGAGAATAAGGAAGAGTTTAGAGGAGGACATCTACACACGAAGGACGAAGCAGAGGCTAAGATTCATTCAATGTATGAGGAATATTATAAAAA
>ENA-OSIY01001912-OSIY01001912.1-marine-metagenome-genome-assembly--contig:-NODE-1912-length-11017-cov-9.850366_pt1 | contig 11017 bp, 6 predicted proteins | sample MGYA00237884_ERZ534233 | MGnify/ENA primary metagenome ERZ534233 (study PRJEB26412, sample SAMN06343840) | marine metagenome | isolation source: estuarine water | place: USA: Columbia River Estuary... | reverse complement strand
GGTTAATATGCCATCAGAAATCATTTGCTGAGCATTCATAGCCAGCTTAGCTACTGTCATTGCTTTTTCTACTGCACTTAAAACTTTATAAGCTGCTGTTTTTTCCTTAAACATGCTTTTCGCAGAAGAAACAATGGCTATATTTTTATCTAGCTCTAAACCCACTGATTTTTTATTATAATCTTTGTCTAGTTTTAATTCTTGTTTCTTTGCGTCGTTTTTAATATCTAAAGCAAGTACACTGGACTGCTCTCCAGTAAGCATAGGATCTGCCAGTATATTTTTTACATTTTCTGCTGTTGTCTGTTCTATATCTAATTTGTCCTTTGAGTATTTTTTGTCTACATCTCTGCGTTTAGTATCAAAATCTTGAGTAGCTTTTAAAATGCCTACTAAGCCAGTTCCTAGGGATTTTCCAAACTCATCAAACACTGTACCAAGCGCTTCTGCAACTCCTTGAAGTTTTTCCATAGCAAGAGTTTGTTCTTCTAGTCGTTTATTTGTGGCGGCGGTTTCAAGTTGGCCAAGTCTTGTTAATTCGTTACCTTGGGTTTTTAAACCATTAAGTTCTAGTATAGAAGCTCTTTGTTTTGTATATGTATCTAGTAAAAGCTTTTCTCGGGATTGTGACTCAGCAAGTAACGCTGGATCTTGCTGTACAACTGTACCCATTTCAGTGTCTTGAACTGAAACTACGGGTATTGCCGCACGCAACATAAGAAGATTAGCAAGAGCTGTAATTCTGGCATCTTCTACGGCTTTTAATTCCTGCTCTACTTGTAGTTCTTGACGCTTAGTAGCTATTAAAGCATTCGCGTTAGCTAAATATGTTTCGCTGACTACACCTCTAATAGTCATTAAGTTTAGTTCTTGCTCTTTTAGTACTAGACGAGCTTCTTGTTCTTGTTTAACAAAACCTAATAAAGTATTTTCTGTAGATACTGCATCTAGTCTTATTTTCTCCGTGCGCTGCATTATATCTTGTCTAGCTTTTAGGTCTGCTTGCTGTTTTTCAAATTCGGAAACTTCTTTTGCTAAATCACGTTCTTTATATAGTTGAACTAATCTAGTGTTTGCGCTTGCTACTATAATTCGTTGATTAGTTACCGAGTCGGTATCTTCTTTCAGGCCTTGCTTTCTTAAAGAGGCTAACTCTTTTATAGAATTTTTCTGAGTATTTATTAAATTGTTTCTTTCTGAATCTATGTTTGCAATTTTAGTCGCTAAAGTTAAATCTGAATTTCTTTTGCTAATATCAGCTATTAGTAGTATATCTTGTTCTCTTAGCAATCCAAGACTATCTTTTTGTAAGTTTAATTTCTGTATTGCTAGCGTATTTTCTTGCTTCACTAAGTTATTAAGTTTTTCCTGCGCTTTAGCTCTATTAGTTTCTTCCACTAAGCCTGCTTGAAAAGTATTAACTCTTTGCTGAGCACCTAGTACAGCTTTTTGCCCGCGTGCAGCAGCTGTAGTCATAGAAGCTTCTAGTATAGGTTTAAGGGCTGCTCTACCCTCCGGCGTTGCAGCAGCCATTCTATTTCCTAAATCTTTAATTTCCTTAGCAGTACCTTTTGTGCCTTGCGCAAATTCCGCTTTAAGATCCTCAATAGCCTTTAATTCTTTTTTGGCAGCTTCTAACATGTCGCCGGCCATAGGATCAGCACCATACATTTTAACTTTTTCTATAGCATTAGATTCTTGCACACGTAACGCAGATTCTTGTGTTGCTAATGTTAGTTTTATAGTAGCGTCAATTAAACTTATTTGATTAGATAGTTCTCTATTTTTCAATTCTGCAGTTAATGTGGCAGCCCCTGGTAAATCTCCGTATGCACTTGCAACTGCTTCTGCTAACAGTGTGCCAGCTTTTCCATAGCTTTTATTTAATTCTGTTATAAATAAATCCATGCCTGCAGAAAATACAGTTGTTGGTGCTTTAATTACATTATTTGCGTCAGTTGCTACTTTAGACAAATCTGCGCGTAAGTTTTTAATAATACTAGCTTGTTTATTGCTACTGTCTAACAAGCCTTTCATTTGGTCTGTAAAACCGTATCCGGGCTGTGCTCTAATTCTATCAAATTCTGTTTGTTTTTCTTTGGGCAATGCTGCGCGAGTTTGCTGTTCTCGGAAGCCCCTTAAACGGCTTTCAGCACTGCTATCTTGCTGCTTTTTTTGTTTTTCCAGTTCTTCATTAAATTTTCTTTCAGCAGCCGTTGCAGCATCTATTTCTTTTTGTATACCTTGTAATTTATTATTGTATTCAAGTATTTGTGTTTGCGACTTAGGATCGAACATAGCTAATGCTTTATTATCTGAAGCTATACGATTTAATTCCGCAACACTACTTATTGGGTCTTGAAAAGCTTTATCTAATTCAAGCCCAAAAGAAATCATATTTTTAGCAAGAGTAGTTACAGCGTCAGTTTTTAATACACTCTGTATAAACTCATCATAGCTTTTTGTTGTTTTATCTTGGGTTTCTTTAGCGCCCAATAAACCTTTAGAACGTTTATCTTCTTCTTTTGCAAGAGTACTTACAGCTTCACCCGCTTTAGTAGTTACGGCATCAAAGTCTTTGGTTTTAGCTATAGCTGATTTTATATCTGCTTCTTTTAAAACATCTATACCTAGTAAAGTTTTTAATGTATTTTTAGCTTTTTCCTTAGCTGGGCCCTCTTGTGCGGCTTCTAAAGCCGAAACTAAAGCTTTACTAATCTTTTCTGATGCTTCTTTTTGCAAACCTCCTGTAATATTATCAATCCACTGAGCAAACCCGCCTTGGGCTGCTTTTTGCTTTGTGATACTTTCTAGGACTTTTGTGAAACTACTACTTAAATCATTAAGTGCATTAGAACGAGCAATAATTGTATCAACAGTTAACTGTTCACCAAAGTCTAGTTTGTTAATGCGCTCTATAGTTCTGCTTGCATTTTCTATGGAGCCTTGTAGGGTGTCAAAAGATTTTGCAGTTTCTTCGGCTTGTTTTCCATCACCGCGTAACCAATCGTACAACATAGATAAAAGTGGTAGTGCTAAAGTAATTAAAGCTATCCAAGGACCAAATGCGGATAACAGACTGCTTACAGCAGTTGTTAAAATACCGAAAGTACCACGTACAGCTACTCCTGCTATTTGTAGTTTACTTAATGCAGCGCCTGTGAATTCTGACTCTTTGCCTGCATTTTTTAACTCCGCACCTAACCGCTTAAATCCAGCGCTTGCCCCAAAAGTAGCAGCGTCATCAGTAACATTAAGTAAAGTTCTAGAAACTCTAGCACTTTGTTCCATAGAAGTTTTTTGACGTTGCAATATATTTTCTTGTGCAAGTATATTCTTACTAGCCGCAGCGGATTGTTCTGTGCTAAGCAGTTTAGCTTGTTCACGAGTTTCAATTAGCTTGGTTTTATACTGTTCGGCTAATTCTAGCTTACGTTTTGCATCAGCATTAGCTTTATTAGCACCTGTAACATCTCCTGCAAATGCGGCTTCTTCGGCTTTTTTGGTTAAATTAGCGGCTTGAGTTTCAAAAGTTTTAGCACTTTTTGCTAGCTTAGCAACCTCTTTGTCTACAACAGTATTTGCTGCTTGTTGCATTGCTATGTCTTTTTTAGCTTGAATAGTTTCCTGTAGTTCTTTTACTCTAGCCAAAGCCTGTTCATTGGTTTTTATCAAATCTTCACGAAAGCTAGCTAGAGCAGGCAAGGCTTGTTTGGTTAACACAGTTGCTATTCCTGCCAGTGCTAATGCAACACCTGTGGGACTTTCAGCCAGTAGTTTAACAACAGGTCCTAGGAACTTGTTAACAAATTCTAGACCTGTTTGCGCTACATTTTTTAAAGTAGCTAATAATTTTGAATAGGGGTTAGCATCAATGTCTATAGAATTAAATTTCTTTTCACCCTCTGTTAAAACCGCATTTGCAAATGCTTGGCGTTTTTCAAAATCAGAGAGTGACGTAACTGTACGTCCTAAAGACCTAGCATAATCTTCTTGGGCTTTATCAATCTTTGTAAAAAGACCGAGTTCGTCTAGTAGCTCAGGCTCGATTTTGGTAATACCACGACTAAGACGGCTAACAGCATCGGCCATATCAACACCAAGACTTTGCGAGGCTTTTTTAGCTACTACGGCAAGTCTCTCGACAGTATCAGAACCAAAACCTGCACTGGTTACTTTAACAGTAGCTGCCATCGCATCTTTAAAACTAATAGCACCTTCTGTTAGTTGTTCAAATCTTTTTGATAAACCGCCTAAGTTTTGGCCGGTAGCAGCACCTAGCTGATCTAAGCCTTTAACCATGTTAGTTGTATCCATGGCTTGTGACAGTGCATTAAATGCAGCACCCACAGCATAGATATTGGCAGCAAACGTAGCGTATAAGCGTACTAATCCACCAAGACCTTGTGATTCTTTTGAAAAGTCTCGTCCAGCAGCGCCTGTGCCGATAGTTCCACGCTGTGCAGCATAACGCCCGCGGTCATCTTCCGCGTCGTCCATAGCACCACCGCCACCGCGGTTACCCCCACCGCCACCGCCGCTGGCACGCTTAATTTTATTAATAGTAGCACTACCAGGCGCAGCACTGGCCATAGCACTAATAGCCTTAGTGGCTGCTTGAGCACTAGCTGTGGTTTGATCTAGTACATCTTTTACGTGCTTTACATTTTTAGAAGTTTTTCCTGAGGAACCACCGTCACTAACCTCTACTCCGATTTTGATATTATTCTGCATATCTACTCCTAATTGTAGAAATTTTACCTACCTACTATACCATGTATGCAGCACGAAGTCAAGTTATTTTATCCGATGCCAGACGTAAAAAAGCCCGCTTTCGCGGGCAGTTTTACTTTTTTGGTTTTGAGTCGGCTATGCTTTTTGCTCTGATGCGATCTATTTGCATGACTAGTTCATATACGCTACGATGGTCTTCAGGCGGTATACCGAATATTTCTAAGATATCACGGAATCCAGCTATATTTTTACCTATGTAGTTGCCGCCCATGTAATCCCAGGAATCCTGCAAGTTATTGTATATTCGCAGCGCGTCCTGCACTTCTAGGGTCATGTCCTCGTATTCAACAGGGATTTCCGACTCTAGCGGCTCACTTCCCAGCATCTCGCACATTTCAAAATACCGTTCTTTTGTCATTCCAACGTTAGCATTTTGAAAGTACGACTCAAGCTGTGTGCCTACGTGTTGTCTTTGTTCTTCTGAAAGTTTCCCAGTTCTGTTACCTGCTCACTAACCCAAGCATCGAAATTACTAGACGATTTCATTAGGAATAGTGCATTTTCTTCACTGTATTCAAGCTCTGCATCCACATCTTGACCAGATATATCAACAGGTGCAATTTGCTCTAGGTAACTAAGTTTAAAACCTGTCCAACCTTTGATTGAGGCTTGTACATATAGCTGAAGAAATAAGTCATCGTTTAGTTCTTCAACAGGTTGCCGATTCTTAAAGCTTAGTTTAGTTGCTTTTTTGCGAATACCGACTAAAGTTTCTCGTGAAAGAAATGAGAGTTGAATTTTAAAACCACTAAAGCCCGGAAATTCTACTTCAACCGTTTTAGACGGTACTAGTAGTGATTTAAGCGAAACAGTAGCAGTGGAAATCTTTTCAGTTGACATGGATTTATTTATCCTTTGAATTATAAATTAAACATAAAAAGAGAACGCGGTGCGCTTACCGCGTTCTGGTAAAACTTAAGCTGGCGAGTAGTAACGAACTGTTAGGTCGTTATCGTTGGTGATTTCAAATGTTTGATTACCGATAACATCAGGGTTATAGCCCTGTGCAGTAAAGTTAATAGTTGTTGAAACAATATCAGCAACGTCAATTGCTGGGATCTGTAGTACAACACCAGACATATCGAACTCTACTTTTACACTATTAGCAACTCCGCCCATTTCTAGTTGAACAGCATACTTAGGTTCAGTAGTTGTGGTAGCACCGGTTAACAATGACTGTAGTAATGCACCAGAATCATTAGAACCACCAGTACGTAGGTAAGCTGTTACATTGCCGCTGATAGCACGTTGACCTGTGTAGTATCCAATTGGTAGATTAACTACACCAAGGTTAGTTGGTACTAAGTAGTTAAGATTATTAGCAATTGTAATATTACCACCGGTAATAGGAATACTATAAGCAGTAGATGCGGCAGTAGTATGTTGACTTCCACCAATATTACTAGCAAGAGACATTGTTGATAGTTTATTAGTAATGTAGTTAGCATCAGTAGGAGCAACAAGACTATTACTAACTAAATGGGAGCCTGTAAGTGTACTTAGTTTCTTTAGAACGGTACCTTTACCACTCCAAGCAGCCATAGAAATTGCATCTAAACCAAAATCAACAGATACCTGATCCATAGCACAGTTATCAACAGCGTAAAGAGCTTGGTCGATAACAAAAATCATTCCAAATTTTTGAAGTTGATTTTTATTACTACCCATTGTACTGACATATGAATAACCTGCACCTTTTGCCCACTGGCCTGTATAGGCTTTAGCACTAGTAACAGTAGCTGTAGTACCTGCCGCAGCTAATGGAGCTTTTGAGAAAGTAACGGTATAAGTGCCGGCACTTGGAATAGCTGCAACAACGGCTGCTTGATTCCAGCTAGCTGGTGCAGCTCCGTTTACATTTACTACTTGACCGATAACTAATGTTGCAGTAGTAGCTAAAGTTGCTGTGGCAGTAGCAGTAGTAGCACGTGTTAGGCTAGTAACAGCGGCACCTGCATCATCATAGGCACCCGCACCTAAGAGTGCATTCCATAGTACTTTTTCAGCCGCAGTAACAAATGTGCTTACTGTTTGTGGACGTATATAAGTAGAAAATGAAAAATCTACTGGATCTAGCTGAGTATTAAAAGCTCGCTGTCCGCGGCTGGGGGTTTCGCCAGCTTCAGAGATCTGAATAGTTTGCTGACCCGTGTTCTGACTTAGTGAATAGCCGTCTTGTACGGCGATTTCAAAAGTATTGGCGTTAGTAAAACCGGATGCGGCATCTGTGATAGCACCAGTAGTTGCATTTACGTTGGTTGTGAAGTATACTTTTGTATTTCTACTAAGATTAATTGCCATTTATTTCTCCTGATTTGTTAAGTCTTAGAAGATTAGGCTAGATATTTATCTGCTCTTACTTCTGGGACTGTGTTACATAATTGCATATCGCACTTGGAGATTTATCTCTCCAACTGCATAAGGGGCTAAGAGGCCTTCATCTGTAGTTATAGAAGTTATTAAAATCTCAGTAGTTTCATAGTTATTTGCAGTATCGTAAACTAATACTCGGTTAGCATCAATAACTGTTTCTACGTCTTCTAATAAATCTTCTAGTAATTGCTGAGCATCTTCGCCTTTGGTATATACCTTTAAAGCTATACCTAAATATCCCCAAGTAAATGCAGACGGCAAATACTCTCGTGACTCTGAACCAGCAGTTGCATAAATTGAAGGAAAGTTGTTTACCTCATCCCAAAATTTAAGAAACGGAAATGCTGCTTCATATAAATTCGTTTTATAAGTTCCAGTACCATCAATGATCTTTAGTTTTTCGACCAAGGCTTTAACTATGGAGGTTCTGCGGCTCATATTAGTACTGCTCTCATTCTATTTGCAACCATGGTGGCACCTATTTCTCTAATTGATTTAGCTATCAGCAGTTTAGGGTCTCGCGTTTTAGGAAACTCTTGCCGACCACCTTGTGAAAATGTTGCATATGGATTACGCATGTAGTTGTAAAATGCGGTAATCATGCCTTCTCGTGATTGTGAAAGACGTTCTACTTTTACTGATTCTGCAAATCGTCCTGAGCGTAGGTTAAGTATATCTCGACGACTTCCGGTGCCCATGTTGTCTTTTACTCGCTGTACTAGGCTAGCGTCTAGTAGACGTTGTAGTGGGACTAGTCCGTAAAATTGGCCTGTAGTAGTACGTAGTTGTGCCGGAGGTCCTGATTCTAAAGTGCCTAAGTTTTTACTAGCTTTAGCTGTTTTACTTTTTAGCTTTGAACCAAGTGTTTTTAATTTCTGTGTTAAGCCCTTTACATTTCTATCAATACCAGTTTTTAATTGCTTAGCCTTACTATTATCTAAAGTTTGTACTGGAACATTACTATGCTTGACTTTAACTCTAGGTTTTTTTTGACTACCAGGATCAAGAATGGCTATTGTCATATTTTTTATAAAGTCTCTAACGGTATCCGAAGATTCCAAGTTAACAAGAAATCTCGGGGGCATACCTTTAAAGTTTTTAAGAGTGCTTTGTACGTGCGCTTTATTGGCTATATATGCATCATGCAGTTGTTGCATACTCTTTTTTATCTTTTCTAAATCTGTGTTAATATCAATTACTGTTTTTTCATCATGTCTTTCAGTCACAGATGCGGTTAGTAATTTCGTAATAGCCAATGCTTGGGCTAATGCTGCAGACCCTTGATTAGTAAAAAGATTTTGGTTTCCTGCTCTAAGGGATCTTAATCCTGTAGGCTGCAGTTCTACATTCATGTATATATCTGTATCATCAAAATCTTTTGTAATAGCAGCTACAAGTTTATCATAGTTAGGTAACATACTACTAGACGCTAAGTCTAAATATTGATTTAGACTTATTAGGTAGTTTATTAAATCTTCTGGCTTGCCGCCTGCTAATGTTTTACTAGGAATTGTATTACTACTTATTCTTACCCTTCCAGAACTTTGTGACTCTATATGCCCAATTTGATAGTCCTTGCCAAATTGTTTTCTTGAAGGTAGGTTACCTTTTTTTCTAGGTTTTTCACTTCTGTATTTTAAAAAGTCGTATAATAGATTTGTTGTCGCTGTATGTGGTATATTTGCTATTCTTGTTGCATAAATCTTATCATCACTAAAAGTTTCTACCTCAGCGGCAAATCTTTCTTTGGCAGTTTGTTTTCTTCTAGTATACCTTTTAGATTCAGTTTCTAGCCACTCATTGAAAAATAATATTAAACTAGCATGATCACTTGGTTTAGTTAGCCCATATCTTTTAAACATTTCTACTAAAGTATTTTCTGTTACTACGAATTTGTTATTTCCTGCTAGCATTCCCTTTTTACGAAATTCGCTAGTATATGGATTATCAGCAAATCCGGTCTTTATATCTGGTTCTAGTACTGATACAACGTCTCTCATAGTTTTATTATTAGTACTAAAACTATTATTAAAATCTGTTCTTAATTTCTCAAACTGCTGTAATTCTGCAGTTTGAGTAGTACTGCCAGTTTTAAGATGCTTCTGTATAGCGGCACTAAATTTATTTAAACTCATAATTAACTGTAATTATCAGAGTAAAGTTGTAAGACCCTGCGAATATGTGCAGGTAGCTGTGCGTTAGCTAAGTATTCTAGCTGAGTTGTATTTGATCCGATCGACCCAGTACTGTGAATAGCACCGTCATTGCGGATCTGATGCATAAGTGCATCCATTACAGCTAGTTTTAAGTCTGGGGGTAATACTTCGTATCCAGCGTTGTATGTAGCACGAAATGCGTTAACACGGCTGTAGCTAGAATACGGTTCTGTAATAAACTCAACAGCACTGTCAGACACATCTACAACATAGTCAGTGAATTCTGTAAGTGTAGTATAAGTAGCACCAAAATCACTGGAAAACTCTAGACTTTGTAGTACAATAAGAGGACTTTCAGGTAAGTATAGTTTTACATACCCGCCACGAAATACGTCTACTTTAGCGTCGTCTACATAGTCAACAAAAGTTCTGCGGCAAATCTGCTTAACTAAGTTACTAATTCTAGGGATCATTGCGCTTATAGCGGCATCTTGACTAGTTCCTAAGATATTAGCGTATGTCTTATATTCTGCAAGTGTAACTAGGTCTAATCCCATAATATTTCCTCCGTCTTTTCTAAGGATTACAGTGCAACCCTTAGAAAAGACGAAGAGCCTTGGCTCTTCGTCTTACTTACTTTAGTTTAAGACCAACGTAGGGTGGCGATGCCTTGACCTAGGTTAGAAGTAACTTGAGTCATACCAGTACGCATTGAAGCGACTAGAACACGACGTTGAGTTTCAACTAGTTCTTGAGTGTCAACACGTAAGCCGCGCTGATTGCCGATAATGAAGTTACCGGGAGCAAAACATAGTGCACCAACGTTAGTATAAGCAGTAGCAGCACCGCCGGCTTTAGTGGCAAATTCAGCACTAACTAAAACAGGTGAGTTACCGATTGAGCCAACTTGACCAGTTAAGAGGGTGGCTTGTACACCGACTTGATTCATGGTCTGGAAGGTGGTATCATCGAGTAGATCGTAGTAAACATCGGTTGAAACGATATAAACTACTTCAGCAGGATCTAGACCCCAAGCACCTAGGTTCTTACGCATAGCACGCATATTAGCGATTGATGCGGCACCGGTATTGGTAGGAGTAACAGTTGAAGTAACTTCGTAACGAGCAAGACCTTTAACTGGATCGGTAGTTGCACCACCACCATTTAGGAAAGCACGATCAATTGCGCGTGAAACGCGGCGGACCATGGCGTCACGGATGATAGGTAAGAGAACGATTAGTGAATCTTCTTCTTCTTCATAGTTTAAGTACTCATTGGTAGCTACTTTGTATGAATTAAGAGTAATCTCTTTGAGTAAGTGGGGTGAACCAGAACCACCAGTAGCAGTTGTACCGCCAGCAGAAGCTGAAGTACCAAAATCTGTACCAGCTTTAGTAGCCCAGCTTGCAACGCCAGCTTCTGGATTAACAGGAATACTCAATACATTAGTCTTCATTGCAATCTGACGGAACAGTGGTGCAATAACTAATTTACGACGTAGTTCAAGTTCCATTGATAGAGATACTTCTAATTCCCAAGGTGTAGCACCAGGAACGTGTGCACCAGCTTTTTCAACCAACTCACGGCCATACTTAGTATCAGCCATTGATTTACCCATAATTTTAGCAGCAATAACAGCAGTTTCACGTTCACTATAAGTCTGTCTCTTATACACATCTCCGAGCCCACGAGAC
>ENA-OSIY01001910-OSIY01001910.1-marine-metagenome-genome-assembly--contig:-NODE-1910-length-11020-cov-9.514941_pt1 | contig 11020 bp, 8 predicted proteins | sample MGYA00237884_ERZ534233 | MGnify/ENA primary metagenome ERZ534233 (study PRJEB26412, sample SAMN06343840) | marine metagenome | isolation source: estuarine water | place: USA: Columbia River Estuary... | reverse complement strand
ATGATTGAGAAAGCAGTCATAGAAATATGTGGTTCATGTAACTATACTTGTACCTTCTGCCCACATTCTTTTGAAGGTGGTAGAGAAAAATCATTTAAAAGAATGATGAACTACCAGATGTTTGTCAATATGTTAGATCAGTTAACAGATACAGAATGCAAAGAAATATATCTTGAAGGTTCTGGTGAGCCAACGATGAATAAGAAACTGCCTGACTTTGTAAAGGCTGGTACTGATAGAGGATTTAAAATGTCTTTTATCACTAACGGCTTCTGGTTTAAAGATGATCTTATGAAAAGAACCATTGATGCTGGTATGCACTTTGCTCGTATATCTGTTACTGGATATAATCCTCTATTGTATAAAGAACAAATGAGCAAAGATGCTTTCTATGAAGTTAGAGATAATGCTAATGCGGCTATTGAGTATGGCGGTAATATAGGTTCATATCATTTAATCTTAGATAACGATAATGTAAACTATGAGTGTAGCGAGTATATTGGCAATTGGATTCGTCACGTGCCAGGCATAAAAGCATCTATATGGAAAATGCATAACTGGTCTGGTCAACTTGATGTTGACTGGAGAGTTGGTAAAAAGAAAAGAAGTTGTGGTAGACCTTTCTCTCCTGATCTGATCGTAAGAGCAGGTGGTAATAATGGTATGACTGGTGCTGTTGTTCCTTGCTGTATGGTTCTAGGTCAAGATAGTAAAGGAGTATTAGGGCACTTATCACATCAGACTATTGAAGAAGTATGGTATGGAGAAGAATACAATAAACTAAGAAAAGCACATGAGATGCATGAATTTGATTCTATAGATTATTGTAAGAACTGCGATATGCTATATGATGCACCAGAGGCTTTGGTTTGGTCCAACTTTGATGCTGACTATAATACACTCACTGGTTCTTCTTTTACTATGGAGCAATATAGGAAATAATATGAAAACAATTGTTATAGATGATTACTTAGACAAAGATGTATATGATATGTTGTATAAAATGTATCAAAATACTAAAGTTGGATCTGACGTAAAGAGAACTATGTTTGATCATGATCCTACTCCTGAAATTGCAGAACTTATATATCTGTTTAGTCATACAAGAGAATATGACAAACTAGCTAAGTTTATTCATACTGCTGCTACACCACCTAACTATCATCATAAGATACATGACGAAGCAGAGTTTAAGATTATGTCTGCAATTGTTTATATCGGACCAGAAAAGGCACCAGGTACTACATTCTATATTGATGGTAAGGAAAATACGATTGAATGGAAACCTAATAGACTGATGGTTTTTTGTGGTGAAACTAATGTCACTTGGCATGATTATAAATCAGATGATAATATGAGGTTTACATATAATTATTTCTTAGTTGATCCTACAAAGATTGAGAACGAGACATATAGAAATTATGTTCTATATTAAATTTGATGAAAGAACAGTTCAGGCTCACGCAACTATTATGAGCCAATTCTGCCATGTGTTATGGCGGATTCAAAGTATGTGTGAAGAGGGTCTTATAACAGATAAGGTAACTATAAAGGTGTTTGTACCTGATTGGTTACATAATGGTAGCCATACATTAAATCACCAATATACATTCGAAGAACAGATTAGATGGTTTATGGATAGCTTTGAAGAACCTTCTTGTGGCATAGAATGGATTATGGAGTTTTATCATGAAACCTGTGAAGTAACTTCTCCATGGAATGCACAATGTATTTGGCCATTTAAGAAACAATGGTTAGGTGGCGGTGGATATATCACTCTGCAGAAATATAAGAATCCCAAAGGCGGAAGTAATTACAATAGAAATATAGCAGAACAATCTGGTCAACTAGATATAATAGAAAATATAGAACAGTATTCTGATTATCCAGTTAAGATAGTTGACTATGAAATGCACCCTAGTGAACTAATTGATACTCTTATACATTCTGAGAAGCACTACACCTATATGGGCGGCAGTTATTATACAGCAGCACTTATTAATTGTCCTACAATATGTTATGGACATCCTATAGATAATGTTTATCCTGATTCGCTCGAGGGTAAAGGTATGCCAGGTAGTGCATGGGGATCTGTTATGGGTAATGGATTCTCTACAATATGCCAATATGACTTTGATAAAACCTATAACGGGCCTCAGACATATGTTACCCATGCATCATCAGTAAATGAGCTAAAAGGATTTCTATTAGAGATACCACTACCCTTATAAATACTTACAGTATTATTATAACAGGTTTTGTGGGAATGTAAACCCCTAATTTAACTTTTTTTTAGAGTGCAAAATCTTTATAAATAACACTAATAACTCAGTTGATGAATATGGGAAAATATGGCACAGGAAGAAACATTTACTATTGATCAAGGCGCGGATGTTGCCATTCAACTCTATCTGGTTAATACAGACGGCTCACCAAAAAACTTAACTAACCATTTAATAACTGCTAAAATGAAGAAAAATTTTAACAGTGATAGTGCAGATACAACTGAATTTATCTCAGCGGTTATGACTCCACCAAGTGATGGGATTATAACTTTAAGTCTTACTAACACGCAAACAGATCAGCTAAAATCAGGCAGATATGTATATGATGTAGAAATGTCATATTCCGACAGTGATTCTAATACTATTATAGAGCGGGTGCTTGAAGGCAGAATTGCAGTTTCACCATCTGTTACGAGGTAGTATCATGGCTTCAAAAGTAGGATTTAGTGGAACTGTTGGATCAGTAAGAATTGCTGGTTCTACAACACAAATAAAAAAGATAGTAGTAGGTACACCTATTAGACGGGTTGCATCTGGTTCTTTCAACGTAAATAATTTAGGTGGAATTGATACCACCGGAGCCGTTACTGGCTCTGTTTTAGTTTATAATGCGGCAACCGGCCAATTTGAAGCCGAGCAAGAATTAGAAAATACTAACTTTAACGGAGGCCAATACTGATGGCATCAATAATACGATTAAAACGCAGTGCTACGTCAGGGAATCCCGCAACGCTAGCCGCCGGCGAAATGGCATACTCATCCTTAGCAGATAACGGTTCCAATGGTGGTGATCGTCTCTATTTTGGTCACGGGACAGAAACAAACGGAGATGCTGCCAATCATGAAATCATTGGTGGTAAGTTTTTTACACAGCAATTAGATCATGCTAAAGGTACTCTAACTGCTAACTCTGCATTACTTGTAGATGCAAACAAAAAGATTAACGAATTACTTGTTGACAATCTGACACTTGATGGTAATACCATTAGTGCAAATGATGCGAACGGCGATGTCTTCATATCACCAAGTGGTACAGGTCAAGTTGTTATTAACTTTAGTAGGATTGAAGATGTTGCTACTCCGGTAGATTCGGCTGACGCGGCGACTAAAGGCTATGTAGACTCATACAATCAGGCTGCTACTCTAACAGCTAAAGTTGGTAGTGATTCTGATACAATTAATTTGGCTACTGGGTTACTAGAATTTGCCGGTGGTACAGGATTAACTGCTGCACTTACAAATGATAATATTACTTTTAATTTAGACAATACTGCAGTAACAGCTGGATCATATGGTTCTGTTACTCAGATTCCAACATTCACAGTTGATGGTCAAGGTAGATTAACTACAGCTGGACAAGTTGCAATTTCTACAACACTTACAACAGCAGGTGATGCAACATCTGGTTCAGTTGCTCTAAACGGTGGTACATTAACATTTAGTGGTGGTGAAGGAATTGATATTGCTGCATCTGGATCTGGTATCACAGTTGCTGCAGAAGTTGCTACAGATACAAACCTTGGTGTTGCTAGATTTGATGCTACAGACTTCGGTAATACTGGCGGTGCTATTACAGTTGCAACAACAACTCTTGGTTCGACAGGACTAAACCCAGGTACTACAGTTACTGATCTTGCTGGGTTGACACAATTAGATGTTGATAATGTTAGATTAAATGGTAACATTCTATCTACAACAGACTCTGATAATGCTCTTATGTGGCTTGATCCTGGTAACAACATGGCTGTTACTGGTAAAGTTATCATCCGTGGTGATCTACAAGTAGACGGTACTCAAACAATCATTAACTCAACTACTATGACTGTTGATGATAAAACTATTGTTCTTGCTGATGGAGCGGCTGACTCAGCTGCTGCTACTGGATCTGGTATTGAAGTATCTACAGCTGGTGCAAACATTCTATGGAATGCTGGTACAGATAACTGGGATTTCAATAGATCAATTAATCTTCCACAAGGTTTAGACTTTAAGATTAATGGCGTTGGCTTTAATGAGCGTGTTGATGATAGATTAAATGATATGATTCAAATGGGTGAAGGTTTAGACATCGCTTATGATGATAACGCTAACACTTTAACATTCTCAGCTGAGATAGCATCTTCATCTAACTTAGGTGTTGCTAAGTTTAGCACTGACTTCTTTACAGTTGACGGAGCGGGTGAAGTTATCATCCATGAAGTTAATGGTGGAACATACTAAATACATTTGACAATATCTTTCTGGGCTTTTTAGTTCGGTAATAAACTTTTTTAAGGGTCATTATGGCAGTAAAATTAATTCATAAAAAGAGTTCTGTTGCGAACAGGGCTCCGGATAGTTCTGATTTAGAATACGGCGAATTAGCCGTAAACTATTTAGATGGTAACATCTACTATAAAGCTGCCAATAACTCTATTGCTAGATTTCTTGACTCCTCTGGTGTTCAACTTAAAATAAACCAAACCGTTGCAGGAATCACACCTGGTGCCAGAACTGCCATCTCAGTAACCGATAACGGTGGAGATGGTTCCCTTGGTTATAACAATACCTCAGGTGTTATTACATACCAAGGACCTGTAAAAGCAGATGTTCTTGCTCACCTATCGGCTGGAGGAGATTTATCCTTTAACAGCACTACAGGTCAATTTAGTGTAACCACATATAAAGATACTGACTTTGATACACGTTTAGCTACAAAGTCAACAGCTAATCTTGCCGAAGGTTCTAATCTATACTATACTGGTGCCAGAACTGATAGTGACTTTGATGTAAGACTTGCTATTAAGAGCACGGATAATCTTGCCGAAGGTTCTAATCTATACTATACTAATGCAAGAGCAGATGCTCGAGTAGTTGCAGTTATGGATAGTGATAGGCTAGACTTACTAGCCAAAGATTATGCCACAATAACTGGCACACAAACTCTTACAAATAAAACTATTACAGCACCTAATATCAGCTCTCCTATATTTAAAGATAGTGCTGGTAACCAATCTACAATGCATATGCATGAGTATTCTGGTATATCATTTAATACAGCAGAATCGTTTGGTGACTCTAATCATACTGTATATCACTTTGGTGGTGACTCATCCAGAGATACTATTGTTTCTATTGGTAAAAATGATCAGTTCAATCATGCGATTGGTATATCTGGTGTACAAGGCGCTAATGACTTTGTTATTGGTTATGAAGGTAATACAACAAACTTTAAAATTAAAAGAGATATTGGTGCCAACTACGATCTTTCAACTGGTACTACACTATTCTCTGTTGACTCGACAGGTATTGTTGATATTCCATCAAACATAGCATCTACTAACAAAACAACTGGTGCTTTGGTTGTTGCTGGTGGTGTTGGTGTATCCGGTGATATCCGTGCTTCTGATATTACTACATCTGGTAACGTACAGGCTCAAGGAGTATTTCTTGGTAATCTAACAGGTCAAGTTTCTACATTATCAAATCATAACACTGGTGGTCTTTCAGAAGGTACAAATAAGTATTATACAGCTACAAGAGTTGATAGTGATTTTGATGCTAGATTAGCAACTAAGAATACAAGCAACCTAACAGAAGATGGCAATCTTTATTATACTACAGCAAGAGCAGATTCAGATGCAAAGAATGCAGTATCTGTAACTGATGCTGGTGGTGATGGTTCTCTTAGTTATAATGCTTCTAATGGTACAATTACATATCAAGGACCTGTTGCATCAGATACAAGGGCTCACTTCTCAGGTGGCACTGGTGTTACTATTAGCAGTGGTTCTATTGCTATTGGTCAGGATGTTAGTACATCTTCAGTAGTTACTTTTGCTGGCGGATCAACTATCTCTGGTAACCTTAATGTAAGCGGTGACCTTGTTGTTGGTGGTGATCAGATTAACAATCAGGTAACTGATCTTAGAGTTACCAACGCAATGATTAAATTGGCAGACTCCAACTCAACAGATGCTGTTGATATTGGTCTTGTTGGTAGATATTCTGATGATGGTGGATCAACTATCAGACGAGCTGGATTTATTAGAGATGCATCTAACGGCGAGTTCTATGCTTTCCAAAATCTTATACAAGATGGGTTAGATTCATCAGTAGCTGATCAAACTATTAACATAGGTCACAGCAGTTTTGAATTAGGCACTTGGAACTTTGGAGCACTTCGTGGACAATACTTAGGCTGGGATTCAGATTACTCTGCATTCCAATCAGACTATAAAGTAAAGACAGCCAACTACACTGCGGTAGCAGGAGATAGATTAGCAATTGATACTTCTGGTGGAGCATTTACTGTAACTCTTCCTGCTAGCCCTGCAACAGGTAATACAATTCACTTTATAGATATAGCTAATTGGAATGCAACAAACTACTTAGATGTTGCACGAAATGGGCAGACAATTGAAGGTAATGCAGATAACTTCCGACTTGACCTTGGTCAGAACACCGTCGATTTTATCTTTATAAATAACACATGGAACGTATTTGCGGCTATTGGACAAAGAGGACCAACTGGTCTTCAAGGTACCGCTGGAGTAAATGCAGATTCCGATACACTTAATCAAAATGCGATAGCATACGCAATAGCTTTAGGATAGACAATGGGAAAACAATTAATTCGTGATTATGTATTTGCACCAGGAGGTGCCGGAGCCGGTACTATTCAAATACCAGGTGGTTATACTTTGGACCAATTCCTAATCATCACTAATGTAACCGATAATGTGATTATTTACAACTTCGGTGGAGCTGATCATGCCGGCACAACTGCTGTAGTCACTACAGAAAACACTGGCGACGGTGGTAACTGGCCTACAGTTATATCAAGAGACAATGGATTTACAACACTTACATTAGCTAAATCTACCTCAGGTATGTCAGCATCAGATATTCTGCAAATCTTTGTAGAAGATCCACAAGGTGATACAACTGTCAGACCTTATGCATTTGGTACAGATGCTATTGAGCGTATGAGAGTATCCTTACCAGAGTCAATGATTGATGCTGACTTTGAGTATGGATTGCAGCCTACTAAATGGGCTGGCTATGGTACTGTTAAAGGATATCCATCTGTTTATCAAAACGAAGGTGTTGATATTGAAACTACAGCCGTAACTACAAATTACAATACAGGTTCTGCTACAAACTCATTAATTACAGTTACCTTTGGATCTGCTCACGGTTTGGCTGTCGGAGATGTTGTTAACGTATCAGGGCTAGATGCTGGTGTTCCAGGCTTCTCACGGGGTGATGGTTCATTCCTTGTTGAGACAGTTGTTAATACTACAAAAATTAAATACTATGCACGAGGTATTGTTGGTTCATCAAATGGACAATCATTACACACTGAAGAGACACTAACAAGAGGTGGCGGTATTTATGCAGGTGCTTCTATTCCAGTTTCTTCTGCTACATCTAATGGTGCTAACCCAAGTGTAATTACTCTAAACTTTACTAACCCTCACGGGCTTATTCCAGGCACAAACATTCACGTTGAGACTGGTGGCGGTACTAATAGAGACTATTCATCAGGACCTTTCTTTATTAAATCAACTCCATCACTTACATCTCTCACATTTAGTGCTAGATCAGGTGCGGTAGTAAGTAATCCTAGTTCTATAACACTATATGCTCTTTCTAACGCTACTATTCTACATAGACCAGCAGATGGTGGAGTTATTCTACAAACAAAGACACCTACATATGCGGCTTCTGTTGTACGTGTTAGTAAAAGGTATTTCAGATATCAGTCTGGTAAAGGCTTCTTATTCTCAACTGGTACACTCTTTGCACCTAACTATGATGTTAGAACTATATCTGCAGCTGGTACTTCTGTTGGATCTCTTATTACAATCGGTACTGATGAGATCGACCACGGATTACAACCTGGTGCTAAAGTTAGATTAGAAGGTATTGAGACATCTGGATATGAAGGAACATATACAGTTGATTCTATCGTAGATGACTATGTGTATAGAGTAGCAGCAACTCAAACTCTAGGAGCAACAGATCCAGTACTCAAAAGAGTATGTACGATGTATGTTACTGAGTGGCGTGGTGCAGCTGTTCGTGCAGGTATGTTTGATGACGTTAACGGAATCTTTTATGAGTGGGATGGTAAACAACTATATGCTTGTAGACGTACATCAACTCAACAGATTACTGGTACAATTGGTGTTACTGCTAACGGTAGTGAAGTCACAGGATCTAATACAAGACTTACAGAACAGTGTAAAGCTGGAGATAGAATTTCTATCCGTGGTATGATTCACTTTGTGACTCAAGTTGCTTCTGATACTTCTATGTTTGTGACACCTGACTATCGTGGCATTACAGCCTCCGGTATTAAAGGTAACCTTATTACAGATATTAAAGTACCACAGTCACGTTGGAATTTGGATACAATGGATGGCACAGGAACACATAACCCATCTCATCATAACTTAGATGTTAACAAAATGCAGATGGTTGGTTTCCAATACTCATGGTATGGAGCTGGATTCATTGACTTTATGATTCGTGGACCAGATGGTCATTGGACTATGGTTCACAGAATGAAAAATAACAACGTTAATAATGAAGCATTTATGCGGTCTGGTAACCTTCCAGTGAGATACTCTATTGAGAATGACTCACCTATCACACACCTAACTCAAACAATTAACGCATCTACTACAACTATTGCAGCTGCTGATTTAGGCGAGTTTGATGATGCTGGTACTATTATGATTGATAATGAAATTATTTCATATACAGGTAGGTCAACAACTTTAGGAGCTGGCAACTTTACAGGGTGTACAAGATCAGCTACACTTACGCAGTATCAGCAAGGTACTACAAATAACCTTACAGCTGGTGCGGCTGCTACACATAGTAATAAGACAGGTATCATTGAGATTTCAAACACTTGTTCTCCAACACTATCTCACTGGGGATCTGCCCTAGTTATTGATGGAGACTTTGACTTCGACCGTGGTTATATCTTCAACTATTCTAACTCACATAACTCTGGTTTAGACCAAATCGTCACAACTCCTATCACATCCTTTGTGCTTAGACTTGCACCTTCTGTATCTAACTCATCAGTTGGTAGACTTGGAGCCAAGGATCTTCTTAACAGATCACAGCTACTACTTAAAGAATGTGCTGTTGTGTGTGGGCGTGGTTCATCATCATCCGGTGAGGTTCATATTCAAGGGATTATTAATCCTAAAAACTTCCAAGATGCTACATGGAAAGGTCTATCAGGATCTGCAGAGGGTGGACAGCCTAGCTTTGCTCAAGTTGCAAACAAATCTGATATTACATGGTCTAGTGGATCGTATGCTCAACCAGGAGAACGTATCTTCTCATTCGTTGCTGGTACAAGTAGACAAGACTCAGTTGTTACTACTGCTGATATTGATCAGCTTAAAGAATTATCAGGTGCTCCTCTCGGAGGAGATTATAAATTCCCAGATGGCCCAGACATCTTGGCAGTGAATGCATTCTGTCTATCTGGTGATGTTAAAGCGTCTATTCAGCTCCGCTGGTCAGAAGCACAGGCTTAATAGGAAATAAAAACTAATGGTACAAAAGCTAAGTGATCATCTAAATATTAGCCTTGGTTTGGCAGCACAGACAGACTCAGCAGATGTTCTTCAGATTATTAGAGAAACAAATATTGCTATGGACTCTGGTACCATGGGTGATTTTGTTGGGACTATTGCTCCTAAAGGATCTGATGCTGGCATTGTGGTTCTTAACTCTGGTACTAATGATGCAGATGTTCAACTTAGATTAGACTCAGACTATGCGGCTACATTAACGGGAACACAAACCCTTACCAACAAAACTATTAACCTTTCAAACAATAGTTTGACTGGTACTATTGGTCAGTGGAATGCAGCTCTTAGTGGCGGTAACTCTTTCGCATCATTAACTGGTACAGAAACACTTACTAATAAAACCTTAACTTCTCCTGTTATTAACACAGTTGATATTAACTCTGGTGCAATTAATGATATTAGTACATTCTCACTTAGAGATGCTACTGTAGCAAGTCATGAACTATTATTTGCAGCCAACAGTTCAGTTAACGCAAGTGCTGATAGAACATTAACCTTTGATGTAAAAAATGCTAATAGAACTTTAAGCCTATTAGGTAACTTAACCCTTGGTGGTTCTCTTACTACATCTGGTGCACACGCAACTACATTTACCACAAGCGGAACAACTGGGCTTACACTACCAACATCTGGTACTCTTGTATCAAAAGATGGTAGCAGTGATATATCAGGTATCCGTAATATTAGTGCTAGTGGTACAGTTGACGGAAGAGACTTATCTGTAGATGGTGCTAAACTTGATTTAATTGAAGCTAGTGCTGACGTTACTGATAAAACTAATGTTGGATCTGCCTTAACTGCACTTACAACAGGTGCTGATGCGAAAGTACTGACCTTATACCAGTGTATGATGCTTCAGCAGGTACATGGGAAAAGCATACGATTGCCAATGCAGCCTTAGCTGGTGATAAAGGTCAAAAGGGTGCTGCAGGTGCTGCAGGTGCAGGCGGAGATGCTGGTGCAAAAGGTCAAAAAGGTGCAGCTGGTACAATTGGTGTTGACGGTGCTAAAGGCCAAAAAGGTGAAGTTGGATCTGCTGGTGCTAAAGGCCAAGCAGGTGCCACTGGTGATAAAGGCCAAAAAGGACAAAAAGGTGAAGTTGGTGCTAAAGGTCAAAAAGGTGACAAAGGC
>ENA-OSIY01001909-OSIY01001909.1-marine-metagenome-genome-assembly--contig:-NODE-1909-length-11021-cov-4.505939_pt1 | contig 11021 bp, 11 predicted proteins | sample MGYA00237884_ERZ534233 | MGnify/ENA primary metagenome ERZ534233 (study PRJEB26412, sample SAMN06343840) | marine metagenome | isolation source: estuarine water | place: USA: Columbia River Estuary... | reverse complement strand
ATTATTTTTTTTTTTGAATGATGCGGCGACCACCGAGATCTACACCTCTCTATTCGTCGGCAGCGTCAGATGTGTATAAGAGACAGGATATACATTACAGGCAGGAAATAAATGCGTGACCCTTTAGAAGTTTATAATAATACATTAGTACCAATGGTTGTCGAACAGACATCTAGGGGTGAACGTTCATTTGATATTTTTTCACGTTTATTAAAAGAACGAATAATTTTTGTTTCTGGTCCAGTCCATGATGGAATGTCTACTTTAATTGTTGCCCAACTTTTGTTTTTAGAAGCAGAAAACCCCAAGAAAGACATATCGATGTATATTAATAGTCCTGGTGGTGTTGTGACAGCAGGAATGGCCATATATGATACTATGCAATACATTCGTCCAAAAGTTTCTACTTTGTGCGTTGGACAAGCTGCATCAATGGGATCTCTATTATTGGCTGCTGGTGAAAAAGGTATGAGATTTGCATTGCCTAACGCTCGCGTGATGGTCCATCAACCATCTGGAGGATTTTCTGGTCAGGCTTCTGATATAGCACTTCATGCAAAAGAGATTTTAGAATTAAAAGATCGTTTAAATAAAATCTATGTTAAACATTGTTCTCAAAAATTAAGTACCGTTGAAGATGCTTTAGATAGAGATAATTTTATGACAGCTGAAGAAGCAAAAGACTGGGGTCTTATTGATGAAATTGTCCAAAAAAGAGAAGATTAATAGATAAAATAATTGTAATAAATATACTATTGTCCTTAAAGTTATTCTGAAATACTTTAATTGAAATGGTAGAATATGTGGAGTAATGAATGTCTGATTCAAAGGATGCTGATTCAAAAGATACATTATACTGTTCTTTTTGTGGTAAAAGTCAGCATGAAGTCCGCAAACTTATAGCTGGACCAACAGTTTTCATTTGTGATGAGTGTGTTGAATTATGTATGGATATAATTCGCGAAGAAGCAAAAGCTGGGGTTGTTAAGTCTGGAGAAGGTGTTCCAACGCCTGCTAAAATATGTCAGATACTAGATGATTATGTAATCGGACAGGACGTTGCAAAACGAGTTTTATCTGTGGCGGTTCATAACCATTATAAGCGTTTAGACCATTCTGATACTAATGAAGAAATTGAATTATCAAAATCAAATATTTTATTAGTGGGTCCAACTGGTTGTGGTAAAACTTTATTAGCCCAAACCTTAGCTCGTGTAATTGATGTGCCATTTACAATGGCAGATGCTACAACATTGACAGAAGCTGGCTATGTTGGTGAAGATGTTGAAAATATAATTTTAAAGCTTTTGCAAGCTTCTGAATACAACGTAGAACGCGCCGAACGAGGCATAGTATATATTGATGAAGTTGATAAGATTACAAGAAAATCTGACAACCCATCAATAACTAGGGATGTATCTGGTGAGGGTGTCCAGCAAGCATTATTGAAAATTATGGAAGGTACTGTTGCGTCAGTGCCACCTCAAGGTGGAAGAAAGCATCCGCAGCAGGAATTTTTAAAAGTTGATACAACCAATATATTGTTCATTTGTGGCGGTGCTTTTGCTGGATTGGATAAAATTATTAGCCAAAGAGGCCAAGGTTCAGGCATTGGATTTGGCGCTGATGTAAAAGATGAAGAAAGCCGCGGTATTGGAGAAATTTTTTCGGAAATGGAACCTGAAGATCTATTAAAATTTGGTTTAATTCCCGAGTTTGTCGGTCGCTTGCCTGTATTAGCTACCTTAACTGATTTAGACGAAGACGCACTTGTGACTATTCTCTCAGAACCTAAAAATGCATTGGTTAAGCAATATCAAACATTATTTTCGCTAGAAAATACAAATTTAACATTTACAGATGAGGCACTAAAGGCAATTGCGAAGCGTGCAATCGCTCGCAAAACTGGAGCAAGGGGCTTAAGGTCTATATTAGAGGATATCCTTTTAAACACTATGTTTGAATTACCTGGTCTAAAAAATGTTGAAGAAGTTGTCGTTAATGTTGAATCTGTTGTTGGAGAAAGCGAGCCATTAGTAGTTTATTCTGATACTGCCAAAAAAGCTTCGGCTAGCTGATTACATAAGTATCATTTTGATGAATTAACTAATACTAGACTGTAGAAAATGATTGCTGCATAAGAAAAACGTTTAATTTAAAGGCTATAATGATGGAATTTTTGAAGAGTTTAGTGACCTGGTGGAATTCTCAAACCTTAAACACTCGTTTACATACATGGAGAAATGGTGTGAAAGTTGGTGAGGATGAGCAAGGAAACATATATTACACTACACGTGATGAAAAAAGACGGTGGGTTATATTTAATGGTGAGGCTGAAGCGTCTCGCGTAAATGCAGATTGGCATGGGTGGCTACATCATACGTTTAAAGAAACTCCAAAGAATAAACCCCTTGATCATAAGAATTGGGAAAAACCACACCAAGAAAATCTAACAGGTACAATTTCGGCTTATGTGCCAGATGGAAGTTTAAAAAGTATTGAACCAAAAAAACGAACTGATTATGAGGCTTGGCAGCCAGAATAGGGGCCTGAATGTCTAATTCTAAGATAGAAACAGCAGTTGGTGGATTGGTTTTAACATTAGCTATTGGCTTCTTAATTTATTTATTAAATTCGACAAATGTGATTGATAATAAAGGTGGCTTAAATCTTAAAGCTTCATTTAGGTCAGCTGATGGAATTACAGCTGGTACAGACGTCAGGATGGCTGGTGTAAAAATTGGCACTGTTACTGGTATGAGGTTAGATCCGGAAAGTTATCGAGCTGAAGTATTATTTAGTTTGCGTGAAGATTTAAAGATTCCTGATGATAGTGGCGTAGCCGTAAGTCAGGACGGTCTACTAGGAGGATCTTTTGTTGAAGTTATACCTGGTGGCTCTGATTTTGAATTACAAGAAGGTGCGGAATTTTTAGATACGCAAGGTTCTGTAAGTTTAGTTTCATTATTATTGAAATTTGTTACAAGTGGTGATTGATGCGGGTTTTAACATTTCTATTTATTATCTTTGCCCAAACAGTTCTAGCTCAGGGTTCTATTAAGGTTACAAATGGTTCTGGAGCATTATTAAGAACATTAGATAGACTTTCAGGTAATGTAACTGACTTCAAAATAACTAATGGTGAAGAAATTATTCTGGGAAATATTAATGTTTTAATGAAAGAATGTAGATATCCCTCACAATCTATAGATAGTAATGCCTTTGCGTTTTTAGTTATATCTGGACAGGAAACAGAGAAGTTATTTTTCGAAGGATGGATGATTTCTAGTAGTCCAGCACTTTCTGCACTAGAGCACCCCAGATATGATGTGTGGGTATTAAAATGCATCCCTTATTTAAAAGGTAACTTTATTTACCAACGCACCTTTTAGTAGTTTAAGGTACTCTTTTTGCGTTATTTCTATACATCCTAAAGTTTGGAGATGAGAATTTTGAAACTGTGCATCAAAAAGAGTAAATCCACAAATATTCAAATGGTCAACTAGATGTTTCAAGGCTATTTTTGATCCGTTGGATTCTTTTGAGAACATACTTTCTCCAAAAAATGCAGATCCCAATGTTACACCATAAACGCCACCAATTAATTTTTTGTTTTTAATAATCTCTACACTATGTGCATTTCCGATTTTAAATAACTTTTGGTATGATTCATAAATACTTGAATTAATCCACGTCTCATTTCTATCAGCACATACAGACACAACTTCATTAAATTGTGAATCAAATGTTACCGTGTAATCAGCTTTCTTAATAACTCTTTTTAGAGAGCGTGATACATGAAACCCATTTAATGGAATTATGCCTCGTAACTTGGGTTCAACCCAGTATACTTCATTACTTTTTGCATTATCTGCCATTGGGAAAACACCATTAGCATAGCCTTGAAGTAATAAATTGGGATCTATAATAGAGTTGTGGAGCATCTCACTCACTGATGTGTTTTCTTAAAAACTTTTCTCAAGCCACTTTTCCAACCAGTGGATATCATAATCCCCATTCTGAATATCTTTTTCATCTAGGAGAGCATTAAATAATGGTGTGGATGTATCAACGCCATCAACAATTAATTCGTCTAAAGCACGACGTAATCTTGCTAGAGCAGCAGGCCTGCTAGTACCTGAAACTATTAACTTTCCAATTAAACTATCATAATAGGGTGGTATTGAATAACCTGCATATAATGCACTATCCATTCGTACGCCTAATCCACCAGGTGCATGAAATGTTGATACAGTCCCCGGACAGGGCGTAAAATTAGGTAATTTCTCTGCATTAATTCTGACTTCAATTGAATGGCCTTTGATTTCCAAATCTTCTTGTTTGAATGTCATCTCTTCACCAGATGCAACGCGTAACTGTTCTTTGACTAAATCAACTCGAAATATAGTTTCAGTAACTGGATGTTCTACTTGTAATCGAGTATTCATTTCAATGAAGTAAAATTCACCATCTTCATAAAGAAATTCAATAGTTCCTGCGCCAGAATACCCAATATTGGCCACTGCTTCTGAACAGGTCGAGCCAATTTTATCACGCAACTCAGCTGTAATAGTTGGTCCTGGTGCTTCTTCAAAAACTTTTTGGTGACGACGTTGTAAAGAGCAATCTCTTTCACCAAGATGAACTGCTCTCCCTTTACCATCTCCAAATACTTGTACTTCAATATGTCTAGGCTTTTGTAGATATTTTTCGATGTATACTTCGTCATTTCCAAACGCAGCTTTTGATTCTGATCTAGCAGAGCCAAATGCTTCGTTTAAATCATTTTTTGTTAGCGCCAGTTTCATTCCACGACCACCGCCACCAGCGGTTGCTTTTACAATCACTGGAAAACCCATTTTGTCTGAAACTTTATGAGCTTCTTCTAATGTTGGAACCCCACCAGGTGAACCAGGAACACAAGGAACACCAAGGTTTATCATAGTTTCTTTTGCAGTGATTTTATCACCCATCATACGAATATGTTCTGCACTTGGTCCGATAAAAGTAATGCCATGGTCTTCTAATACTTGAACAAAAGAAGCATTCTCAGATAAGAAACCATATCCAGGGTGAACCGCTTCAGCTCCTGTTATTTCGCAAGCTGCTATTATTGCAGCTACATTTAAATAACTATCAGATCCGGATGGAGGTCCAATACAGACACTTTCATCTGCCATTCTAACATGCATCGCATCACTATCTGCTGTTGAATGAACCGCAACAGTTGCTACATCCAATTCTTTGCAAGCTCTAATAACTCTTAAAGCAATTTCACCACGATTGGCGATCAGAATTTTAGAAAACATTTGTTTGCTCCACTACTGATTATTCAATTATGATCAGCGGTGTGCCGAACTCAACTGGTGTGCCGTCTTCTACTAATATACGAGCAACTTTACCTGATTTTGGAGCCGGTATTTGATTCATTGTCTTCATGGCTTCTACTATAAGAATAGTTTGACCTTCAGTAATTTTATCTCCAATAGAAATAAACGGTTCTGAACCAGGTTCAGCTTGAAGATAAACAGTCCCTACCATTGGTGAAGTAACTGCGCCAGCTAAACTAGCGGGATCTTCTGGTGTGGAATTTTGAATTGGAGTGGTCTCTTGGCTGTGAGATATAGCTGAGGGTGCTGTTAAGAGTTGAGGTTGAGCTATAGCTGATACTGAGCCTTGAATAGGAGCAAATGCTCTTGTTACGCGAACGTCTAATGTACTATCTGCACCATATTCTCGTTTTACACGCACTTCTGCTAAATCGTTGGTTTTGAGAACTTCGGCCAATGCCTGTATAAACTTTACGTCTGTGTCCTGATCTTTTTTTGTCATTTTTACCTCAAGAAAGCTTATGGGTTTAGCCCCATTAAATTGTATATAAGCTAATTATATCTAAGATAAAAGTCTGTTAGGTGGTTTAATTAATATTGATAAACTTATTTACCCATATTTTTTATATCTAATATTAAATCTTCTGCTTTCAACCATTCAATACTACCAGGTAATGATGTTCCTAAGGCTCTCTTTGCGTGATGCATTGCATCTTTAAATTTACCATAAAGTGCATACCTTTCAGCAGTTAAAAGTGAAGCCCATCCTGTTTCTCCAATTTGAGAATATGCAGTTGCTAGTTCTCTTAGTAACCTACCATTATTTGGATCTTTGACATAGACATTTTTTAATAAGTTGACAGAAGATTTGTATTCACCAACGCTATTTAAAGCTCTTGCATACCCTATATTTAGTAAAACTTGATTTGGTTCCAATTCCAATGCTCGCTTGTAGTACTTTAGGGCTTCATTTGCATTTCCATTTTCCAAAAGAAATTGTGCTTTTAATTCGTTGTAGTATGGATCATTGGGTTTTACGTTCAATAAGCTATCTATTGTTTTTTTTGCAAGTTTAGAATCTGGTAGCCTATGATATGCTATCGCTCGAGTGTATAAGCTTAATTCGTCATTTTTTTGATAATTTGATGCACGTAAAATTCTATTAGGTTTATCTGTAAACCCTATAAATTTTGCTCGCATCCTATTAAATAAATAATCAAGATTTTTATCTTTGGGTTTAATTTTATAATTTAATGATTCTAGGGATTTATTAATACTAGATATTCTTTGAGTATTTAATGGGTGTGTTTGTATATATGGATCTTGTCGTTTGGCTGTAAGGAATTCTTGACCTTTAAATATCTCAAGAACTTCTAATGCAGCATTTGGGTTTATATTTGCATCTGCCATTAATTTAATACCAGTTTGATCTGCACTTGCTTCTTGTGTTCTTGTATTTTTAAGAAAAGCGCGCCTTGAAGCGCTTTGGGTGCCAGCAGCTAATCCAATTACTAAATTAGTATCACCAGCGGCTAAGCCAGCGGCTGCACTTAATGCCATGCCGATTCCAGCAACCGTTTGTGCACTTTCAATATCTGCCATTCTTTTAATATAATGACCACCAATAATGTGAGCAATTTCATGTGCAATAACAGATTGTAATTGTTCAACAGTTTCTAATTTTGTAATTAGGCCATAATGAATAAAAATGTATTGCCCACTTGTTACAAAAGCATTCATTGAGCTATCATTAACTACAAGGACTTTGAAATTTTCTTTGTTAATTTTTGTGTTTTCTAATAATGGTGCTGTAATTATTCTTAAAGTTTCTTCAATTTCAGCATCTCTTATTAAATTTTTTCCAAAAACTATTTTTGGAAAAAGTAATAAGGTTAAAAAAAATATTAATATGATTTTTTTCATGATACCATTAAGATAGAATTATACACTTCCAATTACAATTTATGATTTAAATATAAAAATAAAGCCCACATATAGTGGGCTTTATTTTTCTAAGATTTAGACCACCAACCTCGTCGTTTTGGCTTTGATGGCACTTCGTCTTCTATGCCTATAGATTTATCTTCTGGACTAATTTTTACATCTTCAGGTGCTTCAACGGTAGATTTTTTAGTCTTCGTTAAACTCTTTGTTTTATTTTCCTCTGCCCTGGTCCCACTTGAGCTTAATTTGCCAGCGCTTTTTTTGGCTTTTGGTTGAGATTTTTTTGGTTTTTCCAAATCTTTATTCTTTTTTGCTTCAGCTTCATCCGCTTCTATTTGAGCTTTTGTTCGTCGTTTCCGTTTTTTTGGTTTTACTTCTTCGCTAATTTCTACAACAGATTGTTTGGCATCAGATGGTTTTTCTGAAATATTTATTTCAATCTCAGTTATATCTTTTATTTTTGGTTTTCTTTTTGATTTAACTGCTTTGGGTTTTAATGGCTGTTCTTTAACAGGCTCTAAACTTACAATATTAGATTTATCAGAACTTGGTGCATCTCCTTGATTAACGTCTTCAGCTTCATTTGATGTATCTGGTGCAATTTCATCTTTACGAGGTTTCCTACGTCTTCTTCGGCGTCGCTTTTTAGGTTTATCGTCATCATCAAGATTGGTGGATGTTTCAGCATCCTCAGTGCTTTTTGTTACATCTATATTTGCGGCTGCTTCCATTTCTCTTGCTGTAGGCATATCAAAAACATCTGCTATAATTCGTGAAGATGTTTTGCGTTTTTCCAATTCATAATCTGTGCCAATCATTGATGCAGATGCTTCAATAATAATTGAAATAGCATATTGAGACTCAATTAAGGCAATATTTTCTCTTTTATGATTTAATAAATAGTTTGATATACCCACAGGTACAGTCGCTTGAATTTCTTTAGTTCGTTTTCTTATTGCTTCTTCTTCAATTTCTCGAAGAATTGATAGTGCTTGGCTATCATCAGAACGTACTAAGCCTGTACCAAGGCAATGTGGACACTCTTTCGTAGTTGCCTCTAACATTCCTGGCCTTAATCTTTGGCGAGACATTTCCATAAGGCCAAAACCTGAAATCCGACCTACTTGAATGCGAGCTCTGTCAGATTTCAATTTATCTTTCATACGTTTTTCGACTGCTATATTGTTTCGACGTTCTTCCATGTCTATGAAATCAATTACGATCAACCCAGCTAGATCGCGTAATCTTAATTGTCTGGCAACTTCATCAGCAGCTTCAAGATTTGTTTTTAGTGCAGTTTTCTCAATCGAGGACTCTTTGGTTGCTTTTCCTGAATTTACGTCTACCGCAACTAATGCTTCTGTCACACCAATCACAATATACCCTCCAGATTTTAGTTGTACTGTTGGGTTGAACATGCCTCCTAGGTAATTTTCAACCTGATACCGTGCATATAGAGGCATTTTGTTTTTGTATTGTTTCACGCGTTTAACATGTGATGGCATTAACATAGTCATGTAAGCTTTTGCTGCTTCAAAACCACGTTCACCTTCAACAATAATTTCGTCAATATCATTATTATATAAATCACGAATTGAACGTTTTATTATGTCACCTTCTGCATAAATCTGAGTGGGTGCTATACTTTCTAGTGTGATGTCTCTGATTTGTGTCCATTGACGCATAAGATATTCATAGTCTCTTAATATATCATCTCGATTACGTTTTGCGCCCGCTGTTCGTACAATTAGCCCTGCACCTTTTGGCACGTCTAATTCACTTGTGATTTCTTTTATTTTTTTTCTGTCTTGTACATTGGTAATCTTACGAGATATTCCACCACCTCGAGCGGTATTTGGCATTAAGACACAATAACGACCAGCTAATGATAAATATGTTGTTAGTGCAGCACCTTTATTCCCACGTTCTTCTTTTACAACTTGAATTAATAATATTTGACGAACTTTAATTACTTCCTGGATTTTATATCTTCGTGGGCGAGGCTTTCTAGGTCGAACTTCTTCTTCTACATCGTCATCTGCTACAGACTCTATTCCATTATCTGATTGCGTATTATCCATCTCCAATTCTACACTATCATTAATGTCAGTATCTATGGATTCATCTGATGTGATTTCAGGATCGATATTGTCTAAAATATTGTCAGAAGACTTATTATTTTCATCTTCATTAACACTTTTGTCAGAATCTATATTATCTTTTTTACTATCTGCGTCATCGACTACTTCATGCGTTTCGCTAGGGTTTTCTATAATATCAGATGATGTGGTTACATCATTATTAGCGTCTTCTGCTATAACTTTTGCTTTTCGTTTTCTAATCCGAGATTTTTTTTGTTGAGCTATATTAGCTTCTTCTTCCAACGATTTTGTATAAGCTTCTTCTTCTGCTATTAATGCTTCTCGATCAGCAACTGGAATTTGATAGTAATCAGGATGAATTTCTGCAAATGATAGAAATCCATGCCTATTTCCGCCGTAATCGACGAAAGCAGCTTGAAGTGAGGGCTCAACACGCGTCACTTTTGCTAAATAGATATTTCCTGAAAGCTGACGTTTGTTTAAACTTTCAAAGTCGAATTCATCAACTTTATTTCCTTCAACAACCACAACTCTAGTTTCTTCAGCATGTGTGGCATCAATAAGCATTTTCTTAGGCATGATATTCTTTCGTCATGCAAATGGGGCCTCTCTCTATAGAAGGAAGAGTATTTATTTGCATGAATAGTTAAGGCGGAAATACACGCATGAATATTTTTGAATGAGGCAATGAGCCACTCAAACTTAATATATTTTGTACACACGCGTTTCATCGCGGTTTTCTCCTGTGATCTTATTTTGATCACTAATAAGGCTAGTCTTGCACTTTATGCGCAATAAAGCTGTTCTAGTAGCCAGATGGCCTGTTAGAGTTTTAGAGGAGGACTTTGGTTGGGTACTATCCACAACCTGTCTCATAAATTTCATCCAACGAATCTTTGTCTGATTTTTTCAAATCATATGCTTGTTTTTGTTCTGCGTTTTTCATTTGATTAAATGTATTTGAATTATACATAATTGATTGTATATTATTTTTGTCACTATATTTTTTTAAGAACATAAGGTATGGTTCGGAACAATCTAGTGTCGATCCAGGACCACTTTCAGTGGCAAATGATTCTTTCCAAACTTTATTAATATAAATTGATTCAAATATATCTCTCATTCAACTAATCCATTTATTTTTAGACACAACTTAGAAAAAAATCCATAGTCTGTCAATGCATTTTTACTATTAATTGTATATAAAACGGTGTGTTCCCACTTTCCCAACCTTTAATTAGTCCTATAGAAATCGAGGTAGGTGTTGGGGGGAATGTTCTGTTCGGTGTAACAATAGAGTTAAAAGGTGATAATGGGCGAAAATTGCTATACTGTAATGAAAAGTTGTGTTTGGTCTTATTATCTAAGTTTTCTGAGAGTCTTTATACACCAAAAGAAAGCTTATTAAAAGAAAATGCCTCACCGGAAATCATTTCAAAAAATTTAGCAGAATTAAAAGCAAATAAAATTAGCCAAAAAAGAAATAACAATCTAGTTTTAGGTGCCGATAGTGTTATAGACTTGAATGGTAAAATAATTTCAAAACCACTCAATAGAGAAGAGGCATTAGAAATACTTATTAGATTAAATGGAAAAACTCATCACTTAATAAGCTCAGTTTGTATTTCTCAAAATGGTTCTATGA
>ENA-OSIY01001908-OSIY01001908.1-marine-metagenome-genome-assembly--contig:-NODE-1908-length-11024-cov-10.006851_pt1 | contig 11024 bp, 18 predicted proteins | sample MGYA00237884_ERZ534233 | MGnify/ENA primary metagenome ERZ534233 (study PRJEB26412, sample SAMN06343840) | marine metagenome | isolation source: estuarine water | place: USA: Columbia River Estuary... | reverse complement strand
CAGCTTAAATAGGGTTTCCCGACATGCCCATCACTTACCAACAAGAACCCTTGGTCAAGGTAGTGCCAGACGTAATAGATTTGGCTTACCTAGACTGGGAAGAGATGTACCACGATAAAGATGCTTACCCCTTCGATCCAGATTGGGATTTGTATTATCTTCTAGAAGAGAGTGGTAATCTATTAGTATTTACAGCAAGAGACTCTGGTAAACTTATTGGTTACTTCTCTGTGATGATTGGACCAAGCCTTCACTCAAAAGGTAAGGTTGTTGTGTCTAATGATATCATCTATCTCCACAAGGACTACAGAAAAGGTCTTATCGGAGTTAAGTTGTTTAAGTTTTGTGAGGCTTGCCTGCTACAAGATGGCTACAACCAACTACAAGTGATTACCTCTGAGAAGAACAATATCGACAGTCTCCTGAAAAGACTTGACTACAAGAAGATAGAGACGAAGTTCGAAAAAAAGTTAGGATGACATTATGGCTGTAGGTACTATCATTGCAGCAATCGGTACTGCATTCTCAGGCATTACTTTTGCGTCCCTTGCTGCTAACTTCCTTATTAGCACAGCTATGGGTCTTGCCCTTAATGCTCTTGCCCCTAAGACCTCGACCAGTGCTAACTCTGTGGCTAACTCTGCTTCTTCAGCTTCTCGTGGTTATAGCATTGCAGGGGAAAGCGGTGCTGCTGTTGATCACCAGATCATCTATGGTCGTTCTAGGGTTGGTGGTGTTCGTCTCTATGATGCCTCTACAGGCGGCACTAATGATTTCCTACACAGGATTGTAGGCTTTGCTGGACACGAGATTGAGAGCTATGACGAAATCTATTTGAATGATGAGGTTGTAACTCTTGATCTTACAGGTAATGTAGTCTCTCCTGCTCGTTACAATGGCTTCGTAAGGATACGTCCTTTCTTTGGGACAGATGTTCAGGCCGCTGACCCCGATCTTGTCTATGAAACCTCTACTCTGGTTGACGGTAGATGGACCACAAACCACAGGCTCTTTGGCATTTCATATATCTATGCTCGGTTCAAGTATGATGCTGATGTGTTCCCGAATGGTATCCCCATTATCTCTGCAACCATCAAGGGTCGTAAGGTATATGACCCAAGGACTGCCACAACTGTTTGGAGTGATAACCCAGCACTGTGTATCCGAGATTATCTTACCTCTGGTTTTGGTCTTAGTCAGACAAGCACTCAGATTGATGACGCCTCTGTTACCACAGCAGCTAATATCTGTGAAGAGGTTGTTGACGGTGAAGACCGTTATACTTGCAACGGAAGCTTTGTGACAGGGTTTACTCCTAGTCAAGTAGTTTCTGACCTTCTTACTTCTATGGGTGGCCTCTTGTGGTATTCCCAAGGCCAGTGGAGAATGAAGGCTGCTAAGTATGTAACTCCCACAGTTACCCTTGATGAGGATGACCTTCGTTCAGGTGTCAACCTCTCTCCAAGACATTCCCGCAGGAACAACTTCAATACTGTAAAGGGTAAGTTCAAGGGACCAGAATCTACTTGGCAAGAAGCTGATTATCCTACAATCACCGATCCTGTGTTTGTATCAGCGGATAACAACCTTGTAAACATTCTGGACTTCCCGCTTCCTTATACAACCTCTTCCAAGAGAGCACAGCGGATCGCTAACATTGCTCTTCGTAGGAACCGTGAACAACTTACCTTCTCTGCATCTTTCGGGCTTAAAGCTCTTGGTGTTGAGGTAGGAGACTTTGTTTACATTAACAACACAAGGTTTGGTTGGACCAATAAACCCTTTGAGGTTTCCGCTTGGACCTTTGGTCTTACTGATACACTTGACCTTCAAGTACAGATGACCCTTCGTGAAATCAGTTCTGCTGTATTCACTGATGAGCCTGCTCAAATCTTTGAGAACAACAACACAACTCTGCCAAGCCCATTCTATACTGAACCTGTTGGTGTAGGTTTGACCAGTGATGTACGTATTATCAGTGAAAACATTACAGATGTTATCCTAGTGAATGTTACAGCATCTCGCCCAGAGAATATTGAGCGTGTTGAGGTTCAGTTCAAGAGGTCAGATGAACTAGCTTGGTCTATCGCTGGTGTTGGTGATCTTGGTATCTACGAGATTATTGCTGTTGATAGCAATGTCCTTTATGATGTCAGAGCTAGGTCTTACTCCTTCTTGGGTGTCAAGGGTGAGTGGACTTTCTACTTCAGCTTCCAACCTAGTGGTCTTCTTGCACCACCAGCTAACGTGACTAACTTCAGGGCTAACCTGAACGGTGGTACTATTAACCTTGAGTGGAATGCAGTCCCTGACCTAGACTTGTCACACTACAAGATCAGGCACTCTCTGGAAGAAGCTGGGGCATCCTTTGCTAACTCCACCACAGCCGTTGAGAAGGTCAGTAGACCGGCCACAACTGTAGCAGTACCCACAAGACCGGGAACTTATGCTATACGAGCCTACGACAAGCTAGGGAACGCCTCTGTGGCATCTTCCTTGATTGTTGTACCAGTTACTGCACTAGAGTCCTTCACTAACAACCTAACATCTACTCAAAGCCCCACTTTCTCAGGAACCAAGACTGGTTGTTCTGTTGTAGGAAGTGAACTTAGGATCACGACAACTACAAGCCCTCCGAGTAGCGCCGAGTACATCTTTACCTCGTACATTGATACAGGTGCTCAGAGGAGGGTCAGGGCTAGGGTTGACATCAACGTAAACCGTTATGATGCGAACACTGGCTTGTGGGATAGCATTCCCGGTCTATGGGATAGTATCCCCGGTCTGTGGGATGACTGGACAGGTGGTACTCAGTTTGCTGATACGGATGTTGTAACATATATCTCGTTCACAAACCAAGACCCTGCTGGTACACCTACTTGGTCTGACTATCAGCCCTTCAAAGCTGGTGACTTCTTTGGTCGTGCATTCAGGTTCAAAGTTGAACTCTTGTCTCAGACTACAGGTGTATCTCCCAGTATCTCTGGCTTGACCGCTAGGGTCCAATATAATTAAGGACTAGTTGAATGTCTCAACACGATTACGTCATTGACAACCAATCTGCACCAGCAGCACGAGCAGATATTAATGCTGTTCTTCAAGCTATTGCAACAACCAACTCAGGGGGCGCTTCCCCTGTAACCACTTACGCTAATCAAATCTGGTACGACACTGCAACAAACGAGATTAAGAAGCGTAATGAAGCTAACAGTGCTTGGATTGTTCTTGGTACTGTTGACGAAGCTGGTAGCACCTTTACCCCTAACTCTCTTCTTACTACAACTGGCATTGCTCCTGCAACTCTTGTTACTGCTGCGGAAACCATTGCTTCTAACAACAATGATACGACATTGCCTACAAGCGCTGCTGTAAAAAACTATGCTGATATTACCGCCAATAACTATGGGGCTTATTACTACAGTCTAGTTAATATCCCCGGTACTATCGCAGCAACGACTGTCGGTGCTGTTGGTAGTTATGGTTTCTGCTTCGATGCCGATCCTCTTTCTGGCGGCGCGTCTCGTACTCCGGGTGCATTGGTTGCAGGCTCTAACTTACGTTTTGCTACTGCTGCTGCCACTAATACAGGCCTTGCACAACCAGTGGGAACTTGGCGGCTTATGGGATGGAGCCAGTATGGGACATCTGTAACTCCACTAACAGCAAAAGTTTCTCTTTGGTTGAGGGCTGCATAATGAACTTTCGTAATCCTGTCTATGCAGATAACATTAGGATTAACTGTGAAATTGACCACCCCACTCTTGGTTGGATTCCTTTCACCGCTGACCCTAACGATACTGGTGCTGAGTTTGATGTAGCTGAACTTTATGCTCAAATGGCAGCAGACCCCAGCATTCAGCCCTATGTACCACCTGTACCAGTGCCACCCACGATGGAAGAGCAAGAAGCTGCTCGTAAGGTTGCCTACGTACAAGAAGCTGACCCCCTGTTCTTTATGTTCCAACGAGGGGAAGCAACTGAACAAGAGTGGCTCGACAAGGTAGCAGAGATTAAAGCTCGCTATCCTTATCCTGTAGAATGAGATAGGTGAACCACAATGTCCCTGAAGGATAAAGCCATTACCACTGTCGCTGTGATTGCGCTCTCAACACCATTCATTGCTAAGTGGGAGGGTCTTAGCCTTGTTGCATACAAGGACATTGTGGGCGTACCTACTGTCTGCTACGGAGAAACCCGTGGTGTAACCATGTCTGATCGTTACACAAAGCAACAGTGTGAAGACATGCTCAAAGCTTCTGTAGCAGAATACTACAACAAACTAAAGCCCTATATGACTAATCCAGATATCCCTATTGGGGTTCAAGCATCTCTCCTTGAACTAGCTTACAATGTGGGTATTGCTAAAGCTGGTAAGTCTACCATGATGAAGCTTGCCAATCAAGGTAAATACGAAGAAGCCTGTAGAGAGCTTGATAAGTGGGTCAAGGCTGGTGGTGGTAAAGTAAAAGGTCTAGTCAATCGTAGAGCAGAGAGCAAAACTAAACTCTGTCTTGTTGGCTTAAAGAAATGAGACTCTTACTCCTAGTGATCCTACTTGCTGGTTGTGGTGCCAGTCCCCTAAGCCTCTTGACAGGTGGTGGCCCCAATGTGGCTGCTAACGTACAAGCTGGTAAAGAGAACACACAACAAGCTGTAGCTAATCAAACCAGAACAGATGCAGGAAGAGACGTTATACAACAAAGCTCTCCTGTTATAGCAGACCAAATCAAAGAAGTAAATATCCAACAGACCCCGCTCTGGATGCTCATCCTTCTTGTTCTCGGGTGGCTACTGCCATCCCCTAATGAAATTGCCAGAGGCATTAGAGGGCTTTTTAGAAAATGGAAGACTTAGGTATTGTAATCGCTTCAATCATAACTGCTGTGGTTTCAGGTATTGCTTGGGCAGTCAGGAAAATCTTGACTAACGAAAAACAAATCCAGATGATGCACAATGAGATTAGGCAAAGGGATATTCGTAGACAAGAAGACCGAGAGATTATGAATGAGATAAAGACTGACCTCAAAGAAGTCAAACGAGATGTAGTTGAGCTTTACAAGAAACACGACCCTGAATAATAAAAGACCCGCTAGAATCCTTGATTGGACTCTAGCGGGTTTTCTTTTAGTTTATCGCCAACAGAACATTACCAAGGCGATGATGACCACAACAAGCATTAAGAGGTCTGTCATGTAGGCTCTCCCCATGAAATGCACTTGAAGTTGGCAATCTCTTTGGGGCCATTGTTTTGTTTCTGTAGAGCGTAGTTTCGGTCTAAGATAGCCACAGCCGCTTGGATGCACTGATCTTTGTTGTCGTAAACAACCTCTGATGTGGCAGAGTAACAGTAGTTACTTGTGGTACTACAGACTAAAAAGATTAGTGTTAGCATCCTCGGTCTCCAATTTAGCAATGAGAAGTTCAGCGTAGTGGATTACTTTCTTGAGGTCTTGGACGCCACCCTTCTGTTTGTAGCGACAAGTGTACTTGATGATTGACCCTTCACAGAACCCTAGTTGGTTAGCTAGGATAAACTCTACAGGCTGAATCTTAAGCGTCTTGTAGTGTGAGCCACCTACTTGTTCAGTGAACGGGTCTCTCCTGTTTGGTGGTTGTTCGATCTGGGTCATTTCTGGCATGTCAAGCCTCATGTTTTGGTTTGGTGGCAGCTTTGACGGCCCACATAGCAGCTTCTTCGACAATAGTTTGGGCAAAAGCTTTTAGTCGATTGATTTCATGTGTCCGTTTCCATTCATCATCGCTATCTTGCTTTGGCGTGTGAGTGTCAATACTATCAATCAGATCAATCAGGTCAGCAGCTTTCCGTTTAATTTGACCTACAGTGTCGTCATTAGATGGGTTAAAGTTGATACCAACCCGATATTCGCCTTTAGTCATTAGATTCCTTCCTCATAAAAAGCAATAAGCCACTGCTTACATATATCACTTCGTACCACATCGTCAATACCAAACTCAATGATAGCTGCATCAATGTTGTACTTCTTTGCTAGATGGATAGCCTTGGATAGTCCAGACTGTTCTTTGATATCAGACTGACGAATGTCCCCATTCATTACCAGAGTACAGTTCTCACCGATACGAGTGGTCAGCATCTTGAACTGAGCCACATCAAGGTTCTGACATTCATCAGCTAGGACAAAGGCATTGTTGAATGATGAACCCCTCATGTACTCTAGTGGAGCCATGACGATGTTACCATTCTTGATACCAGTCTCAAAGGCACCAGCCCCCAACTGCTCTTCTAGGACACTCAGGACGGGCGAGAGCCAAGGGCCGTACTTCTCTTCCATTGTACCGGGAAGGGCACCCAGCGACTTCCCTACGCTCACAGCGGGGCGTGTAATGATGATCTTGTTGATCCTACGGTTAGCGTAGAGGTTAGCTGCATATGTAGCTGCAACAAACGTCTTGCCTGTACCACTAGGACCAAGGACAATCAACTGAGTGTTCTTCTTGAGTGCTTCCAGATAGAGCCTCTGGTTCTCATTGAGGGGGACTAGGTTTACAGTCTTGGTTGCAGCCTCTTCTTCAGCACCCTTGAACTTAGTTGCACGCTTACCACGAGGCTTCTCAGGGGTCATTGGACTTCTACCACAACAGCATCCTTACCCATTTCAGTAAGTACATAGCCCATCATAAACTCTAGGTCCTCAATCTTCTCGTTCTGTTTCCACCAGAGGTAGCCAATAACTGCAATACCAACAACATTTAGGATATCGAAGATCATAGTCTTTTCTTTCTTTGTTGTAGAAAAGAGCAGTTTACCTTCATGCTCAGGAAGCCCTATCGGTATTGAGGTGTCCTAAGACATAGCCCTGATAGGGGTTAGATAAGGTCTACCATATCGCAGCTACCGCCAACGCAAGCAAATGTGCTAGTGCCTTTAGAGGTATCTTCTTTCTCATAGTCACTCAGCTTAGACCAGTCAATCCGTGCAGGCATCAGTGCAAGCGCATCATTGTACTCACGCTCACTACACTCTTGATAGGGTGCTTGTTGGTAGGTGTGATCGCTGTGTGGCAAGAAAGATACACCAGACACCTCATCAAAGTACTTGAAGACCCAAGCACCTACTTCCATCCACTCATGGTCCCGTACAGTCACAGTCACAGATGGCTTATGCTCACACCAATGACGCTGATATGTAAGCCACATCTCAAGTTGTTCAAGGGCAGTCATATCATTACGAGTAACAGCCCCTACAGGAGACTTCTGTGGGAAGCTGAAGACAGTGGTAGCATCAGGCTTCATTACATCAGGTTCACTTGGGATACCTTGATCCTTCATAAACTGTGTCAGGGGGTCCTTATTGTCACCTCTAACAGTCCGAATGTAATAGGGAGAATGACGAGCGTGAATGCCAGAAGCGCTGTCAACAAGTTGAGATACCGTGCCGGAAGGTTTGACACAAGTGATAGCAACAGATGGATTGATACCAAGTTTAGCAGCCCATTCAGCGTTAGTAGCCACAGCAACATTCTTTAGGTGCTCCAAAAGATTATCAAGACCAACAAGACCAGATGACATTGGGATAGGCGCTTTGCCAGACAGCATTGCATTATCCATAATACCAGTCAACGATACACCAAGCAACCGCTCTTCTTCTGTGTTGTCTTTCCATACCTTACGGAGATATGGGAAGTGTGTCAAGGTAGACTGGATAGTACCAAGGATGGCAGCAATACGAACCTTACGCTCAAGGTCAGATAGAGTGTCTGTGGCACGAACAACTACCTCTGACAGGTTACAGAACTGGTAAGGACGAAGGATAATCTCCGAGCAAGGGTTAGTACCGAACTCGTAGTTAGGATCACGACGACCATTCTTGATAGCTTGCTTCTTACTAGCTGGACGAGAGAAGATACCGCGTTCACCTGACTTACTCTCTACCAGAGACAGCCATTCCCGCATAAAGGTTTCCATGTCAGGCTTCTCAGTATAGGCTACCGAGTTGTTAGCCAGAGAGCGTTGACCATTGTTCTCCCACCATTGACCACTCTTAGCATGACGCATACGGTCATCAGAGAGGTTAGACAAGCTGATCATGGCTGATCGACGGACACCACCAACAACTACAACCTCACCGATCTTACACATCAGGTCGTGGCATTCAATAGAGGAAAGCTTACGTCCCTTAGCTGCAACAAAGGTATTGATAGTAAAGTTGAACAGTTCGATCAGAGGGGCAGGACCTGATGCACGACCACCAAAGGTCTTGAGTTTAGCACCAGCAGGACGAACCTTAGAGGTATCCCAGCTAGGGATTTCACCAGCATAGAGCAAGCTGATAAGCTGACGCAGAGCCTTAGCCCAACCCTCTTTGCTATCCTTGACACCGATGACAGTATCACTCTTGAACATCTGCTCAGGTACATCAGGCAACTTACTGATGTATTGTCGCTCAACAGAGAACCCTACACCTGTACCACAGAGCAAGATGAACATAGCCTCATCAAAGGACTTAGGGTCGTCTACAGGCATGTAGGAACAGTTGTAGCCTGCTGTGTTGTCACGCTCAAGGGCAGGCCCAGCGGTCATCATAGTACGCATAGAGGGCATGACTTCAAGATTGAGGATAGCCTGTTCAATCTCGTAAGCAGTACCCTGAAGGTCGCCATTAGGTCCGCCATTAATAGCAATGAGTTTAGGCTTTACCACATTCTCAATGTAACGGCTAACAGTCTCACCCCAAGTCTCACGACGATTCTCTGTGTCGATCCAACGGGCATAGCGTGATGTTGCGATAAAGGCTTGGTAATCAGTCGGAAGATAGTTGCTCATTTACTCTTTCTCTTATTCAACAATGATGGCTAGACGGTGTGCTTGTACCACAAGACGGTTTGGTGTCAAGTCACATTTACAGGTTAGTGGTGTTTGCTTAGACCACTCGACAAGAACTACAGGAACACTCTTATCCCTGATCTTATCCAGTTTCTCTATGAGTTCTTCAACGGTCATCTATTACTTCCCTTTTGCTAGTTCATCTAGCTGGCTGTTGATAACCATCTTAAGTTTATCAAGCATTTGTTTTCCATCAGGTGAGGTAGCAACAGCTTCACCAGCTTCAGAAGCCGCCATCAGATATAAGGTTTCTTTAGACGGTGTAAAGAGAGAGATAACCAAAAGGATGGACCAAGCGATGATAAATCCTTTGAGCCTTTCCAACCCCATAAGTGGACCGTGGTGGTCCATACCAAATATCTCTACTCCCTTTGGTGGAAGAAGAAAAGCTGCAAGAAAAAGCGCAATAGCTGAAATCCCCACCACAAGACCAAGACGATCAACAAGTTCAGTTACATAAAGAAAGAGTGTCAAGTCGTTCAACGGTATGATACCTCATTAAGTCTGGCAAACTCTCCGTAGAGACGCTCTGCCGCTTCATTATAAACAATAGCTGCCTCTGTTTCTGTCTCATACTGACCTAAATAAGTACGAGGTGTTCCAATGGAAGCTTGCCATTTTCCGGTGCTTTTTGCGTAACAGACACCTAGATACCTTGAAGAGCCACCCTTTTTACTGCGCCTGTTAGCAGAATTTTGAACTCTGTCTGCCAACCTAAGATTTTCAACTCTGTTATCGTTTGGGTCATTATTCTTGTGATCTACGAAAGTGAGAGGCCATTCTCCATAGAATAAAAACCAAGCTACCCTATGAGCATTTAGACAAACACCATTAATGGATATTTTTGTAGCCGTCTTACCTCGTGATCCTGCAACATCGCCAACAGAAACTTTAGAGTATTTAGAGAATTTGTCTTTCCAGATAAAAATCCCACTTTCAGGGTCATACGAGATGCACCTTTTTACAGCTTCAGAAACTTCTTCTTTAATAGAACAATTAGCTTTGTTATACATAACACCTACCTTGAATCTCCACTTCCACTAAGAACCCCACGAGCAGCACGATCCTTAAGCTTTGCAGTAACCATAGTGGCAATCTCACTTAGGTCATACCCAAGCTCTTCTGCACACATAGCCAGATACCACAAACAATCCCCAAGCTCTTTGGCAGCAGCCTTGTCGTCAATCTTGCTGTCTCGGATCATCTTCTTGATATGACCACCAAACTCACCACACTCGTTCATTAGTCCTAGTGTGACATACAGTAGTCCAGTGTCCTTTGGGTAGATGGCAGTCTTCTTGCACTCGTCTTGGAAGGTATCAAACTCTGACTTGAGTTCCCACTTAGGCATCAGTAATCATCCTTGTATCTCTCCAAGTACACATAGCCTAGTGTGTCTAGCACATCAAGGACTTTCCAAAGGGTCAGGTTATTTTCTTTCAGGATATTGACGAAGCCGTGTTCTTCAATAATCTTTAGGATTTCTTCTTTAGTCATTTTCTACTTCGATAACCTCTACACCAGCAAGCTTTGCTATTTTTACCATCATGGCTGTCCCAACCCCACCCGGAAAAGCCACCACTAAATCAGGCTTACCTTCTTTGAGCATCTGTGAGTTACGAATATAACCCGCCGACTTTCCATAGGTTGACCAATCTGCTGGATAAGTCTCAATAACTGTACTGGGATTAGCCTTACTCCACACCCTAGCTAAACTGTCAGCCCCTCTTGCTCCACCCTCAATTATGGTAAGTGGTTTTCCATAAGCTTCCCAAATACCATTTAGTACCTCACAGACCTTTGCGTAATCTGTGTAGCCACGACCACCACAAACTAAGACCCTCATTTTCTAGGGTACAATCTTGTGTAAGCTACGTGAGAGGCATCGAATAGGAACCAAGCGAAGTCATCTGTACTGGACTGCTTACTGTCTTCAATCCACTTGACACGACCAATAGGAACAACCTTCTTACAGATATCCATGTAAGGTGCCATCCTCTTGTTGCAAGCATAGCCGAAGGGCAACAACAACCAAGTCGGCTTTAGTGTAGGAAACAACTCTAGCATCTGCTGTAGTGTTTCCCACTCAAAGGGTGGATTAGTGATCAGCAAGTCAATATCAAAGAGGTCTTCAGAAACTAAGGTCAAGGCATCTTTCTTGA
>ENA-OSIY01001907-OSIY01001907.1-marine-metagenome-genome-assembly--contig:-NODE-1907-length-11028-cov-5.289289_pt1 | contig 11028 bp, 9 predicted proteins | sample MGYA00237884_ERZ534233 | MGnify/ENA primary metagenome ERZ534233 (study PRJEB26412, sample SAMN06343840) | marine metagenome | isolation source: estuarine water | place: USA: Columbia River Estuary... | reverse complement strand
ATATTATACCTTATAGTTACATTAATTACAGAATCTCCGAAAATAGGGAAGTAAATCCCCCTATTCATGTTTTTAAAATGATTTTTTTCTATGAATTTTGTTATTAAGCCTTCTTCGTTTATTTCAACATGTCCATATCTACTTACATCATCAACTTGAACTAAGCCAATAATATTAGGTTCTATACTTGCTACTAAAGAATGTCCATGATCTAACCATGTATCAGAATTTATTACTAAAAATGTATTTTGCAAATTAATTTGAGATAATATATATGATATTGCTCCTCCAGTGCCCAATGGTTCAGGCTCGGTAACATATTGTATTTTACATTTATTTAATAGGTTTAATTTTTCAGATTCAATAAATTCAATTATTTTATTAGCTTCATAATGTAAAGAAAATATAAAATCATTAAATCCAAATGGATTTAAAATTCTAAACTTTAAAAAATTAGGTTTATTATCAGAATATCCTTCAAATATATCAATTTCAGGTGGCCAACTATCACAACCCCACATCCAAAAGGCAGGCCATAAATTATATCCATATGGAAGTTTAGCATCAATACTATAATAGCCGTGTTTAAACTTCTCGGTACATGAGACCAATCCGACACCAACTGAAGATGTTCCATTTATTTCATTAAAATATTTAGGATTATACTTGGTAATTAAGTGTAAATTTTCTTCATCATCTAAAAATGAACAACTTTCATCATACCACCATTGTGGTTTATCAGGATGTATTTTACCTCATCTCTCTTGTTTTATCCACTCATATCCACACCATGTAAAAGTATCCATCATCATAATTATTTTGTTTCAGTATATAAATACTTACGACCCTCATCAGTATATGATTTCAAGTTTTGTAAAGTAGTATCTAATTTATCAAAAGCATTAGATAAATCTTTTTTAACTAATTCCAAAGAAGCGATTGAATCATCAATTTGGTCATTACCTTTATCAGATATATTCTTGTAATTATTTAATTCAGTTATAAGAGAATCAATATACTTATCTTTATCATTTAGTATTGCTAAAAAATCATCTAATTCGTCTGTTATTTCACCAACTCTTTCAACCGAAAGCTCTGATTGTTCTTCACTTTCATAAAATCTTTTAATTCTCATAATTTCAATAATTATATTTTAATATATATATTAATATGGAAAAGAGAAATAATATATCTAATAGAATAATAACAGATTTTGAGAAATTTAATGAAAGCTTCACCGAATTTTCATTACAAAGATTTGGCGCTGAAACTTCAGCAGGTTCTATATCAGGTGTTGACGATCCACAATTATCAATAAATGCTTTTGATAAACAACAAGATGCTGTTAGACAAGCGATGGCTCGTATTAATGACATCATGTATAAATTATCTGGTTCAAATGCTTATGCTCAATTAAGAGGTAAATTAGCATTAGAGGATCAAGATGTTAAAAGTATGAAGGTTTTAAGAATTATTAAATCCAATAATATTTTTTATGATGTTTATTTAACTTTTGTAATTGGTGATAAAGAATACTGGGGTGTTATTAATAACATAATGGATTCTAAACCAGAGTTGGAATCAGAAGTATTTAAAGATTACGATCTTTATCAAGCAAAAGAATGGATTATTAAAATAAAAGGTTTAGTAATCAAAACTATAAAAGAATGGTTAAAGCCTGAACCAGGAAATTACAAATTGGTAAATGATGAGATTATTTGTTATTCAGTTGAAACTGGTAAACAATTAATAATGGATAAAGGTTTAGAAATAGAGGTTGTAAGATCTCATCCTGATAAAATCATAGTAAGACATGATAGTGATACTTACAATCTTGTAGGTGATAATTATACTTACTTTAATTGGTGGTTTGAAAAGATTGATTAACTTAAACCCATTTTAAATGCTCTAACTTCCATAGCATATAAACCAGCCAAATCAGTAAGTGTTGAGGTACCCGCATACCATTCGAATACAATAGTAAATGTATGACCAGCTGGAACATAAAATGAACTCGCTCCATTAAAAATCTGTTCTGCTGCACCAGTAACACTTAAAAATCTACCTAAGTAATTACCATTACCCATTCCTCCTATATAAAACTTAGCTTGAAATCCTCTGAAGGGTAATGATGGTAAAAGCTGATTTGGGTCATTTGGTAGAGAATGATCTTGATTATCCTCTCCTGCAGAAACACTACAATAAAACATTCTATCACAAGGAGCTTCTGCAAAAGTAGCAGATTGAGAACTACAGTTACTTTGCAAAGTCGACACATTAATCTGTCTGGTGTAAGTTTTGAATTTAAATCCTAAACGAATCCATTTTGCGGTGTAACCACCTGAATTTGATATTAGTGTTTTATTAACTGCATTGATAAAAGCATAGTTAGAGCTGCCACTGGTATTATTATTTCCGTTTACGGAAGCCAACACGTTCGCAATAGTTGGAATCAATAAATTCTCAGATTCAAATGCCGCCATTTGAACACCGGTTGAATTTATTACTATTTTTTTAGTTCCACCAGTTGTGATACCAAGTGTATTAGCAGCATCCGAGTAAAGTCCAGTTGTTGGATTAGTGTTAAAAGCTATAGATGGTCTAGCAGCACTACCAGAATAGGTTGGTTGAGCTCCTGTTCCTGTAGGACATCCCCAAATTACAAGACCTTGTGTTGTTACATAAACTGATGTATAACTTGTAGATACACCATCCTTTGCGTCAAATCTAGCAATAATAGCACTATGAGAATTTTGTAACTGAGTAGTAGTAAATGTACCATACATATACACACCATAAGCATTTGTAACAGTACCAGATCCACTATTACCAATTTCAATACCATAATTACCATTTAGTTTACTATTTATATTAATAACCCCAGTTGATAATAATGAAATATATGTGGAAGTTGATGTGTTTTTGATTTCAAAATTTGTTGAACCTGATGGGTATCCAATGTAAGCTCCTCTACCAGATCCACTAGGTGTATCTACACCATTGGCATTGGGGTTAGCAGATCCAGTTCTATAAAACTCCATATAAGCATGTGTATTACCAATTAATGATAGTAAACCACCATCACCATATATTGCGGTATTACCATTACCTTGACCTTGAGTACTTGATGATTTAATTCTAATCATTTCATTACCAGCAACAACAATACCAATTCTAGGTGTTGTTTGGTAGATACCATAATTATTAGCATTTATAAAACTTATACCAGGGTTATTAACACTACCTGGAGCAATTTTAATACCATTTGTATCAATTTCAACTTTTTTAACACCATTACTTGAAATACCAACGCTATTAACTGCTGAATTATAAATACCGGTATTTAAATTGCTAATAAATGAATAAGGTGGTGAAGTTACTCCTCCTCCTGCGATACTATTTTTAACTACAATTTGACCAGTTGCTGGAATAACACCAATTAAATAATTATCACTAGAAAAATGTCTATGAACATTACCACTATTACCACTGGTATTGATAAATATCAAAGACTCTACATTTGGATTTTCCTTTTCAATTGTTGCGTCTAAAGATGTTGGTGAAAAACCAGCAGTTAAATCTAACCACGCTAATTGACCACTTACGTTTCCTAAAAAATATCCATTGGGACCAGGTTTAATTTGATTAATTTCAATTTTATTAGTACTTGTATTGAAGTTGAGAGGACTTATATCAATTATATTAGAACCCATACCCTCAAATGAATCAGCTTTTATAGTACCATTAACATCTAATTTAGCAGTAGATGATACTGTATCAGGTGTATTACCATTAACATCAATATGATTAATAGCAATAGTTCTATTTGTGACACCACCTTGTGCATTTAAAGTAAGTTTCTCAAAAATATTACTATTAGTTAATGTATTAGCACTATCAAAAACTTTTAATATTTGACCAACTCTATAATTAGTGTTAGAATCAAAACCCAGTGTTACTGTTGCTGCTGATAGAGCAGTTTGATTTTCTTTCTTCCAAGAATTACTTAACCAAACATATGGTGTGCTATCATAGGTATCAAAAACTCTCAATCCCTCATATTTATAAGCTATAGCACTTCTCGCATTTGATCCGGAAGCTACTATTCTATTGTCAACTGGTACAGCTGAACTTACTTTAAAACCATCTATAATTTCTATTGCCATAAACTATATATAAAATTTTTAATACTTGAATTGATAAATTTGTGATGGAGGTCCTATTTGTTCAACATTACTCCATTTATAAACGTAAAATTCTTTAGACTGCCAATAACCACTTGGTGAAGATAAAACTTTAGTAGTATATGAAAATGAAGCAGTGATATTATCACCAGAATTATTATAAATACTAGATAGTGGTCCATAATCTTTATCATAAATAAAATAAAAATTACCACCACCAAAAATATCATAATCCTTATCTTCTATTGGTTCAACTTTTTTAGTTAAACTAAACAACTCATTTATTGATATACTACTCTGTGTACTAAAACCATAAAAATATGGATAAACACCAGTAATAGATTTAGTAACACTATTTTGAGTTATACCATCACTAACTTTTATAGTAAAGTGTGACTGAGTTGCTTCTAAAGGAACTATTACAACACCAATAGCTTGTCCTGTTATCTTAACCGGTATAATTGAATTGACAGCTTGATAACTACTTGGTATCATATTTGTTAAAGATGTAGGGTATAAACTTTCAGTCTTTTTATTTATAGTATAGTCTAATAAGATTTGAGGTGAAGTACCTACTTCTAAATACTCATCTGTATTAATATTTAAATTACAAGTTGGTGATAAATAATCATATAATATTCTACCTAAAACTTCAGAAATACTAGTACTTGAAAAAGTTGTTCCTGGTAAAATATCACCAATTTTAATAGGAATTCTTCTATTATCAGTTAACTCTAATGATATACCATTAAGATTAACAGGATCTCCATAAATATTTAATTCTGATCCAGTTGTTCCAGCATAATTACTATTATTGATTTCTATAGAAGACCATGTTAATCCACCATCATACCAAGTTAAAATTTTACTATCTAAGTTAGTATTAATGCTTTTTTGATATGTTGGAAATCCAATGCCATTAATAGATACTGTACCACCGGTGTTGATATCCAAACCAGTATTACTATCTATACCTTTCGAAAGTATCACAACATCACCATTCTCTGATATTAGATTCATATCTAAGTATGACTGAGTAGCACCCACCACATATATAGATTCAATATAAGGTGCTCCTATACTTGATATTTTATTTTCATAAATACTTGAATTTGTCCCTGCTAAAAATGAAATTCTGGTTCTAATTTGGGTTGATTCAACACTAGCATCTGGTATATCTTCCGCTTCACCATTTATAAAGGCAGAATCATCTTTGGTATTATAAAGAAAAATATCAACTTCACTATTAAGTAGTGTACTAGACATAATTTCATTACCACCATAAAATCTTTTACCTAAATATAATTTCTTTTTTAAATCCAAGTCGGTAGAGTCACCGGAATCAACACCAATGTAATATATTGAACCGTTGGAAGTTTGTTTAAAAGCCGTTGTGTCCCAAATAGAAAGTATAGCATTTCTTAACATCTGTGGTGATATTAACTTAGTTTTATTATCAACTAACTCAGTATAAACACCATTATTAGTAAAAGTATATGATTGAGTTCCAGCATTTGATAGAACTAATTTACTACTGAATGCTTGATAATCTTGTCCGAGATATTTACTATAAGTTCCTGCCATAGTTAAAATTTAAATTGAAATTCACCAGATTGTGAGTAACTACAAGTTCCAACTGTTCTCCAAACAGTGTAATTTGCTGAAGGTGTGTAATTATTATTTATACTACCAACACTATATGTGAAATTAGAAGCTGATAAATTACCATTATATAAAATAAATCCATTAGGATCTAATATTTTTGATATAGAACTAGTAAAGTAAGCGGTTGGAAAACAAAAGTAAAAATATCCATAACCTTTTGAATTAAAGGATACAGAGTTACTTAAACCAGGATATGGTTTTAATAATTTTGTTAAAGTTTTCACACCAGTACTAAATACAGTAGAGTTTGTGGTAATTACTGAGTTAGTAAAACCATAAAAGATAGGGTAGATATAACCTAATGATGCCGTACCGCTATAACTAAATCCAAATGGAGTTGGTAAAACATAAGAAGAAGCTGTAATACCAGGTATATTAGTTACATTAAAAGTAAAATTAACAGTACCATAACTAGCTCTATATTTACTAACGTTTATAGTTCCACTAAAAGTAGTTCCTGGTATATTAGTTGAAAAAGATAATCCACAATAAGGTACATTCTTTGGATAAAGAGTTGTGCCAATAGGATTTGGTTCATATGAAGTAAGATAAAAATCATTAATATACTCATCATCACTTCTTGGAAATATAGCCATTTTATAATTTAAGTTAACAGAAGGTGTTGAACCAACTTCTGCATAACTATTTAAACTTGATGTATTAATAGCTTCAAAATTAATTGAAGGTGGTATATATGGATATAATAAATTTCTTAAAACTTCCACAATCGGCCAATTTTGAAATCCACCACCATTATCAAATGTACCAGGTCCAAAAGAAGCACCAATTGGAATACCACCAACTTGATTAACCACAACCGAATCGTTTATAAATTCCAATGGATAACCATTAACACTAACTGTACTACCATATAAATTTGTAGGTGTTCCTGGTGTACCAATGTTAGCTATACTAACATTTGTATTATCCCATCTTAAACTACCATTAGGATAAGTACCATAATATCTCAAAACTTTTCCATTTGAAGCAGATGCTGATGATTCAGCAACACTAGGAAAAGTAATTCCATTTATAGAAACTCTACCAGTTGAACTATAAATATTTATAGAACCATTATTTATTGATGGGTTTCTAAATTCAAAATCAAATTTATCACCATCGGTTTTACTCTCAATATAAGGAGCTTGTCCATATAAAGAAGAATATGTACCTGCTAAAATAGCAATTCTTGTATTACTTTGAGTAGCTGAATCCGATTTTGTATTAAAAATATAAATATCAGTATTCTCATCATTTAGTAGTTTACTTGATAAAACATCAGCTCCGCCAAAAGCTCTTTTACCTAAGAGTATTTTTTGTTTAACATCTCTACTAGCTGGATTACCAGAATCTATACCAATATATTCAACTCCAGTTGAAGTAGTTGTTTGTTTTATAACCGAATTTGCCCATGTTGATAAAAAAGCATCTCTTACGTCTTTAGGTGATATAAGTTTATTAGTATTATCTGGTATATTTTTTAATATACTTAATATATCAGGTAATCTTGATGCTTCATAACTGGTACCGATATTTATACTATACGTAGCTGGCATTTAATATATTCTTTTTTTGTATATATTAAATAAAAAAAGTCCGATAATACAATCGGACTTTTTTTATGTATAAAAGTTATTATTAAGCAAATAAAAACTCTAAAGTGATTAAATCTTTAACTTTCGCAGTCTCTAATTTTAGATCTTCAAAGTTAATTTTTTCATAAGGAATTTCATTTTCAATTTCCATTAAGTCGCTCATTTCACCTTGAAATTGTTCAGGGTTAGTGATATTTACAGCGCCATCAACAACTGTTCCATCTTCATTCAAAACTTGAGTTGAGTTACCTTCTTCATCTTTTTGAGTATATTTCTCAATAAGTTTTTTTTCTAATTTAGATTTATCATCAACAATTGAAGACAATTCTTTAATAATTCTTGTTAATCTAAATGCACAAGTTGCGTTTATATCAGTATCAATTAATGAATTTAACGCTGTGATTGTTTCATTAGATAATTCTGAGTTTTTTACTTTAATTGACATAATTTAAGTTTATTTTTTATTTTTATGTATTTATTTCTATTTTGTTTTCCCCTAATCTATTTTTTATCAATAAAAAGTATTTTTCATCTCTTTCCACTAAAATAAATCTTCTATTTAAGATTTTACATGCTTCTCCAGTCGTTCCGGTTCCAGCAAATGTATCTATTACTAAATCACCTTCATTGGAATGTTTTCTAACTAAATCTATAATTAGATTTAAAGGTTTTTGAGTTGGATGTTCTAATCTTTCTTTACCATGACAAAGTGGATGTTTATAAACACCATGGTCATATTCGGAATTAAATGTTGGTTTCTTACCCTTTATAAATGTAAAGAAATATTCAGTTCCATTTGATAGGTAATTAACTTTAGAATTGATTGGGACTGGATTGGTTTTTTGCCATTGACCAATTCTTGGTTGTTTAAATTTATACTTTTCAGCTATTTCTTTAATCATTGTTGATTTCCAAACATCAAAGAAAAAGATTAAAGTACCACCATCTCTTAATACTCTATAATATTCCTTAAACAATAAGTCCCAATCAATTTCTTCTTTATCCCATTCACCAAAGTCAATTGAGTGACTACCATATTTAGTAATAATATCACTATTAGCTTTATCTGAATAATTTTTGAAATTCGATGACCTGGATATTTGATAAGGTGGATCTACCAAAATCAAGTCGATTGATTTATTCTCAATCTTTTTCAAATAGTTAAAACAGTCATCATTTATTAACATAGAGTTATATATAAATGGTCATGAGGCACCCAAAAAATAAATATATAAAGTATGAAAATAGTTCATTTTTTTAAAAACCTATTCATAAAGGCTAAAAGATTAGACCTTACAATATTACCATCACAAGGTTATTTTTATAATGATAGTTTTAGCATTTCGATAAAAAAGGCGAAGCTGGAAGATATCAAAGAATATGAAGTTGATTTTGTAAGAAATGATTTAAGTTTGATTTTGAGAAAAGTTAAAAGAATAGTTAAAAAGAATACTATAATTCCAGATGAATATAACTTTGAATATATTAAAAGTATTGATATAATCTTTATTTTCTTTGAAATTGTAAAATTAACAAGAAATAAAAAAATTGATATTACTTATTTTGATGAATATGGTAGTGAATTAAAAGTTGATTTTAGCACAAAATCATTTAACTATTATAACTTTGATAATATAGTAAGTAATTGGAATCAAAAAACTAAAGAGTTTTTGATAAATGGTTATAAGTATTCATTACCATCAATGGGTGTTGAGAATTCATTGACTCAATTTTTAATAAATAAATCATATGAAGAAGATTGTGAAAGATATAATGAATATAAATATTCATTTGTTTATTTTGTTGGTAATAAAGAATATTTAACAACAGATGAAATAGAAAATCTAATTCAAATATTTAATTATGATATGGACTCTGATGAGATAGAAAAAATTGATAACATCATTAAATCATTTTCAAGTTTACAAAGATATACTCTTAAAAAAGGAGATAAGATTATAGAAATAACATCAAGAATTAATTTGGAAACAATTTGGAAATAAAAAACCCACTCAGTTGAGTGGGTTTTTTTGATTAAAGTTGTATAGCTTTAATCTCATTAAATAAAGCTTGTTTATCACTTTTCAATAAATCCATAATTTTAAATACTTTATCAGAGAATCCAGATAACCCATAAACATTATTTTCTGGCAACATCATTGATCCATGACCAGCCAAATCTAAAGAGAATACATGTGGATTACAATCAAATTTCTTTTTATATTGATTAAACTCTAATGTTGGAGTTGTGTAACCAACCCAACCTTGCATATCAGATGCTATTATGATATGCTTATAAGGTTTGTTAGCAGTCATAAAGATACTTTTGAAATTTGTACCTCCGCCCGAAAACTTAAAACTATCTCTAATAGTCATAACAGAATCATTTGGATTATAAGTAACATATTTAGAATTACTAGCAAATGTCATAACATCACAACTATTTGATTTAGCAAACATAGCAGCAAATAAACTAGCTATTTCAGATGGTCTACCACCCATAGATCCAGATACATCAACTACAAAAAGAGTATCTTCAAATATAGGTATATTTTTACAAGAGATATCCATCGCCGATGAAATTGCTACTAATACATCTCTAACCTCTTTAGAAGAATCCAACTTAGAAATCTCATCATATGCGGTTGAGAATCTAAATGGTAAAACCTTTGAATTTGTAATAAATTTCTCATTTTTTAATGACTCACAAACCAATGGTATTGATTTAGGAGAATCTTTAATAATATTACGTAGATTCTTAAGCATCGCCATTAAACCAATCTTTCTAGTTGAGATTAATTCATCCCAAGCATCAGACTTCAATTGTGCTAAATCTTCTTCACCTTCAGCAACTTGACCAACCGCTGACAACTTAGCTTCCCAAGTTTGAGTGTTTTTCAACTTATCATTGATTAACAAGTTAAGTGATTCTCCATTCTTTTCAGTTGGAGTTGGGTGTACGATGTTCACAACATCAACAAGCTTAACTTCTTTGTTACTCATTTTGTATTTTGAAATCTGGTAATCGTCGAATTTATCAAAAGCTGTCGCAAATCCTTTCTTCAAAGCATTTGGAAACTTTGGTTTACTCTTATCAGTCTTGTTAGCCAAGTAATAAGACAAAATCTCAGTCATGTCGTCTGGACGAACAACTACTTTGTCATAGAAGTTCTTACCCCAATCAAACCCTGTAAGTTGAGAAGTAAGTTCGGCTGCAAGTCCATGAGTTATTGATCTCATACCAAACTTATCTCTGGCATAGATTGCAGCTTTAGCCACAAACTCTTTATCTTTAATCTTTTCAGACAAAGCTTTAAGATCCTTTAAAGTAGTTGAACCACTTTTATAGAATTGGTCGTTTACAAACGAAGTCAATAACATTGATACCAATGCTAGTTCGTTAGATTGTGCATATGCTTGACCACCTGCCAAGTTTTCTGTTAAAGTCTTAGACTTTGTTACGGTTGTGTTGAATTTACTCATAATATATAAAATTTTTTTAAGTTCAAAAAAAACCAGAATAGTACATTTCTGTAGTATTCTGGTCATTAATAAGTTAGCAAACAAGAAAGGTTAGCCTAAGG
>ENA-OSIY01001903-OSIY01001903.1-marine-metagenome-genome-assembly--contig:-NODE-1903-length-11032-cov-7.034961_pt1 | contig 11032 bp, 15 predicted proteins | sample MGYA00237884_ERZ534233 | MGnify/ENA primary metagenome ERZ534233 (study PRJEB26412, sample SAMN06343840) | marine metagenome | isolation source: estuarine water | place: USA: Columbia River Estuary... | reverse complement strand
TTTTTCAGATTCCTGCTTTATCTTTAACTGTTTCAGCTGCATTCATTCTTTTAATGAGTGGGCTGATATTGTTTGAGACCAGTAATATCATTCATGGTGGCGCGACAAACTACATCATGGCTACAGTTACGCTATATATTTCTATTTATAACTTATTCTTAAGCCTGCTTCACCTCTTAGGTGTTTTCTCTGGCGATGACTAGTGATAGATAGCGATGGATATCGCGCTAACGTAGGTATTGTAATTACTAATGACAAAAAGCAGATACTCTTAGCAAAGCGGTTTAAACAAGACGCGTGGCAACTTCCTCAGGGTGGAATCGATAAAGATGAAACTTGACCCGGTAGCAAGAGGTATTCCAGCTGCAGAAACAGACTCAGCTACTTCAGAAAAAGGTAAAGATCAGAGAAAATCTATATACCATTTCTTTTCTTCAAAGTTAGAAAAAATTACAAGCAATACTGATGAAGAAGAAAGCACAGATAGTGCTGCTTCAGAAGCTGTCAAAGAACTAGGTTAATCAACAAATAAAGCCCGCTAAACGAAAAGCTTAGCGGGCTTTTCTGTCTTATAAAGGTAATATGAAAGTATTATTTACAGCTGATCTACATATAAAGTTAGGTCAAAAAAATGTGCCTATTGATTGGGCTAAAAATAGGTACAATATGCTTTGGGATCAGCTACAAGCTATTCAAAGCGAATGTGAATTATTTGTTATAGGCGGAGATGTTTTTGATAAACTTCCTAATATGGAAGAACTGGAAACATATTTTGACTTAGTCAATAGTTGTAAAATAGACACAATTATTTATGCAGGTAATCACGAAGCCGTTAAAAAAGATACAACATTTCTTAGTAATTTAAAACAAGTTACTAATAGATTAAACCCATTAGTTACAGTAATTGATGATTATTGTAAAGTGGAAAACATGGATTTTATTCCATATAATAAACTAAAACAGTTTGAAAAAGATCCTTTTATAATTCGTGGAGATATTTGCTTTACGCACGTTCGTGGAGAGATTCCACCACACGTAAAGCCAGAAGTAGATCTATCTATATTTGAGAGCTGGAAGCTAGTATTAGCTGGTGATCTGCACAGTTATGAAAATTCTCAAAGAAATATACTCTATCCTGGAAGTCCTGTTACTACTAGCTTTCATCGTAATAATGTAGCTACTGGTGCTATTATATTGGACACCAATAGCTTAGAACATGAGTGGCGTAAATTACAATTACCACAATTAATTAGAAAAACTGTCAATGTAGAAGATCCAAAGCCTGCAACAGACTACGATCATACAATTTATCAAGTTGAAGGCGATATGCAAGAACTTGGTGAGCTAGAAGATAGTGAGTTAATTGATCGTAAAGTAATTAAGCGAGATACAGATAGTGCGCTAATATTAGATGCAGAAATGTCAATGGCTGAAGAAGTTAAAGAGTACTTAACATATATTTTAGAATTACCAGAGCAGACAATTGAAAGTGTATTAAAGGAATTTCAAACTTATGCAGACAAAATTAACACAGAATAGAGTATTAAATGATAACAATTAAGCATCTACGCTGGAGTAATGCCTTTAGTTATGGAAAAGATAATCAGATAGATTTTACACAGTCGCCTTTAACTCAATTAGTTGGTAAAAATGGGCATGGAAAAAGCTCTATTGCACTAATATTAGAAGAAGTCTTGTTTAATAAGAACTCTAAAAGCATTAAAAAATCTGACATTCTTAACCGATATGTTAAAGATAAAACATACAGCATTGAATTGGACTTTAATAGAGATGGCGTTGACTATACTATTAAAAGTACGCGAGGCACTGCACAAACAGTTAAATTATTTAAAAATAGTAATGACATAAGTGCACATACTGCTACTGCCACCTATAAAATGGTCGAAGAAATCTTAGGATTTGATCATAAAAGTTTTGCACAAATTGTTTATCAAAGTAATGCTAGTAGTTTAGAGTTTTTAACTGCTCCTGACACTGCTAGAAAGAAATTTCTTATTGAAATTTTAAACTTAGGTAAATATACTCGTGCTGCTGAAATTTTTAAAGAAGTAACAGGTGAACTATCGAAAGACGTTGCTACAGCTAGTTCAAAAGTTAATACTGTTAACAGTTGGTTAAACAAATATGAGTCTACAGATTTAAATATTAAGCCTGTTATTGAAGTTCCAGAAATGGATACAGATTTATACAATAAAACTTTAACACTGTCTCAGCAATTAACTACTTTAGAAAGTACTAATAAAAAGATTCAACAAAATAATACTTATAAACAGTTACAATCTAAAATTAATTTAATACCTATTCCTGCTAAACCAGAAGAAGGTATTGAGAATTACCAAGCAGAAGTTGCTAAATTAAGTAAAACAGTAAGTGATGCACAGTCTTTTGTAATAAAAATGAAAGCATTACACGGAAACTGCCCTACTTGTTTATCTGAAATTGACGAAGAAAAAGTTTCTGAGTTAATTGAAGAAAAAACAGCTGAAGCTGAAATAGCTACAGTAGAGACTATGAACTATACTCAAAAAATAGCTCAAATTAAGCAACAAAAAACACTTTGGGAACAATCACAAAAATCTCAAGAAGACTGGGAAAAGTATCATAGACTAGTAGATACTGAACTACAAAGTGAACTGCTAGATAAACAACAAATAGAAAAAAGTCTAAACGAACTAGAGAATAATTTACAAGATTTAAAAAATCGTATTACTATTGCTGAGAACAAAAATAAAGAAATATTAGCACATAATACTAAAGTAGATTTAGTAAGTAAACAACTAGTAGAAATGCGAGAAGAGTTAGAAACTTATAGTTTTAATCTTCACGAACTCAGCGAACGTATGAGTATACTAAATGTATTAACTAAAACTTTTAGTACAACAGGTTTAGTAGCATATAAAATTGAGAGTTTAGTAAAAGACTTAGAAGAAATTACTAACAAGTACTTAGTAGATTTAAGTGATGGTAGATTTCAAATTAGTTTTAAAATTAATGCAAGCGATAAGCTAAATGTTGTTATTACAGACAACGGCAGAGACATTGAAATACTTGCCTTAAGTGGTGGCGAGAAAGCAAGAGTTAATGTTGCTACACTTTTAGCAATTAGAAAACTTATGCAAACTTTATCTAGTTCAAGAATTAATTTACTTATATTAGATGAAACTGTAGAAACACTTGATACTGATGGAAAAGAAAAATTAGTAGAAGTATTGCTACGAGAAGAACACTTAAATACTTTCCTTGTTTCTCATGGATTTACTCACCCATTATTGGAAAAAGTAAATGTAGTGAAACGTAACAACATCTCACAAATAGAGGTATAATATGATTTTAGAAGAAATTATTGGTGATGCTAAGTTTAGCATTACTAGAGATAATAAATCTGTTGCATTAAATGCTGGCGATTCTTTTACTGATGAAGAGTACACTACTCGTACAATTTATGGTAACAATGGTAAAGTAGTGGTTAGAGTTGACCCAAACTGTACAATAGTTTTAGGAGCTCAACCAAATACTGCACCTGAACCAGTAGTAGCACCAAAAGCAACACCAAAAGCAACACCAAAAGCAACACCAAAACCAGCAGCGAATGAGACTTTAGTTGAATAATGGTAGTAGACTCTAGAGCTAAAGGTGCACGTACTGAAACAACAGTACGTGATCTTTTAAAAAAATATACCCAATTAGGGTGGGAAAGAGTGCCTGGCTCTGGCGCACTTGACCCTAAACATCAGCTTAAGGGCGATTTGTATGTACCTGGAAGAACTAATCTTTGGTGTGTAGAAGTAAAAGGTTACGCAGAAGATCATATTACTTCTCACCTTTTAACTTCTAAAACTCCTCAATTAGTAGAGTTCTGGGAACAGACTGTTCGCCAAGGTAAACAAGTAAGTAAAAAACCGCTTTTAATATTTAAATTTGATCGAAGCAAGGTATTTGTAGCTTTTGACGAATTACCTAACAGTCAGAACTATCGTTGTGTATATTACAACCACGAAACTCATGAATTCTATGTAGCATTACTAGAAGATTGGCTTAAGTGGGAGCAGCCACAATTTGTAACTTGACTATTTAAGTTAAGTCGTGTATAATATTACATTAAACAACAGAAATAACCATGTCTAAAACATTTACAAAAATTACAGAACAAGAAAATACATTGCTAGTAGTAGACGCACTTAACTTAGCCTTTCGCTATAAACATAGCGGTGCTACAGATTTTGCAGAAGATTACTTACGAACAGTACAAAGCCTAAAGAAAAGTTACAAAGCTAGTCACGTTATTATTGCGTGTGACCAAGGCAGTAGTAGCTATCGCAAAGCTATTTACCCAATGTACAAACAAAACAGAAAAGATAAGTTTGAACTTCAAACCGAAGCAGAAAAAGCACAGTTTGAATTATTCTTTGAAGACTTCAATAAAACACTAGAGCATATTAAGGTGTCAACTGATTACCCTATTATCAAATATCAGGGTGTTGAAGCTGATGACATTGCCGCATATATTGTAGCTCAAAAATTACCTATTGATAATATCTGGCTAGTAAGTAGCGATAAAGACTGGGACTTATTAGTTGGACCAACAGTGTCACGTTTTAGCTACGTTACACGCAAAGAAACTACGATTGATAACTGGAATGAACATTATGATTTTGAGCCTGAAGACTATATTAGCATTAAATGCCTTACTGGGGACAGCGGTGATAATGTTGCTGGCGTTCCTGGTATTGGACCTAAGCGTGCTGTGGGTCTTATTAGTGAATACGGTAGCACTTGGGATATCATCGCTAGTATTCCTATTAGTGGAAAGTATAAATATATTGAAGCGCTTAATCAATGCAAAGATCAACTTGAACTCAACTATAAACTTATGGACTTAGTCACTTATAGCGAAGACGCTATTGGTGTAGACAACTGTAAACAAATTAATGAAATTTTGGAGACTTACTTAAAATGAACGGAACAACAGCTATTTCAAATGGTAATTATAATCATAGCACTATGACTTATGAGCCTATACTAGAATGTTTTGTTAGCCCAGGTGCTCAATTACCTAAGCGTGCTCATCCAACAGATGCAGGTGCAGACCTGTTTGCGTGGTTTGAAGGCAACACCCAAGAAATTGAAATTTATCCAAACGAACAAAAACTTATTGATACTGGTATAGGGGTCAAAATTCCACAGGGCTTTGCAGGCTTTGTGTATAACAGATCCAGTCAAGGTAAAAAGGGAATTGTTATCCCTCACAGCGTAGGCGTGATTGATACAGATTATCGTGGAACAATAAAAGTTTTGTTAAAAAATATTTCAGATGACGTTTTTAAAATTACATCAGGTGACAGAATTGCTCAATTAGTAATTCAACCAGTTAAAATAGTTGATTTTAAAGATATCTGGAATGATACTGATAGAGGTACTGGCGGTTTCGGCAGTACAGGACAATAAAGGAAATCATGCCATTTAGCACAAGAGCACAAGTAATAACACGTCGTACATATAATAGACCAGTTTCAGACGACGGAAAACAATTTGAAACATGGCAAGAAACAGTAGCCCGAGTTATTGATCACCAAGAATGGTTATGGCAGCGTGCTGCAGGCCGTGATCTTACTGACTTAGAATATTCAGAACTTTACGATCTAGAACAGTTAATGCTAGATCGTAAAGTATCTATGAGTGGTCGTACACTCTGGCTTGGTGGTACAGATGTAGCAAAAACTCGTGAAGCTTCACAATTTAATTGTAGTTTTACGCACGTTGAAACAATCTATGACGTAGTAGACGTATTATGGTTGTTGCTACAAGGATGCGGAGTAGGGTTTAAACCTATTGTAGGCACACTAAATGGATTTAGTAAGCCTATTAAAGATATTAAAGTAATCCGTAGTGAGCGCACTGCAAAAGGCGGTAATGAACATAATAGCGAATGGTTTGATGAAGAAACAAAAACTTGGACGCTTCAAGTTGGAGATAGCGCCGAAGCGTGGGCAAAATCTATCGGTAAACTTATTGCTGGCAAGTATGCTGCTGATACCCTTGTTCTCGATTTTAGTCAGCTTCGCCCTGCTGGTGAAAGGTTAAAAGGATATGGATGGATATCATCTGGCGATAGTGCAATTAGTACAGCCTATGTCGCTATCGCAACTATACTTAATGGCCGAGCTGACAGCCTACTTACTAGGATGGACATTCTTGATATTGTTAATCATCTCGGCACTATTTTATCTAGTCGACGTAGTGCGGAAATAGCACTATTTGACTATGGTCAACCAGAATGGGAAGAATTTGCAGTAGCTAAAAAAGACTGGTGGCTGCATAATAATGCACACCGCACACAAAGTAACAATTCATTAGTATTTAAAGAAAAACCACTAAAATCTGACTTAGAACGTATCTTTGGAATGATGGTTAAAGCAGGTGGCAGCGAACCAGGATTTATAAATGAAGTCGAAGCATTACGTCGTGCTCCATGGTTCAAAGGTGCAAACCCTTGCGTGGAAATCTTACTCGGAAATAAATCTTTCTGTAATCTTACAGAAACAGATATTGCCAAGTTCAAAGGAGACACTGCAGGATTACACAATGCTATCAGGCTTGCAGCTCGCGCTAACTATCGCCAAACTTGTGTAAACTTAAAAGACGGTATCCTACAAGAGTCATGGCATTTAAATAACTATTTCTTACGTCTTTGCGGAGTAGGTTTAACTGGTATTGCAATGCGTCCAGATATGGGTAGTTATGATTATGAATATCTAAAACGTACAGCTACTGGTGCAGCCATTGGTATGAGTTTAGAATTAGGATTACCAGCACCTAAAAATGTTACTTGCATTAAGCCGTCAGGTACTCTGTCTAAGATTATGGATACTACTGAAGGCGTACATAAGCCCTTAGGTAAGTATATTTTCAACAATGTACAATTCTCTAAACACGATCCAGTAGTCGATAAATTGCGTCAAGCAAATTATCGTGTTATTAATCATCCAGTTGATGATAGCGGTGTGTTAGTTACTTTTCCAGTAAAATGGGATGGTGTTGTATTTGATGAAGTTAATGGCAAAGAAGTTAATATTGAGTCTGCCATTGTACAACTAGAACGCTATAAGCTATTACAGACTTCATGGAATCAACAAAACACTAGTGTAACAATTAGTTATGATCCTACTGAAGTTCCTGGAATTATTGACTGGTTGCTGGATAATTGGGATTGTTATGTAGGTGTTTCATTCATCTACCGTACAGATCCAACCATGACAGCCAAAGACTTAGGGTATCTGTATTTGCCACAAGAAGTTGTAACCGAACAAGATTATAATGATTATGTTAAAGTATTGAGTGAAGTTGATCTCAATAATACTAATAGTTTTGATGAAATTGTTGGTGATGATTGTAGTACAGGAGCTTGTCCAATAAAATGACAACAGAAAAAGATAAAGTTATTATTTTAGAAATAACAGTAGAAGAAGCAAATACAGTTTTAGCAGGACTTCAAGAATTACCCGCTAAAACTGCCAATCCACTAACACAAAAAATATTAAAACAAGCGCAAGAACAACTTCCAAAAGAAGAAGAAAGTAAAAATGTTTGATATTATTTCACGATTACGCCCTATTACATTAGATGCGTACGCCGATCACGCAGGAGTATATCATCATAACCCTATTGTAAAATCTACACAAATATACCCAGAATGGTGGAAATCTTTAAAGACTCACTGCGAAGTAGCTACTGAAAATAGTCCTATTATTACTCCTATGTCTACGCTTAAAGTATGCGAAGGCTTATTAGACATGTATAAAAATATGTTTACTATACCATTGTGGACTGATTTAATACTAAAGTACGATGAACATGGTAATTTTGCATGGAAAAGTTCTGCTGAAGATACAAAGATTGGTCATCATCCTACTGCTCAATTTGAGCACGAAGAGTTTAATGATTTAATACATATGAAAATTACAGTACCCTGGCAATTACAAGAAAAATCAGGAGTAAATTTTCAATTATTCCATTCCGATTGGAACAAGCCTAGCAATCTGTTTAAGTTTAGAATTCCTGGTGGGGTTTTAAATTATAAGTACCAATGCGGTGCAAATTGTAATATGTGGCTGCCTAAAAAAGTTAATGCAGATATTAACTTATATGCAGGAGAACCTTTACTTAATATCTTACCCTTAACTGAGCGAAAAGTTATATTAAAAACACATTTAATAGACACAAAAGAATTTAAAGACATGCAAAATAAATTTGCTTATTCTAGTAAATTTCATGGCCGATATAGGATTCTGAAAAAGAAATTATTTAGCTAACAAAAAAGCCCCTACAGATTGCTCTGTAGGGGCTTTTTCTTTTAGTAAAGTTCTTCGAATACCATTATTAGTACAGTTCTGTAAGGTTCTGCAACTAAGTGTAAATCCATTAAATATACATCTAAATGACAGTTACGTAATAGTTGTGCATGATACATAAATTGCCCAAAGGCTTCTAGTTCTTCACTAATGTTTTGATTAGCATAGTCTTCCAAATACTGACCCATAATCATTAATTGTGCGTCATATACTTGTGATTTTGTAGCAATAGTTACTAGTTTTATGGCTTTTGATTCACGATCGCGCATAATTTGGTTACGTTTTTGCGTACTCCAACTAAATCCACCATCACCACCCCATAAATCCCAAGCTACTCTACCTTTACTTGGAAACCCTTCTTCACCACTGTTAAAACCAGTAGCTTGCTTATCTACTTCATGACGGCTAAAAAAAGAAAACATTCTAAGAACTGTAGACTCTGATAGTTCTTCACGGTCTTTAAGTTGATTTGCTCGTGCTAAACCTACCAGAGTACCGCCAGGTTTGCCTTCTTCTTTCCATTTTAGAGCACGACGAGCTGCGCTAGCCATACCCTCTGTAGGTTTATACATTGTTGCCATAATTAATCTCTATAAGCTAATATAATTTGTTTACACATTTTACTGCGTACAATATCTTCATCCAAAAATCTTACTACTTCAATACCAGGAATTCTGTCTAATCTATTAACAGCATCTGATAATCCGCTTTCAGGAATATCGCTTTGATCTACATCACCACTAATAATCATTTTGCAATTTTTACCGATTCGGGATAATAACATTTTCATTTCATCTCGTGTAGCATTTTGTGCTTCGTCTAATAAAACAATACAGTCATCAAAAGTTGATCCGCGCATAAAACCTAATGGTTTTGGTTCTATGTCTTTTGACTTTAATGCGTATTCATAAAAACCTCTTCCAAGGCTGCGCGAAAATACACTATCAAAAGGTTCTAAGTAAGGCGCATATTTTTCTTCTAGTGTTCCTGGTAAGAATCCAAGTCCACGTCCAGTTTCAACATTAGGTCGAGTAAGTATAATTTTTTGCACTCGTTTATGAAATAACTCACCTGCAGCGTATGTAGCAGCAATATATGTTTTACCAGTACCTGCACTACCTACACCAAATACAACTTGATTAGACTGAATTGCTCGTAAATATTCAGCTTGTATAAAATTGAGAGGTTTAATTTCTTGAAATCCATAATTAACTGGAGTTCTTTTTAATTCGATTACATTGTCAACACGTCTTGCTCTTTTACCACTTGCCATAAACTTCCTTTGGTAGTTTAAAAATAATAGTCTGAAACTAACAGACTATAGGAATCTGTTAATAAATATTATTTAGCTGGTTTGGTTTCTGTGTCTAATTTTTTATGTACCTTAATTGTTTTACATTCTTTGATAGGCTTATTACCTGCCTTATCTATCTTATCTACACAAACTTTTTTAGTTTCTGCGGCTTCGCAAGCAAATGCAGTATTATTCCAACTTAAAAAAGTCATACTTAAAATGACTAGTGTGCTATAAAATGTAATTTTCATTTAAATTCCTGTTATTTAAAAAGATTAAGAATACCAGTATGCCCAGCAGCCCATCCAAGGGAGGCTATAGAGCCCATTAACCAATAAGTTGATTTAGTTTTAAATTTTTCTAAATCACCTACTTTACTACTTAATTCATTATGTTGATCAGTAGACATCTGATTCATGTTTTTTAGCTCAGCCATTACTTCATCTCTAGTTTTGTCTAAGCAGTCGTGCATATCGCGAACATCTGTTTTTATTTCATCAATACAAGTAATCATAGCGTCAACTTTAGTTTCTACTATAGCTACTCGTTCAGAAATTTGTGGGTTTATTTGATTCATGTTTAAATACCATTATAATTGTGGATAAGGCGGCTGTTCTGGTGCAAATTTTCCACCGTACCCAACTTTGACTTGCGGTTGATAAAAGTCACTGGCACTAGTACCGTTAAACCCAGTAGGAGTATAAGGTGAATGTGTTCGTGGTGTTTGAAATCCTGTTTGAAACCCTGTTTGTAGATTACTATTCTGTACTCCACCTAATTTTTCTTGTGTACGACCAAATGCTGCAATACCTAGTACCGCACCCATTGCAATGTGAAATAAACCAGCACCTTGTAGTGTTATTGGTTGCCACTGTACGTTTACAGCACCATGGCTTAGCGACTGTAACAAACTCCATAATATAGGAAACATTACAAAATCCATTATACAAACTAGCATATACATCCAGCCCATCATTGGACGCCACTTACTATTCATCCAATCTTCTTTCTTTTGCTCACTTGCGCTTTTAACTTCTGTTGCCATTACTACTCCTATCTATATCGGTCTTTGTCATTATACCAATCTTTAAACATAACTCCAAAAACCATAAGTAAAGGTATCATAGACAGTATAAATAACATATCATTAAATGTAATTATAATATTGAAATACATAAATTATCCTCCACCAACGGCTTTGTCTCGTTCTGCACGCTCTTTTTTATCACGTTCTTGTTGTTGTTGACGTAGAATTAAATTTCGTTTAGCAACTTTTTCTTCGTAGATTCTTTTTTCTTCTGCATGGCCGTATATTGCAACACCACCCAGAGCCATACAAAAAACAATAGCAGATCCTGCTATGAAGTAC
>ENA-OSIY01001902-OSIY01001902.1-marine-metagenome-genome-assembly--contig:-NODE-1902-length-11033-cov-7.692589_pt1 | contig 11033 bp, 16 predicted proteins | sample MGYA00237884_ERZ534233 | MGnify/ENA primary metagenome ERZ534233 (study PRJEB26412, sample SAMN06343840) | marine metagenome | isolation source: estuarine water | place: USA: Columbia River Estuary... | reverse complement strand
ATGGTAACGTTAGTGAATCTAAAAAATCTTTAAAACACGTTAGATTATTTGAAGAATTCGTAAATGAAGATAAATTTAGAATGGCATTAGGTGATATGGAAGATTGGATGCCAGATGATGAAGAATTACAAGATGAGTATTACTCTCTTACTGGCAGCGGTGATGTTGAAGGTTTAATAAGTTTCTTTGACGAATACGCAGATACTGATAAATTACAACAATATGGTATCAAATATTCAGATCTAAAGAAATTAGCGAAAACTGCTATTGACCTGTAATCATGAAACATATCAAATTATTTGAGCAATTCTTAAATCAAGATATTTCATTAAAAACAGATAACAAATATCTTGATCTAAGGGGCGAGATAGAAGAAATAGAGAGAGTTTCTCAAGATTTAAGTAGAAATAAAGGTATTGAAATACCTGTTAAAGATATTGTAGAAGCTTTTAAAAAAGCTAAAGAAGAGGTCTTAATTGACGAGATCTGGACAAAATTAGAAAATACAGAATCAAATCAAATTAAAAAAGGTGAATGGGATCTAGTTATAAAAGTCGCAAACGCATATAACAAATCTAATCCTGAAAAGCTTAAAGCAAAATTTGAAAGCGGAGAGTATAAAAGACCGATGATTTTAAATTTAAATGGAGTATATACTCTAGTGGCTGGTAATACAAGACTTTGCACAGCGGCCGCAATGGGAATTAAACCATTAGTTTTTATTGCAAAAATAAATAAAATATAATTATGAAACACATTCAATTATTTGAACAATTCATCAACGAAAAGAAAGAGGTGTACACCGTTTACGTTGAAGATGATAGAGAGCCAGGTGGCACAGATAAAGAAATTAAAAAAGACTATAACTTGACAGTTGCTAATAGAACCAAAGATGGTTTTGATCTAGTTGGCGCCAAAAAAGACATAGAAGATTTCGTTGATGATTATTCTATTATTGGTGATATCGAGCTTTATGAAGGCCAATTAAATGAAACAACCTTTAATAATTTCAAACCAACTGTCTTAGACAAGAAAAACCAGTTAGATGAAAAGTTTTTCAAGAAATTAATGCCAAGAACAGCCAAAAACACAGAAGAGGCTATGGAAAGAATTTGGTATTTTGAAGGTATGACAATGTTTGCACATTTTCAATATCATGAAGTAACACCAAATGGTAATAAGCCAGATAGACCAAAATACAGATTACATCAATCTCAATACTGGTTATCAGGTGCATATGATAATCAAATTAGAAATTTAGGTCTAGATCCAAGAGAAGGCGTTAACACCACTCTTTTGACAATCTATGACATCACAGATCCACAGAATGAAAAAAGTTTAGGCGCCATTTGGGTGAACACTAAAGAATTTTTAGAGGAAATGCCTATAGTCTTTGAAATCTCAAAAAGAGCAATGTAAACATGAAACACATTCAATTATTCGAAGAATTCATTTTTGAATTTAACTCTCCATTCTCAACCGACGAGGTAGAAATGGCAAACAAATTTCTAGCTAAAGAAACTGATTTAAAGATTGGTAAAAACGAGACCTCGAGACCAGCTACTTGGCCGAGTTTAACAATTGGTCAATTTAGAGACATAGATATGCAATTGGTTTTCACTAAAAAAGTCAAAGACAGACCATATGATGAAAACAATATAGAAGTAGCTTGGTTAGATCATGTCGGTGCACTTAGAACCTTAAAACAATTTCACCCAACAGAAGACAAATTAATGAAAAAATGGGCTAGAGATTACGGGTTTAAAATCAGTAATCAAGATCAAGCTGAAGCCAATAAACCTATTTTACCAAAAGAGGTTAAGAAAATGGTAGAAGAACTACTTAGCATTTTAACACAAGCCTATGGTGAAGATATAAGCCAATAATTTAAGTTTAGTATACACGATAAGATTCAAGTCCAAGGTCAGCCCTAAAAAGCTGACCTTTTTTATGTCCTAAATTTAAACCGATAAATACAATATGAAACAAATTAAATTGTTTGAGGCTTTTAAACTAGATAAAAACATCCAGTTGATTATTGACACTCTCTTAGAAGAAGAGGGTTATGACACCTGGCCAGAATTTCTAGAAGATCAATCTTTAGGTGATTGTCAAGGTATAGTGGCCTCAGTTTCGCGCATCATAAAGGCTAATAAATTAAAAGGCTTTAAATCCATTTTCGGAGAAATAGAAATCATAGATATGGCACATGATGAATCAGACTTAGGTAAAATCATGACGCACCATTGGATAGAGTATAAATCAGACATCTTAGATTTTTCAAAAGGCACCTTACAGGAGTTTATAGACTCATCAGATTTTACTTCAGTTTACGGCGATGAAGATGCCTTAGATTTTAAAGCCATCAGAACTACAGTGCTATAATAAATCTCGCCCGCCCAACAGAAACAAATCAAAATCTCTTTATAAGTATAAGAAAAGAGAGAGAACAACTAGACTAGATATACCTATAACGGATATAAACCAAGATAAGTAATCTAGATCTAATCAACTAGATAAGAAACCTAGTACAAACCACCAATGTAAGTAGGCGTATTCCCATCCTTTTTAGGTCTTCAAGGGCTCAAAGTCTCAAAGTCAGAGGTTTAACCCAGTACTCTAAACATCAGATATTAATAAACCCTAAAAAATAGACTCCAGTACACACCAGGGCTCAAATGGCATCTTAACCTCTGGGCCGAATAAGATATATACGGTATTTGTTCAAAGGATCCCAAATAATTCTGGACCACGTTAGGTGTCGCCGAGCGCATTCACACACCCCACACAGCGCTTTGGCCCCTTAAGTACTGCACCACTCCGCTGGACACCAGAAAACCTCGGCATCCACTCCGAGGTCTCAAGTTCTATCCACCCGCCGGGAGAATAGAGTCAAACAAACATTTTTTATTCCATCACATCTTCAAATGTTGGTGCATCTGCTTCGGTTAAATCTGTTCTAAACTCGGCTGCTGGATCTTCAATTTTGTCAAAGCCAAATAGAGAGTCAAAGGCAGTATCTTCCTCGGCTAAACGTTTTTTCTCTTCAGCTACTAGAGCGTCATTAAATAAGTCGCGTGAGTAGCGAGCTTCATCAAAAGAAACACCGTTAGTGAGATCAAAATATAATTTCTTACCTACTTGGCCTAAACGGTTTTTGGTGAATTCCATGTATCTGCGACCTCCTGATTCTGTCCCTTCAAAGGCGATATTCATCATAGAGGTGGTCATGTGTTTTAATTTGTTAGAACCGACAAAGGTACCACCTTTACTCATTTGTAAAATTGTAATAAAGGTTGTGTAGATTTTACGGTCGTTATTTCCTTTGTTATGGTTAGACATTAGATCTAAGAACCATTTTTCTGTTTTACCGCGGCTCATATCTGATTCCTCTTTTACGGTGTCATTTACCTCGGTGTAAGAGTCGGTTAAGACTATGTCCCAACCTTGATTTAGGGTTTGCTCAATAACTTCCTTAGGATCTGAGTCTGAATAGTCAGCTAAGAAAAGAATTGGCATTTGACCCCAATTTGGGAAACGCTTTAAGTAACGTGCCATGTCTATTTGGTTCATCTCTGCCGAAATGAAAAGTGCTCTTTTGCCGGCGGAGTGAAGTGAACTTAGCAATTCCAAAAGAACTGTAGTTTTACCAACACCTGGTGCACCTGCAGCCATGATATTTGCACCTGGTAAGAAACCACCATCTTGAGACACAAATTTGTCAAAGACTGTATTAGTCAGCATTGGCTCAAAAAGATCTGGGTTAATGTTTAAGTCATCAAGTTTAGTCAAATTAACTACTACTGGTGCCTTGATGGCTGTTGGTGCAGCCTTGATGGCTTTGGCTTTTAAACCATAAGCATCATAGTAATCGGCTGATGAGGTCATTTTAAGGACTCCATTAGCTGATTCGCCATTAATATTAATAATACGACCTTGGTTTTGAGCCACGTACTCATATTTAGCATTTTCAGCTGTAATTAGTACTTGCTCCGCCGGGTCGGTGGTAGATTTAAGATTGAAATTAGGCTTCTGGTTAGGAAGAGCCTCTAAAATGTGAACCGTGTAAGATTTCTTAGTCATTGTGGATGTTTTAATGATTATAGAGTAAATATACTAAATTCTGGCGACAATAAAAAATTATTTGGCATTTATTTTCTCAAAAGATGCGAACAATGACAAACATGCCATAGTTAAAGCTATAACTGCACAACCGATCTCGTTCTCTACTCCTGCGAAATGCACATAATTAAGAGCATTACCATTAAGAATATTAATAGCTACAAAACCTGAAGCGATAGCTGCTGCAAAGGGACCTAAATTTAATTGAACTTTCATTGTTTGTTTGTTTTTAATTACTTAGTAAATATACACATTTCCGATGACAAAAAAAAGTATTTAAGCAATTATTTTCACAAAAAGCGCATTTTTTTAGCTTTTTTAGCTCCAGGGAGCAATTTGCATAAAAAAAGTCAGCTTGGGAGCTGACTTTTAAACCGAGCCTTAACTTCGAAGCGGCCTGAACTCGCGTTTAATATATTAACAAAGTGCTGCACCAATTTGAGTATGCTCAGTAAGAGCATTCTTACCAAAAATGTCTGGCATTTGGTTAGCGTGGTCATAGTTACCTTTACCAAAGATGTTACCTGCGTTAACCATCATTCTAGTGGCATCTGAATCTTGTAGATTAGTATCCAAAATCTGGTTAGCATGTGTAGCAAAGTGAGTAAGACCGTTAATCACAGACCAAACTGATTGGTTTGATTTGGCACCTTTCATTTCAGCGTGGCTCATATTCTCAATACCAGCCTTAGCATATGCATTGAAATTCTCTTTCATAGGGATCCAGTTCTCTGCGCGCTCACCTGCGAAATTGAAAACTTGATTATAAGCTTGGTTCATTTCAGCTAAAGAGGCTGAGGTTGAATTAGCACGTTTAACCATATTTCCGAATTCTGCTGGAGCAAAGTTATTCTTGCGCAATTCATTCATTTGCTCAAAGAACTTCTCCATTGTAGTAGAATCAAGCGAATTAAGCGTATAAGCTTCTTGAGCCAAAGAGGTAGTCATACCATTGGTACACCATAGACGATTAACATAAGGTAGAACTTGGAAGCCACCATTAGGTGAATTCTGGAAAGTTACACCACCTTTAAATACCTCATCAGTCAAACCTTGTACAGCAAATTCAGCTTTAGGATTGAAAGTGTTGATATTAACAAGACCTGTAGTTGGGTTAACAGACCAGTTAGAAATTTCTAAGCTGTTTTGATCAACCATACGCTCAACAACACCTAAGAAACGGTCGTTTGAAATCATATCAGTTGCAAGCTTAGTAATACCAATTACTGAACGTGTATTAGGATTAACAATCAAAGTAACCTCGCTCATGTTACCAATGTTGGTAGCCATAGCGTCTTTGATACGGTTAATGAAAGCAGTTTTGGTTTCAGTATTGAAAAGAGTTTCAAACTTACCAGCAAATGTTTGGCTCATACCCAACATTTTAAGCAATTGTTTGAAGAAATCTGCTGATACACCCATACGAGTGCCTTTATATTCGATGCTCTTGTCGTCTACGATATTGATATCGCGAAAAGCAACAGTTTTACGCAAAGATTGTGCGTCTAATGTTTCTTGTTTTTTCTGAGCTACAAGAGGGGCCGAAAGTGTGATGATGTTTGACATATTATCTCGTTTTAATTTATACGTTTAAAATGTGGATTGTTTCAATTATTTATTATACATTTTGATCATGTCGGTAGACACTCTATATGTCTTACCATCGCGACTCACAATCACTGGATTTTTTTGAGCTCTTGTTTTCCAACCAGCAATTGTATATTGCTTACCTTGAAGAGTGATGGTTTGACCAAGGCTAAAACCAGCCAAAAGACGAGTACCATACAAATTAAAGTCAGAAGCTTCCTTGGTCATAGTAACACCGGCAGAAGATTTAACTGCAGCTTGGACTTTATAAGTCACGTTAGATGAGGTAAAAGATGCATTACCTGCAGAGATTTCAATACCGTATTTTTTAGACAAGGTAGCCAAAGCTTTATCGATGTCGTTACGAAGATTTTTTACTGTTGTGCGGTCAAAAGATGCGATTTTCATAATGGATGTTTTTTGTTTGTTTTTAATTACATAGTAAATATACACGATTCCGATGAAATAAAAAAATATTTAAGCTTTTATTTCACAAAAGTTACGAACATTTATGCAACTTGTACAATATTATACTGGAAATCATTTGACTGTAAAGCCTTTCTCCAATAAGGCAATAACATATCGTGAATAGGCTTACCAACAGTGCTATACTCGGAGATACCTAATTTCCAAAGGTAATAACTCATATCCCAACCAGAGTCAGCGACACCGGCCTCAGCAATCCAACGAAGAGCAGTGGCTTTATTACCAGCACCCATAGAGATAATAGCACTAATAGAAGCTTCGAACTCCTCCACAGCTTTGGCTTCAGCTATAGCTTCAGCATTGGCATTTTCTTTACATACCTCAGCAAAACGAGCAAAATCAGCCTCTAAGTCCTCTAAGGACATAGCGTCATAGTTAATACCACGAGGACGGAAACCATAAGCATCCTTATGGAAGTCAGAGTATATCTGGATCATTGATTCGCGGGGAGTAAGTTCTGAAGTCATCATCTTTATTAGCTTTTAATTATACAGTAAATATACACGATTCCGATGACATAAAAAAATATTTAGTTCATTATTTTCACAAAAGTAGTAAATATTTTACTTATTTGTGAACAAATTTAAACCGGCCCCTTTTTTTTAAAAAAGCAGGTCGGAGTCTACCCTCTGCGAAGCGTTCCGACTTCGAACCCGTAATAAAGAGGCTCTCTTTCAATTACATAGTAAATATACGTGAAAAAGTCGACAGTAGAAAGACTTTTTTCACTTTTTTTCGAAAAAAGAAGGGCCGCATAAGACTAAGCGGCCCTTGATAAAATAAGTCGGCCGTTAAATAAGAGAAGTATTCTCTACGCGACCTCTAGCCCTATCATAAGCTGCATTGACAATGCGCTCATTGATATACTTTCCAGAGAGAACCTCACTGGTGTAAGCAGGTGAAAAATCAGTTTCCATAGAAACTGTACTCACATCGCCGCGACGCTTGCGGTTATTAACGATGGCTAGTTTTTGAGTGTAGCTTAACTTTCTGTAGCTACCACGAGATGTAAATGTACTCATGTGTGTTGTTTTGTTTATAGTTATACAATATAAGTGTCTAAAGTTTCAAAGCAGAGTCTTACCAGCACATCATATTTCCAGCATGATCCCAACTTTTTGAGCTGCTATCAGTGGCCTTATGAAGTGTATTATAGTCTACCTTTAAAGAAGAGCTGCCAAACTGACGCTTAAGCTCAGACTTAAATTCTTTAAGGTTGGCTGCCCAAATATCATTAAACCCGCCGCCAATCCAATTAAACATATAGCGATACTGACCTCTTGAATTTTTCAATAACTTTTCTACTTTCTGTTTCTTTAACATAGTATAAGGGATTAAGATTAATAATTAGGCAGCTACTGCTTCCTTAGATTCATTTAAAGCAAAGGCTAAGTCAGCCCAAGTTTTAGCGCCAGCTAAGGCGTAATTAGTTTGACTGTATAAGTTGGTATTAGACCAATCTTGGTTAATATCACCAACTTGCATAGTCATAAACATTTGCTCATCCATTAATTTAACTTTATTACCAGAGCGAGCAAAGACAGTTAACCAGTTTTCAGACCCTTCGGCTTTAAATTCAATAGTCTGTAAGGCACCTTTTTTAAATGATTTAAAGACAGATAATGCTGACTTCCAACGAGCGCCTGATTCCCATTTACATTGAATACCTAAGTCATCTACAATAGTCATAAATCCAGCTTTTACCTTAACGATAGCTCTATATTCACCTGAGCGACCTTGGATAAAATCTACTGAATGGATGTTGTTGGTGTTAAAAAAATGATTTTTCATAATGGATGAGTTTTTGTTTGTTTGTTAATATACAGTAAATATACACAATTCCGATGACAATAAAAAATATTTAAGCATTTATTTTTAAAAATTATTCATCGTCACCGCCATTCTCATAGCAGCGCTCACACATACCATTAATACTCATACCGGAGCCAGTTGAACCACAATCACGGCCACAATACTTACATCTTACATTTTGATACCAAGTCTTAATAAATTTAAGCATATACATTGATTTTTATTATAAGGTAAATATACTGCTTTCCGGTGACATAAAAAAATTTATTTTACATATTGCGAGCTTTTTATTTTACACTTTGCCACTTCTTACTTTGGCACGCTTTCACTACTTACTTTGGCACTTTTTTTTAAAAAAGCAGGTCGGAGTCTACCCTCTGCAAGCTCCGAAGGGCTTGAACCCAGAGCTCCTGGTCTAAGTCACCAGAAGCTCACCAGCAGCGCGAAGCCGATTAGCCTATAACTACTTTAAGTAGGTAGGACCGTACATGCCATACTGTGCGGTGCCATCCAAGATATTACCTCGGCTATGCTTAGCAGGAGCACGCCAACTAGCAGGCTTTAATAAGTCACCTATTGCATAAGGTACACCGCCAATATTACCAGCTACTTGAGCGATAAAGCCCCAAACAGTAGTACCGGCCATCACTCGTGCAAATTTGCTACCATACTGAATAGTAAGGTTAGGAGCATTCACTCCAGCATAGCGAGCATTATAAGCCTCAACTAACTCAGTATTAACATTTGCAACCCAAGCCTCAGTAGAAGCTTTAATGGTATAGGTAACCACTTCATGTTGCCTTTCTAACTCTCTCATTTGTGAACTAAGCATATAGTCTATGTTTTAATTATAAGGCTAATATACACGAAATACCCGACAAATAAAAATCCAGGCGCACTTATTTTCAAAAAAGTTATTAACACTCCCAGAAGCTTACCAGGGCTTAGCTCCGGGAGTAGCTCCCCAGAAGCTTCCTGGGGTTAGCTCCCAGAGCTTCGCCAGTAGCGCTCCCAGAAGCTTACCAGGGCTTAGTTTGGAGCTATATAGCACATAGGAGCTCTGGTGTAAAAGAGTAAAACAGCTATAGGGCTAAAAGGCTTATTGGCGAGTTGCTGCTCTACAACGGTTACCCTGCTTAGCCTACATGACCTAGAGCTCTGCGAGCACCAGTGCGCCGGCGGAGCTACAGGTAAGCACTGGTCGCTGTTTACTCCAAGGGTGCTATAGTACACAAGGCATCACATGTAACCATTGGCACCATTGGCTCCGAGTGAGTGATGCGATGAGCTATGCGCTCAGAGTGAGTAAAACGCGAATTAGCGCTCCGGGGTGTAAAGCGCTCTTGGGACCCATGGCACAGCTGCGCTGTTTTTCAAAATTGCGAATTTCGCGAATTTACACTTGGGCACCATGGTCAAGGCATAGGGTCATGACCAAAGTAAACTAATAATAAGTAATCGACGTTTTCGACTTTCGCCAAAGCGCATTAAATATCACAGGTGGATCAGGGCGTCTTTTTAGCCTTCGAGTAGTCAAAGGACCCAGATCGACTACCCCCGAAAAAAATCAAAAACGTCGAAGTAGCCAGGACCCAAAAAATTGGGGACCCCGGGGGATTGACTCCCCCGGATCGCGCATAAACCCTTATAATCTAGATAAATACCTTATATGGCAGTAAACCCTTTAATATCGTCCCCACAAATCACGCTAACACAGGCCGCAAACCAAAACATGGGCCAAATGACCAACGCGACAGATACTAAAGCTGCTACCCAAGCCATACAGACGCAAGACAGTGGCTTTAACGCCAACGTCGGTAAACAAAACACTGAGATGAGTAACCCTAAAATTAACCAGGATACCAACACCAGTAAGTTACAAACGCCGAACACCTCACAACAAACATCAGATCAATTAAAGAGCGCCGAGGTACCTCAGATTAACACTGACGCTTCAGACCTAAAGACAAGTACCAAAACCGGCCAAGGTATGGACTTAAATAAGACGGACGCTAAAATGTCGCCGGATCAAGCAAAAGACGGTCTGAGCGATACAGGTATCCTAGGATCCTTTAATGGCTACTTAAAGAAAAAAGCAGCCGACTACATGACTAATCAAGTCAAAGGCTCAACTTCACAAGGATCAACAGATACCTCAGGCCCTAAGGAAAACAGTACCCAAGGAAACTATAAGTCCAATGATGTAAATAATGCACCTCAGAGACCTGAAGCGCAGAGCGCGCGCCCGGTTGTAGGCACTCCAAGCCCTGCAGCTACTCCAAAGATACCGAGTTATAATAGACCAGTAAGTACACCTCCACCGGTACCTAAGATACCAAAGTTTAACAAGCCATTCTAAAAAAGTTTTTGACATTTTGAAACCTTTCTGGGCCAGATCCGTATAAGTTTAGGGTTTTCCCAAAGGTAAGGTTAGTTTTAAGGGGTTAAATTCGGCCCGAATCGAAGCTACTCGCACAAATTTTAAAATGACTATGCGGCCACACTTCGGCGCACGAAACGGCCTCACAATCACCGGTATTCAAAAAGTGGTCACCGCCGGTATTCAGAGACTGAAAGGGCCTCAGGGTCCCAATAGTACTAATATATTATAATGGTATAAAAGCCTTAGTTGGTAATTTTCCTAGAAACTTAGAGACCTTAAACTAGCGTGCAAATTTTCCCAGCGTAGATTTTCCCCCAACAATAAACAAATATCATTCGAATAGTATAAGACTAGTACATTTAAAAGTAATAACAATGATTAAGAAACAAGAACTTCGCCATGACGAAATTATGGGGAATATGAAAATTAACAGCTATGATTCTTCTACTCTAGATTCTAGCATTTATTTTATTGACCGACAAGTTTTAATGATGACATTTAAAAGCGGCACAACATATGAATATAAGGATGTCGATCATCAAACGTATTCAGAATTTATCACAGCTGAAAGTCACGGTTCTGCCTTTAATAAATTGATCAAAACTAAATAATTTTTTAAGCATGTTAATCGTTAGGGTTTCTT
>ENA-OSIY01001901-OSIY01001901.1-marine-metagenome-genome-assembly--contig:-NODE-1901-length-11035-cov-17.019803_pt1 | contig 11035 bp, 11 predicted proteins | sample MGYA00237884_ERZ534233 | MGnify/ENA primary metagenome ERZ534233 (study PRJEB26412, sample SAMN06343840) | marine metagenome | isolation source: estuarine water | place: USA: Columbia River Estuary... | reverse complement strand
ATAAAGCCAGACTGAAACAGTACGATCAAAAAAACTAAAAACTATTACCCATCTTCAAAATCCAAAGACACTGAATTGATGCAGTAACGCTGTCCCGTAGGATCTGGGCCGTCTGGGAATACGTGCCCCAAATGCGCATCACAGTTGGTGCAACGCACTTCAATGCGGATCATGCCATGGCTGGTATCTCTAATTTCTGTCACACCGGTCTTATCCAATGTGTCGTAGAAACTTGGCCAGCCGCAGTGGGCATCAAATTTGGTGTCAGAGGTAAACAATGCAGACTGACAGCATTTACAGCGGTAGGTGCCTTTTGCGGTATGGTCCCAGTATTCGCCTGTAAACGGACGTTCAGTGCCCTGCTGTCGGGTCACCTGGTATTCCTGTTCGCTGAGTTGTTCGCGCCACTGCGCATCGGTTTTTGAAATTTTGGTCATGGCCTCATCCTATTGCTGTGCTTTTTATCGTTGCTTGCTATGGATCGTTGCTTGCTGTGCGTCGTTCTTTGATACGTCACATACCGATTTTAGTTCACTAGGAAAATTTCTCTCTATGACAGGATATCACGCTTCAAATATTGGGTAATCATACTCCGGTATCGCTCAAACTCGTCGTCATCATGCTCGTCTGCTTCAATGTGAAACACTTGCTGTCATCGAAGACATGAACCAATCCATTCAGCTATTTCAGCTATTGATATAGGGTCCATGTCTGTTATTGCTCCGCTTTCGCTGTCTTTGGTCTAGGTATGGCCATTATTGTTACAAACTTTCATCAAGGGCACTTCCCTATTTGCCTTGCTCAGGTAGTATTATTTGAAAGCAGTGGTTCAATCGTTTAGCTAATGACAGCCATGCATCACAACCTGCGTTTTCATTGAATCTAGGGTGCCTACAATGACGAATTATAACAAGTCGAACAAACTCAAAAATGTATTCTATGACATCCGTGGGCCGGTATTAGAGGAAGCGAAACGACTTGAAGATGAAGGGCATCGTATTCTTAAGCTCAATATCGGCAACCCTGCTCCCTTCGGCCTCAACGCGCCTGATGAGTTGATTCATGACGTCATTTTAAACCTGCCCGAAGCCGAAGGTTATTGTGACTCGAAAGGCTTATTTTCTGCGCGAAAAGCGGTGATGCAATACATGCAGCAACTGCGTGTGGCAGACGTAACCATTGATGACATCATTATGGGCAATGGCGTCAGTGAATTGATCGTTATGGCCACTCAGGGGTTACTCAACAACGGTGATGAAGTACTGATTCCTGCACCCGATTACCCACTCTGGACTGGTGCTGTCACCCTAGCCGGGGGCGTACCTGTTCATTATCGTTGTGATGAATCTGACAACTGGCATCCCGACACCGACCACATTCGCAATAGCATCACGCCACACACCAAGGCGTTGGTCATTATCAATCCAAACAATCCCACTGGCGCGGTCTATTCAGAAGCTGTCTTGCTCGAACTCATCGATATCGCGCGCACCCATAACTTGGTGATTCTCAGCGACGAAATATACGACAAGATACTATTTGATGGCGCAGTGCATACCGCTACAGGTTCTCTATGTGAGGATGTCTTAATCATCACATTCAATGGGCTGTCTAAAAGCTATCGGTTGGCTGGGTTTCGGTCAGGTTGGATGGTCATCAGCGGACCAAAGGAGCAAGCCACAGACTTAATTCAAGGTTTGAATATGCTGGCTTCAATGCGCCTCTGTGCCAATGTACCAGCACAGTTGGCAGTGCAATCGGCGTTAGGGGGGTATCAAAGCATTAACGACCTCGTTTTGCCCGGTGGTCGTATATATGAGCAACGAAAAGTCGCCCTAGACGGTATTAACAGTATTCCGGGGCTGAGTGCAGTTGCTCCCAAAGGCGCGCTGTATCTATTCTGTAAAATGGATCCAAACATCATCAAAATCAACAACGATGAACAGATGGTATTAGACCTGCTCCGACAAGAAAAAATGTTGCTGGTGCACGGCCGTGCCTTCCATTGGGACAAGCCTGATCATTTTAGATTGGTGTTTTTGCCGACGGTGGATGTACTCAATGATGCAATAGGAAGGTTAAGGCGGTTTTTTGGAGGGTATGGGCAATAAAAGCAGATGCGGGATGCGGGATGCGGGATGCGGGATGCGACAAATCAAAAGCAAAAAACAGATGCGAGTAATAAAAACGTAAAATAAAAATCAATTAGTAGAGCAAGGATGCTCTATAAACGTCTTGATGTATGGAAACGCAGTAGAATTTTGACGATCCAAGTATACAAAGTAATGGCTGATTGCAAAGATTTTGGGTTTAGGGATCAAATCACGCGCTCGGCTTTATCGGTGCCCAGTAATATTGCCGAAGGCTGTGAACGCGTGTCGATAAAAGAACGTTATCGCTTTATGGATATCGCAAAGGGCTCTTTAGGAGAGTTTCATACCCAAGCGGAGATTGGTATCGAAATCCAACTGATTGACGCGCATATTGGACGACTCTGGTTAACTGAATCTTTGATTTTATCCAGAATGATCGGCGCACTAATGGCTAAATTAAGACAATAAAAAAGCCCCCTTTCAGAGGCTATGGTTATAGCTAACAATGTGGTCAGCTTATCGAACAACGGGCCGGTTATGCGCGATGCCTTGGTGGCAATCGACACAGGTTTTGTCTTCCCGCACCCAGAGGTCTGGATTGTGCTTCAACTTTGCTCGCAATGGTTGCAAGTTGGTATCCCAGGTATCGGCTTTGTGGCAAGTCTTACACTCTTGTGAATCCCTCGCCTTAAACTGCGCCCACGCTGCATCTGCAAGGTGGTTACGTTTAGACTCAAAATTCTCCAAAGTGATGGTACCCGCCAACATGTGATAGATGTCTTTCGTAGCCTTGATTTTCACCCACATTTTCGGGAAAAACTCTTTGGGAACGTGACAATCTGCACAGTCAGCCTGAACGCCTTTCTGGTTTTTAAAATGGATCGACTGCTGATATTCCTCAACAATGGTATCCATTCCGATATGGCAGCTATAGCAGAAGTCGTTTGAGTTGGTGTAGTGCATGCCTGTGTTAAAGCCCATTACACCAACCACACCGACGACTAAGGCCAATAATGCACCTATCGGCAAACCCAGCATCCATCGTTTATTTGATGGCTGCCACAACCGAGACCAGAACCCTTTCTTTGATTCATCCTTCATGGTGTCCCCACGAGGAGACCCGAAGGTCTCCTTTGGTCAGTTGTTTATCTGCCAGCATTAATTGCTATAGCGCTTCTGGAACTCTGCCTGTGCGGCTTTACGCGCTGCTTTAACAGATTCAGGTTCGTTACCAGTAAACCAGAGGTGTTCTGCACGGTCGAGAATCTCTTTTAACAAGGCTCTTGCGCGTTTTGCACCTTCAGGGTTGGCTTTTTCACCATGATCTACGGCTTCGTTAAACTGAGGAATCAGTTCAATATAGAAACGTTCAGCGACTTCATACATACCATGCCACTGCACGTAATCGGGTGCCATCATTGCTGCGCCATGACGCGCACGACGACCTTCATGGTGCCATAGATAGAACCAAGTCCATTCAATTTCTTCATCAAAACCTTGTGGAGTCAAAAAGCCTTCTTTTGCAAGAAGATCCATCATGCTCTTACCAGGTCTTGCGAATTTGTCATTGTAGAGGTTAACCAATGCATCAAACTGCATATAGAACTGCTCTACCATGCCGCTACTGTGACAAGAACTACATACGTTCTTCATGTCGTCACGACGCGCTTCCCAACTCTTAACCACTTGGCCAGACGCTTTGGCTTTGGCATCGATCTTTTCAGAGATGGCTGGGCGCAATGTCCAACTGATACGGTCACCCACATCGTGTGTGATCGGCAGGTCTTCAGTAGAAGACATGTGACAGGTCGCACAAGTAGGCGCCGCGTCATAGTCTTCGCCCACTACCCACTTAGAATTATCAAGATTCATGCGATCTACATTGGCATAGAAGTTGATGCCGTGCTTAGACTCTTCATAAATCTCTTTCTGCGGATGGTCTGGACCTAGGTGACATTTACCACAGGCTTCAGGACGACGTGCTTGTTCAATTGAGAATTCATGACGTTGGTGACAGGCAGTACAAGCACCTGAAGAACCGTCTGGATTCAAGCGGCCAATGCCGGTGTTGGGCCAAGTGGTCGGGTCAAGATCACCATTTTCTAGGACTTTAACCTCAGAACCATGGCACTGCCAGCAACCGCTCACTGCCGCAGGAGATTGGCCATTCATGGTCAATGCACCCTCAACAACTTCTGCCAACATGTTATCCAGCGAACCTAGAATCTTGCCCGCTTTAGCATGGTGTGATTTTTCAAATTCTTCTACTTCTGCATTATGGCACTGTGCACAATCTTTAGGAGATACGATAATGGAGATTGTGAAACCTTCATGAGTAATCGCATCTACGTCCTTGGGATCAGCTTTATGACATTCAAAACAACCAACGTTTGCACCGTAGTGCTTAGAACGTCCCCACTGTGAATAAAGACTTTTGTTTTCATCTTTATGGCAAGCAGCACATTCTTGGCTTTCTGCGCTAAGTGATTTAAAGGGTTTAAGTACCAGTGCCTGAGCTGCGGCCTGTGATGACACGCTAAACAGACTTAGGGATAGTGCGATGCTAAATAGCATCAAGAGTTTGGACATCATTTTCATGTTATGCATCCTGTAAACATGGTTGACGATTGAAAAGCCTACTTTTTTTTATAATTTATAAACGAACCAACAAAGAATACCCGAAATAGATCGAAAACCATTTTCATAGTTTTGACCAGTATCAACTAAAGTGCTGTTTGCAAAGTTATTTGCGTGATTCAAACGAGATTTTGACCAACACAAACCACATCACATTATAAAACCCACTGATAACGGGTAATCCTGAACACACTAATCCTAGAACAAAAACGTCAATCTACCAGCAAAAATTCTCTCGCTGTTCAGAAAATCACGGTTAAAATAATCTAAAGAGACACCACTTATAGGATGCTTCCCAGTACTTGGTAAAATATGCCTATAATAGTAAAAACCTTTTATGGAAATAGATGATGCTAGACATACACATTACTGAATTCTATAACGATGTTGGCAAGACATTTGCCTCGCTGTACCGCACCTTCCCTCGCTTAGAAACACTGTGGATAAGTGACATTTGTGGCCCTGATACCTTGGATGATTTCGGCATGCACAGCCCCCGCTATCTGGCTTGTTATGCTGCGGTATTGTGGCTACATGAAGAATCCTACATTCGCTATAGCGATATCGATCGACACGATGCCATCAACCATTGTGTATTGACCGAAAAAGGCTATTTGGCGCTCTCTGGGATCGCTGCTTTAGCGAATGGCCGCCCTCGTCCCATCGACGAATTGCGGGAAGGACTCAAAGAAGGGTCATCAAACTCAATCGAGACTGCCGTTCAAAGGGTGTTGTTGAAGGCATGACGCGCGGATGCGGGAATCGGGATTCGGGATTCTAAAAAAGTAGAGGAAGGCAGAGAATAGAGCCGGATGCGGGATTCGGGATTCGGGATGCGAAAAAAGCAGAGAAAGGCAGAAAAATCAGATAAAGGCAGAGAATAGACCGGAATGCGAGATGCGAGATGAGAGATGAGAGATGCGAGATGCGAAAAATTAGATAGCAATCGATAAACACTGAACATCGTTGAGCAACAAAGTTAGCGACTTTACTGGATGCGCTAACACACTAAAGACGGGGGTGTCGGAAAAAAATAAAGGATTGAAGATCGGTTGGAAAAGCGTCTTGTCAGTCTAAAAAAGCATACCACTGTACAATGCTTTAAAACTTCAGCTTAAAACCGATGGCACTCGCATTCATATCATCGTCACGTTCAAAACCAACGAATACGTACTTATTGAAATGCTGCCCTACCCAGGCACCAAACAAGGCCCCTGCTACGTTAAAAGCCATATCCTCGGTATCAAATACCGGATCAGAAAGCTCATTAACCAAACCTGGTATTGACGCCAGCGCTGCTGCTGCATATACGCGCTCTGGTACTTCCCATTGGGTGTTCTGCTGAAGAAACGACTCACTGATATAGCCTAATGTGGCAGATACGCCAAAATGCTGCAGCGATGTATTATCCGCGGCAACAGCATGTCCACTCACTACCAAAACCATTACAGCAACAAACTTAATCAATCGATTCAACATGGGTCTCTTTAATACTAGGGATGATTGTCATTCCAACAGCAAAAAGGCTGCGGTTACGCAGCCAACTATGCAGCTAATTGCATGCATCATACGCGAACAACTATAAAATGGCATTCTATTGACTTGGAACAATAGCCTACAAAACAGTCAAGACTGTAAGAAAAATGACACAAGACTTATTCCACTGCGGCATCACTCGGCAAATGTCGCATCACTTAATTGGAATAACCACGTTATTAGCCGAACCGGTCATTGGCGAAACCACGTTATTAGCGAACCACGTGATTAGCGGAACCACGTTATTAGCGAGCCACGTTATCAGCGAACCACGTTATTAGCCGAACCAGGTTATAGCCAGCCTGTTGTTAATACCTGAGGAGACTGAGCAATACACCAATTCGGTAAAATCAATATAGATAACGGTATAAAAAATGACAGATACGGGATACGGGATACGGGGTTCGGTTTGGTCGCCTATTCAGCGGGGGCCATTTTTAATTTTTAGGTTATATTGATACCTAGATTTTCAATGCCTGATTAACTCGCCTATCCGGCGGGGATCTAACTGTTCACCTGTCCGGCGGGGAGTTTAATATTCACCTTTCCGGCGAGGATTTACCTGATCGCCTATCCGGCGGGGAGTTACTTCTTTTACTCGCATAAAAGAAGTGACCAAGAAAATGCGTCCCCATGAACCCGGGCTTCGCCTGCCTTCGGCCTCTTTGTCACGGTATTTGCGGTTTCGGGTCGGTTCAGACTGACATCCTGTCACATGAACCTGAAATGGTCATCCATGCCCATTTCACCCTAGCAAATACAGTATCCAAGACGGGTTCAAAAGGGGTGATTTACATGCACGGTCTGCGACCGCTATAGATCCTGCGGGATACGGGATGCGGGATGCGGGATGCGGGATGCGAGCAAACAGACCACTATTATTTTTTAATGAATACTACATGCAGCTATCCATTTTCTGTCTTTAGATCTGAATTCCACATAACTAACAATTATTGCCAATACTCAGGTGATCGGCATTGCCATGCTTTTATGACCTGTTAGTATTTATCGCATTGTCACTAGAAGCTTCGGCTACTAGATCAGGGCCTCTGTATTCTCCAATTAACGGCCCTATTTCCACTCTGCTCACCGCTCCAATTTACCAAGGGTTTATCATGCCGAAGACCACCTCAATATTTACTGCTCCGTCGGCAGAATTGCTCAACAGTTTGCCCCTAGGCACCCGCAGCGACTTGGTCGTTAACCGCTTCGGATTAGAAACGCGCAAAACAGATGACTTTGTGACGATTCGGACGCTTGGCCGGCCGAATTACTATTTCGGTAATCTCTTGGCAATTAATACCCTATCGCTGCACTCAAAAGCTGAGTGGGAACAGATATTTGATCAGGAGTTTCTGGATATTCCTGGCACCCATCACAAAAATTTCACCTGGAAGCATCTGACCCACTATGATTCAGAGCGCCAACAAAGTGATCTTATTGAAGAATTTAAATCAAGCGGCTACCACCACGATGTGTCCGACGTTCGCATGGCCTCTACCTCCACTTGGAATGCCCCTACCCTCAATGCTGCTTTCACGGTTCGTCCATTAACATCCGAGTCTGACTGGGACCAATGGACCGAATCTCATGTCTTGCATCGCGAAGATGGTCACGAAGAAGCTGGTTATCGAAAGTTTGTGTCCGGTAGCCGTGCTACTTACCAAAGGTTAATCGACGAGCAGTCTGGGGTTCAACTCGGTGCTTTCGATGCACAGGACCGATTGGTGTCATTTGCTGGTGTGTTCTATCAACACCGATTGGCTCGTTGCCAGTTCGTTTTTACTGACCCCGCCTTTAGAAATAAAGGGTTGTGCCAAACGGTTTTGCACCACCTTGCACAACACGCTTTTCAGCATGCAGACCAGCTGGTCATCTGTGCAGATGAGACCTATTTTGCCACCCACATTTATGAAAAACTGGGTTTCAAATTGGCCTCACGAGAGTCAGCGCTGTGCTTGTGGGCGGATTAGGGGAAATAGGAAGATAGGGGCAGAAACAAGCAGAGAAAGGCAGATAAAGGCAGAGAAAGGCAGGTAAAGGCAGAGAAAGGCAGGTAAGAGCAGATAAGAGCAGATAAGAGCAGATAAGAGCAGATAAAGGCAGATAAAAATCAAGATGCTGGATGCGAAAAACCTAAAAAGCAGATGCGGGATTCGGGATGCGGAAAATAGCACCTATGGACAGATGGCCACAGATGGCTCTAGAAAAAACAGTGGAAACACGATGCGAAAAACCTAAAAACCAGATGCGCGATGAACGATGTGAGCCAATAATCCATCGCAAAATAAGAGAGTAGAACCAAGCACTTCAACAACCAACTGCGTCGATGAAAACCTGCCACCGACTGAATGATTTTTTTACAAAAATCCACACTGAGACTACGCTGTTAATACAAGGGAGTCTCACTCATGTTTGCGATCAATGTAGAGTCACTGTCTAAGCGCTATTCTGATGATTGGGTAATAAAGGATCTCTCTTTCGAAATAGAACGGGGCGAGATTTTTGCTTTACTGGGTGTTAACGGCGCAGGGAAAACCACCATTTTGGAGTGCATTGAGGGACTGCGGTCTTACGAAACAGGTCACATCGCTATCAATGGCACTATCGGCGTGCAACTACAGTCTTCTACCCTACCTCCCCATATCACGGTGACTGAAGCCATTACTCTGTTTTCCAAATGGCGAAAATCGCCACCCGACATTCACGATACCGCATCTTTAGACTTATCGTCATTTCGAAAAAAACAATATGCGTCACTGTCTGTTGGCCAAAAAAGAAAGCTTCACCTCGCCTTGTCACTCATTGGTGATCCAGACATCCTGTTTTTGGATGAGCCGACCGCCGGTATCGATGTAGAGGGCCGTATCGCCTTACACCGCGAAATTCGTAAACTCCGTGATTCTGGCAAAACCATTGTGATGGCAAGCCATGATATGGCAGAAGTTGAATCCCTATGCGATCGCATTGCGATCTTACGGGAGGGGCATTTTGCATTTATGGGCGCCGCCAACGACCTGACAACAGAATTACAGCAGGACAAAAAAATCTTCATCAAGGCAAATGTCGATTTACACCAGCTGCCATGCCTACATTGCCGATATATCGCCAATTTCCAAGACTATCAGGTATTCCAAACATCCCATCTGAGTGACGCCTTGTTAGAGCTATTGGATCGCGCGCAAAAAGCCCATTCTTTGGTGCTGGATGTCCGAATTGAACATGCATCCCTGGAACAGCGCTTTATAGATGTATCAAGGGACACGCACTAATGAATGCCCTACTCTTTGGAATTTGGATTCAATGGAAACTGGATCTCAGAAATAGAAACAACCTACTCACCTACTATGCGGTCCCCCTGCTGTTCTTCTTATTCATGGGTGGCATCTTTTCTAGCATCCTGCCTGATTCAAAGGCGACGCTCATTCAATCGATGGTGGTGTTCGGTGTATCCATGGGTGCATTTCTGGGAACGCCAGCGCCTCTGGTTGATGTCTTCACCACTGAAATAAAGAAGGCCTATATTATTGGTGGCATCCCGCTCTGGTCGGTGGTTGTCAACAATACACTCTCCGCCTTTATTCATTTGTCTCTAATGGCGCTAATAATCTTACTGGGTGCAGCCTTTATATTTGGCGCCACATTGCCAGAAAATCCTTCAACCTTTTTTGCAGCACAGTCTCTATTTATTCTCGCCAGCATTGGTGTTGGTACCGTTCTGGGGCTTTATTCACCCGACCACACCAAGCTCACGCTGTTGTCACAAATGGTATTTTTACCTTCCATCATGCTGGGCGGCATTATGTTTCCAGCCAGCTTGCTGCCTAGTGCGCTGCAAACCGTAGGCAATGTGTTTCCTGCCACCTGGGGATTTATCGCTACCACCACCAACAGCCTTGATTTTAATGGACTGTATCCATTACTCATCTGCTTATTTTTGAGTGCGATAACCGTTGCTATCAGGCTCTATCAACACAGTCGTGCCTAGTTGTAAAATTGCCAACAGCCAATCTACATGACCTGTATCGTTCGACCACGACGACAGGTATCGTTTTACATGACGGAATGACACCTTATTTTCCCCATCGATGCGTATGCAGGCGGTCTTAGCTGTTTGCATTTGTGGCCAAAGCTATGCACCATTACCGTCCTCAAAGATGTACCCTATCTCAGCTAAAAGATGCCAATGGAAACCACTGAATGACGAACCACCATAAGAATCACAGCAAGACGCCATTTCATAGATTGGTCAATGCCTTTGGATTTTCGATCGATGGCTATGCCGCGACCTTCAAGCATGAGGCCGCATTTCGGCAAGAAGTGGTATTGGCTGCCATATTGATTCCAGTGGCTTTGTTAGTCGACGTATCTGCCATCGCCAAAGCGCTCATGATTGGCAGTATTTTTCTGACGCTGATTGTCGAACTCATGAATTCTGCGATAGAGGCCATTGTTGACCGGGTGTCATTAGAGCTGCACCCCCTGTCAAAACGGGCCAAGGATATCGGTAGCGGCGCGGTATTACTCAGTCTGGTCAATGTGGTGGTTATTTGGGGACTGGTTTTGGCAGAGCGGTATATGTAACGCAAAGTAAAAACAGGATTCGGGATTCGGGATTCGGTTTGGTCGCCTATCCGGCGGGGATCTAACTGTTCACCTGTCCGGCGGGGAGTTTAATATTTACCTTTCCGGCGAGGATTTACCTGATCGCCTATCCGGCGGGGAGTTACTTCTTTTACTCGCATAAAAGAAGTGACCAAGAAAATGCG
>ENA-OSIY01001899-OSIY01001899.1-marine-metagenome-genome-assembly--contig:-NODE-1899-length-11042-cov-5.456635_pt1 | contig 11042 bp, 14 predicted proteins | sample MGYA00237884_ERZ534233 | MGnify/ENA primary metagenome ERZ534233 (study PRJEB26412, sample SAMN06343840) | marine metagenome | isolation source: estuarine water | place: USA: Columbia River Estuary... | reverse complement strand
CTCCTAGCGGCACACCATCAAGTTTTGGAACACCACAAGGTGTTGGCGTACAACCACGCCAGCCCCGCTCTGCTCGCGTTCCTAGAAAACCAAGAGAAAATACAAAAGACATGCATTCAGACCCTTTAGAAATGGAAGACGAGACAGAGATGGCTATGTCGCCAGAGTCTTATTCCGATAAAGGACTTAATGAGCGTCAAATGTCTATGGTTGACGACTATTGCGAAATGGTTTCAGAGTATGGCCAGTTCAACCAATCTGCTGGTGCCGACGGTGCGCATTACGCAGAAGAGAATCCGTTTGTAGCAGAAGGACTAAAGTGCGCTAATTGCGTGTTCTATGAAGGTGGACAAAAGTGCCACATCGTAGAAGGTGTAATCAAGCCAGATGCAATTTGTAAATTGTGGATTATTGACGAGACTTTGATTAATTCTGAAACTGAAGAACCTGAAACAGAAGACCCAGAAATGGAAGACACTGAAACAGAACCAACTCTGGACATGATTATGAATGAAGGAAAATCTGTTGATTCTCTTGAGACAAAAGGAAATGTTTCTCCTAGTCATTCAACCGCAGTCGACGATACATCGAAGTGGGTTGATACGGTTCAATTCCGCCGTATGAAATCGCCAGCATCAAAGCAGTATTACGACAAAATTTTTGGATATCAACTTCCGAACACTGACGGCACAATGAAGACGCATTATTCTTATGTCCATCATTTTGTCAATGCAGACGGGACCCCAGGTGCCGCTTCATGGGCAGCATTAATGAACACAATGTCTTTGCTTAATGGCGCTCGTAGCGGAACTCGCCTTCGTGGCGAAGAGCGCACCAAGATGTACAACCACTATAAGCGCCACTACCTGGACCTCGGAAAAACACCGCCAGAACTTAAAAGCGACTTAGATATCGACACAATTATGATGGAAAAAGGCTTAATCGACGAGCCATTGACACCCAAGGAACAAACTCATGAATAACGAAACAAAAGCATCATTGCCAAGCCATTCAACAGATGTTGATATGACTTCCTCATGGGACAACGGCGCAAACAAAAAGCAAGTTGAAAGCCCATCAACAAAGTCTTACTTTTCTAAAATCTTTGCTTACCTCGACAACGGCGCAGACGATACAGTCAAGTCTTCATACCGCTATATCCATCACGAAGTATCGGCGGACGGAACTCCAGGACCAGCAAATATGCGAGCACTGGCTGCTGGAATGGCTGCATTAAACGGTGCCCGTCTTGGCACGGTAATTGATGAGGCTGGACGCAAGGGCGTTCACGCTCACCTTGCTTCTCACTACGAAGATGCTGGACGCAATGCACCGCCACTCCTCGCCAAGTCGGAACTTGACAGCATTTATACAATAATGGAAACAAAGTCAACAGAACTAGTAATCGGTCAAGCCGTTTCTGCAGACAATGTTGATGAGATTGTCTACGGTACAATCATTGAATCAAACGACGGTGAAGTCGCTATTCGTGAGTGGACTTTCACCGACGAAGAATGGCTACCAAGCGAAGCCGTTTATGACTTCCCATTAGAAGAAGTAACAGCAGACAACTTCCTTTTCAAGAGTTTAGAGAGTATTGTGCAAGAATATAACTTGGACGATGCACCCTCTAGCGGAGAAGCACAAGGTGTTGATAATGTTACAACCATTAAATCGAAGGATTATGAAATGACCGAACAAGATTTTGAAGTACTAGTTAAAAGCATTGCCAAATTGGTCATTGCCGAGATTGGTTTTAAACTAGACCCATCAATTGAAGAAGTAAAAGATGATGCTGTAGAAGTAGAAACATCTGAAATTGCCGAAGAAGTTATTGAGGAAAAAACCTCAAATACAGAAGAGCAAGTAACTGAAATTGAAACAGAAATCAAGTCTGAAGAAGTTTCAGAAGATGCTTCAGCCGAAGAAGCAGAAGTTGAAGAAGCAGTAGTAGCCGAAGACGCTCCAGCCGAAGAAGCAGCAGCCGAGTGCACCAACGAAGAGCACACCGATGAGTGCTGTGGCGTAGCAGAAGAAAAAGCAGCGTTCCTCACCCTCAACGATTTGAAAGAGTTCAGCGACCTGCTAGATATGCTATAGTCTCCGTATCGGCAAACACGCCGACGGAGGAACTATGGGAATATTTGAAGAGTGCTTTGTACACAAAGGTTCAGGCACAACTCGTGGTGGAAAAGTTGATTCCATTTTAAATGGCATGAACAAGCAAGATAGGGAATCCTTTCTTACTGCTTTACATGAAACTAAAATTTCACCAAATAAAATTGCTGATGTATTAACCAATCGTGGAATACCAATCGGCAAGCAGGCCATCCAACTTTGGCGTAGCGCAAACATTAAGAAAGAATCATAATGTCAATTAGCGACGCTCTTAATGAGGAAATAACAAAATCGCGTCTAGGTAAAATTTCAGACCTTTTAGAAAAGTCTGGTATTGATGTTGAGCAAATTGGAAAAGTGGAAAAAATCCGCATTTCAGAATGGCAAGGACTTACCAAAAACGAAGACGGAACAGCAGAGATTCACGACCTAGGTGGAGTGTCTGTAGTTATTTCACCACAGTGGGCAACTGGACCAGAATGGCCTGTAATTGAACAAGGTCCATCTATAAAATTACCTAAAAGCCCAACGATTGTTAAGAAATCGGAAGATTGGGATATAGCAGTAATTCTTCCAGACATGCAGATTGGGTTTTTCCATAGCGGTGACAATGAAATGGAACCGACACATGACCCAGATGCAATAGATTGTGCAATTGCTTTAGTCGCTTCCGTAAAACCTAAAAAAGTAATTATGCATGGAGACAACTTGGACCTTCCAGAAATGGGAAAGTACAGATTGTCACCAGCATTTCAGCGCACAACTCAAGCATCTATCAACTACGCAACAACAATGGTCGCCCGCTTGCGAGCAGCAAGCCCAGACTCTGAAATTGTTTGGATTGCAGGGAACCACGAAGAGCGTCTTGTTAATTATCTTATCGATAATGCTTCTGCTGCTTTTGGTTTGAAAAAAGGAAACTCTCCAGACTCATGGCCAGTTCTTAGTGTTCCCTATCTTTGCAGATTTGAAGAATACGGAATCGCTTATGTTCCTGGATACCCAGCAGGTGTCTATTGGCTAAATGAAAAACTCAAAGTTATTCATGGAACAAAAGTTAAATCTGGCGGTTCCACAGCCCATGCTTATTTAGCCACAGAGAAAACAAGCGTTCTCTACGGCCATATCCATAGGCGCGAATGGGCAGAACTTACCCGAGACGACTATGACGGACCTAAAACTATTTTGGCGGCTTCTGCGGGCTGTTTGGCTCGTGTTGACGGCATGGTACCGAGCACTAAGGGTGGCATTGACTTAAACGGTCGTCCAATCACGGTTACAGAGAATTGGCAACAAGGACTCTGTGTTGTCACATATCAAGATGGCGACAATCCGTTTCACCTTGAAATGATTCCTATTAGGGCTGGAAAAATGTTCTATAGAGGAAAATTCTGGGGCAAGGAAAATGCCTGAGAATAAAGACATATTTGCTAATGACATGAATATGAAATTCCCTGTCATCACAATTTCTTTGTCTTACGATGACCCCAATGAACCTATTCATGTCGATTTAGGTTCAATCCCCCCATTCATCGCTAGTGCGATATTTGAACAGGTGTTGGACTCAATGCAGGACCTCAAAATTGGACCAAAGGTAACGCTCAATGGGGTAACACTCATTGAGGCTGAACCTATCTACGGTGACCTTGAATTTGAGTTTGGCAATGAAGATGACATTGATGATGCCAATTAAGAATTACAATAATACCCTACTTGACACCACTACCAAACAGGTGCTTTAATTACAACTACGAGGTGCTTACCTTGTAAATCGTTCCATCGACTTCTAAGGAGAAGTAAATTATGGCTTACAATAGCCGCATTCAGGAACTCAAGTCAGCCCTCAAGACGGTCCTCACTGAGAACGATACAATCGTTAATCATGTTGAAGCAAACCGCGAAGAAGGCGGACCTGAGATTCAAGCACAAGTCAAGCATGTTGAAGCATTTCGCGCCAACCTCGCAAAAGCCCGTGATATCCGTTCAGAAATTGAAACCCTTGAAGGTTTTGACGAAGTAAAAGCATGGGCTGCTGGTGTTGATGCACCTCAGACCGCGCCAAGCCTCTTCACTCCTCAAACTGAAGGTTTCAAGTCTCTTGGACAGGAATTCATTGACTCTGGCGAGTTCAAGGCGCTTATGGGCGGCAAGGCTGGATACACGATGAATACTCCATTCTCAGTGAATGGTGACATCACAGCCCGTTACGGAGTTAAGGATGTTTATACATCACTCCCAGGCGGAACTCCAGGAGACTTCGGTACTCCACAGCGCCTCGGCATTGTAGAGCGCGCAAAGCGCACCAGCCGTGTTCGTGACTTGTTTGACATTCAGCAGACAAACACAAACATGATTGAATACTTCCGCGTTACAGGTTTCACCAACAACTCAGCAACTGTTGCCGAGCGTGATGGTTCTGCTTTTGCCGCTAAGCCACAGTCATCCCTTGCAGTTACTGGCGTTCAGGCTCCAGTACGCACGATTGCTCACTACGAAGTTGCTCACCGCAATGTTCTTGACGATGAACCAACCCTTCGCGGCATCATCGACAACGAACTTCTTTACGGTTTGCGCCTCACAGAAGACGACCAAATCCTTAACGGTGATGGTACTGGCACTAACTTGACAGGTATCCGTAACACTTCTGGTGTTCAGACCTACGATTGGAGCGCTGGAGCACAATACGACACCCGTATTGACGCAGTTCGTCGCGCCATCACCAAGTCACTGCTTGCTTACTACGAGCCAACAGGCGTCATTATTCACCCTAATGACTACGAAGCAATCGAACTCAGCAAAGACGGCATCCAGAACTACCTCATGGTTATGTCTGTTGCAATCGGCGCAGAGGCTCGTATGTGGCGTTTGCCAGTTGTTGAGACACCAGCAATCAGCGAGGGCTACGCTCTTGTCGGTTCGTTCGGTATCGGAGCAACTTTGTTCGACCGTATGCAAGGAACCATCCGTGTTTCCGAGCAGCACAGCGACTTCTTCGTTCGCAACGCAATTGCAGTACTCGCTGAAGAGCGTCTCGCACTTGCTGTTAAGCGTCCAGAGTCGTTCGTAGAAGTTAACTTCGACGGCGCACCAGAAGCCTAATAAGCCAAAGCAAAAAACCCCACTCATGCCTTTTGGTGTGAGTGGGGTTTTTTCTATGTATAGACTGGTTTGCGATGAAAGAAAAAGAAGCGTTTTTGTTTATAGGCAATATGCCATCATTTGACCCACTTCTTAGTGAAGTGCTATCACTAACTTATGAAGACTGGTCTAAATACAGGGAACGCAAAAATGCAGGTGGTTTAGCCGCAGAGAATACCGACACAATTCCGTTGGTCTACGACATAAAGCATAGGCTTAACTCCAATATTGTGCATGAAAACTATGAGCGCTTCAGCACATACATAGAAGAAATTGTTCTCTCTGTAGAAAAACATGTTGGACAAGTCAAAGTACAACAGGCAATGCTGACAAACCTCAAAGCCAATACGACCATCCCGAGACATAAGGATAAAGGGTCCTTGACTGCCAATACCCACAGGATACATGTTCCAGTGATAACCAATACGGAATGCATATTCACGGTGGAGGACGATTCCAGACACTTAGAGGCAGGTCAGATTTGGATTATAGACAATGTGGGCAGATACCACAGTGTGGAAAATAAAGGCCCAAATAACCGAGTTCATTTAATCGTAGATGCAATTTAATGTGGTACAATAAAAACATGGCAGATATTTCAGTCGTCGCTCCAAAAGATATTTGGGAAGATGTTGATGGTAAGCAAACACTTGTAGCCCGTAAAGGAGAGCGCATGACTCTCGAACAGGCAATGAAATACAAGGTTATGCCCATTGGCAGTTCCTCATTTGGCGCAATAGAAACAAAATAATAATGAGTTCAGATGGTTTGGGTAGTTACGACTACGCCAAGGCATGGCAGTCTGGTAACCCATTTAAGTACATAAAGTCCTCTTTGTATATGCATGCTATTTTACGAGATGAACTTCTTCCTGAATACCCCAACGAAGAAATCTTTAATTCGATAGCGACAAAAGTTCTTGTGGCTGATGCTTTCAAAACAAACCGCACTATCTCAATTAATTACAATTGGGAACCGCTAGATGAAAACATTGTCATCTATTCCGTTAGCGGCAAAGTCATTCATCCAGAACTAAGCGTTAACGATGAAGAAATGGGCTTTGCAATCGATTCGCCTAGTGCAGATTCGGTAATGGTTTTCCCGTATAGAAAAGTGTTTTGGCTAGAAGAAAGCCAATAATACCCATCACCACCCTCAAACAATTAGATGTAAAATAGCGCTATGGCAGTTATCACTTATACAGACCTGCAAAGGTATATGAACCGTACTTTTGACGCTGGCCAGCAGCAGGCCGCAAACATTGTAATTTCCAGTCTTCAGAATCAATTGTCTACTTGGCTCAATATCCCAGTCACGCCAGTTTCTATTATTGACGAGGTTCATCGGCTAAAGGTAAATCAACGACAGATTTTTCTCTATAAAAGCCCAGTTATTGAAGTTAGTTCATTCTATGTTGGTATCGCTGGTTCAGAAGTAGAACAAAATATTAGTGATTTTGATATCTATCCTTGGGGAATCGACAACATCCGTATTACTGGCGAGGGGTATCGCGCCTTGGTTACCTACACGGCTGGACCAGACCCAGTAGACATGGAAAACCTTTCCTACATTGTTCTTTCTGCCGCTGGTAGAGAAATGAACAAGGTTCTTCTCGATGCTCAAGGACTAATGCGAATGACTGTAGAAAACAGCCAGTACTACATGTCTCGTTCTGGTGCTGGTGGATACACCGAAGAAGAACTAAAAATGGCCAGCAGATATAAGCGAAGAGTTATTGTTTAGCCATGCGTGGACAAATCGATAACATAATCATTAGGAAAGTATCAGCAGGAGAAATTGTCGATGGCAACGGTGGTTGGGTTCCAACAATCATAGATACGCTCGTAAAAGGCTCATTCCATCATGTTCTCATGTACGACCGCAACCCAGAAATCGGCGGTCAGTACGGAGAAAGAATTGTCTCAATTGCTCGCCTTCCAGTCGGTACAGCAGTTTCCCAAGGGGACAAACTTGTTATAGAAGGCAAGAACCCAACAGTTGACGGCATATACGAGGTAGATGCTGTTCTTTATACGAGAACCCACCTTCGGGTACAAACACGAAGAATAAGCGTTTGATATGTTAAATCTCGACCAACAAATGAGAATGCGCCAAAGAGAAATTGACAAGGTGCTAGAGGCTGCTATCAAAAAAAACGCACAAGCGGCAACCGCATGCGCCGTTGAGGGTGTGCGCAGAACTAAAGTAGTTCTTAGCAATGCTGGCAGGGCAGCGCCTAACGACCCACCAGCATTAAAAACTGGATTTCTGCGTGATTCTGTAGTAAGTGTTCCTGCTAAGCCTGGGAACCCAACCAGGGCCGCATTCGGGGCAAATGCGCCCTATGCCTCTGCCGTAGAGTTTGGTCACGGCGGAATAAGGCCAGCAGGACCCCATCCATTTATTAGGCGGGTTGCTTGGGACCCAGATTTTCATGACTTCATCACAAATACGGTTGCTCAGAACTGGAAAAAATCAATTAAAAAAGGCGTCGCTAAATTTAAAAATTTGGGGATTAAATAATGTCATCTATAGCAGCAGCAATCCGTGCAGAAATAGTCGCATGCGATATCCCAAATATAATGAACCAAGTTTATCGAGATTTGGCACCCCCAACCACGACATATCCGTATGTCACATACGCTGACCACATCAATGACAGGATTGCTCTTACTGGAGATAAAAGAGTTTTGGCTCGCAACTATATGGTCCAAGTTGACTTATGGGAAAAAAGAACTGAAGAAACAGAGTCAATTCTAAATACGATAGTCGGCTGCTTAGAAAACGCCACGCTAGTCGGTACCGATAATAAAGTATTTAGATGTAGACTAATGGATACTCAAAGAATCATTCAGTTTGATGATGATGTAGTTCATCATGCAATCTCGCTCAACATCTATCGCAAGGTCTAATCATGGCGTTTACAATCATTACCGTTACGGCGACCTACCAAAAAGCAGACAGTACTCCAGCAAGCGGCTCTGTAACATTCCTAGCCTCTGGCACAATGCGGGATACCGACTCTGATGTAACGATTACCCCAGCAGAAATTACTGCGACGCTTGATGTAAATGGCTCAATCAGTGTTGAACTGGCTGCAAATGATGGGGAATTTACAACTCCGCGCGGGATTACATACGAGGTAACCGAAAGAATTGAAGATTCCAACGAAGCCAAGTCTTTTATTACTATCCTTAGCAACTCCCCAGACGGAACAGTTGATTTAGCGGATTTAGTTCCCAATATCCAAACAGTAATTACCCAGAATTACGCAACTAAACAATATGTAGATTCTTTGGTTACAGATGCCAATGAACTAATTTTTACTCCCACAAGCGAAATTCTATCGACTACCGTTCAGGGCGCGATTGAAGAAGTCAGGGCAAAGTCAAAATTCGTCTATACCCAGCCTTCAGCGTCTATATTGTGGGATATTACTCACAACTTAATGTTTTTTCCTAGCGTCATGATTGTTGACTCGGGTGAAAACTTTGTAATCGGTGATGTTGAATATGTCAATCAGAACAGACTTTTGGTGACCTTCGCACACTCCTTCGCTGGAAAGGCGTATCTTTCTTAATAGTAGATTAGTTCTGGAGAAACAATGCCAAAGTTCGTAAACAATGTAGACCTAAACCAAAATGAACTCCGCAAGGCGGTCATTCAGGTTCTGTCGTCATCCCCATCAACCCCAGTCGAGGGTCAGGTTTATTATAACTCTGTTAGCCAGACGATGTTTATTTGCACCGTCGGTGGCGGTTCTCCAGCATTCAAAGACCTTGGAAAGCAAGGAACAGTAACATCGGTTACTGGGAGCGGAGCAATTTCCTCAAGCGGCGGCACGACTCCACAAATCAGCATTGCAGCCGCAGATGGCTCAAATGCAGGAACAATGTCTGGCGCGCATTACACATTGGTCAACAATGCCACCAATGCCAACACGGCTTCAACAATCGTCAAGCGTGATGCTTCTGGAAACTTTTCTGCTGGAACAATCACCGCTGCACTGACTGGCAATGTAACTGGCGATGTAACAGGAAATGTTACTGGAACAGTTTCTTCTCTTTCTAACCACGATACTGGCGACCTAGCCGAAGGTACAAACCTTTACTACACAGATACTCGCGTTCGGGCAAATCGCCTTGACCAAATGACGGCTCCAACTGCAAGTGTTTCTTTTAACAGTCAAAAGATTACAAGTCTTGCTGACCCAACGGATGCACAAGATGCAGCGACAAAAGCATATGTAGACGCAGCCCGTTCTGGTCTTGATGTTAAGCAGTCTGTCCGCGCGGCAACTACTGGGAACATAACCCTGTCTGGTACCCAAACAGTTGACGGTGTTTCGCTTATTGCAACAGACCGAGTATTGGTCAAGAGCCAAAGCACTACTTCACAAAACGGTATCTGGGTTGTAGCAGCAGGTGCTTGGTCACGGGCAATCGACGCAGATTCCGATGCAGAAGTAACTTCTGGCCTCTTCACATTTGTTGAAGAAGGAACAGACAACGGAAACTCTGGTTTTGTTCTTACTACAGATAACCCAATCACCGTAGGAACAACTGGCCTAACATTCGCTCAGTTCTCTGGTGCTGGTCAAATCACTGCTGGCAACGGTCTTACAAAGAACGGAAACACGATTGATGCTGTTGGAACAGCAGGTCGCATTTCTGTAATTTCAGACTCAATCGACATTGATTCAACATATATCGGCCAAAACACCATTACAACCCTTGGAACAATTACCACTGGTACATGGGATGCAACAACTGTTGCGGTTACCGCTGGTGGTACTGGTGTTGAGTCGTTTACCGACAACGGTGTTGTTTATGGTAACGGAACAAGCGCACTTGATGTAACTAGTGCTGGAACGCAGTACCAAGTACTTCAGGCTGGTTCTGGTGGAGTTCCTGCATTCGGTGCCCTCAACCTCGGTCAAGCATCAGCAATTACTGGAACTCTTCCCCTAGGCAACGGTGGTACTGGAGCAACTACTGCAGCGACTGCTCGTGCCGCTCTTGTTGTTCCAACAATGTACAAGGCAGCAGTTCCTTCTGGTGCCACAACAGCAGTAGTAACACACGCACTCGGTACTACAGATGTAAGCGTTCAGGTTTACGAAGTTTCAACTGGCGAAACAGTTTTCTGTGATGTTGTTCGCTACGACACAAATGTTGTAAACTTGATATTCTCAGTTGCTCCAACAAGCAACCAATACCGCGTTATCATCCTCGCAGTAGAATAATTAAAGCGCCTGCGGGCGCAGTTAGGGACTGGTTGAGGCCATGCCAAAATTTAGAGAACGGCTACGCTTAGATAAACTAAGTTCAGCCGCTTCTACCGCAATTGATGTTGTAGTAGATGGCGATAGTGACGCGCGTCTCCATATTGAGGCTGGCGGTAAATTCGTATGGGGTGGCGGTAGCGCCCCTGGAGATGTAAACCTTTATCGTGATGCATCTGGGATACTTCGCACAGACGGAAGTTTTAAAACTTCTATTTTGGTTGTTGACGATGTTGAAATTGATACAACTGGTGCTACTGGCTCGCAAGCCCTTGTTTTTAACGGCACAAAATTTGTTCCAACGACCATAACGGTTAGTGGTGGAGCAAGCGTTAATGTTTCAGACACAACACCCGTAAGCCCATCTGTAGGTGACCTTTGGTTTGAATCCGACACTGGTAAAACTTTCATTTATTACGATTCCTCATGGACTGTCTCTTATACACATCTCCGAGCCCACGAGACAGGCAGAAATCTCGTATGCCGTCTTCTGCTTGAAAAA
>ENA-OSIY01001898-OSIY01001898.1-marine-metagenome-genome-assembly--contig:-NODE-1898-length-11055-cov-7.297322_pt1 | contig 11055 bp, 8 predicted proteins | sample MGYA00237884_ERZ534233 | MGnify/ENA primary metagenome ERZ534233 (study PRJEB26412, sample SAMN06343840) | marine metagenome | isolation source: estuarine water | place: USA: Columbia River Estuary... | reverse complement strand
ATACAATCTCAGCTGAAGCGTGGACAAAAGGTGGATTGCAAAACTTTGAGAAGAACCCAATTATTCTGTTTAATCATGACTATGACAGACCAATTGGTCGAGCCACAGGTATGAAAGCAGGACCTAACGGTTTAGAACTCGAATGTAAGATCAGCAAAAATGCCCCTGGCAATGTTGCTGAACTCGTTAAGGACGGTGTCCTTGGAGCCTTTTCCGTCGGTTTCAAAGTCAAGGACGCAGATTACATCAAGGAAACTGATGGACTAATGATTAAGGACGCTGAGTTGTTTGAGGTATCGGTTGTTTCCGTGCCATGCAATCAGTCAGCTACTTTTTCGCTCGCGAAGTCTTTCGACTCAACTAATGAGTACGAAGAATTCAAAAAAACTTTCACTAATCGTGTAGATCTAGCCGGTCAGTCTCTGGCTAAGGACGAAGATATTTCTTCAAATATAGCTAGTGACCACACACCGAAAAGCGCGGAACTTACTTCCGCAGATCAGGAGATCAAAATGGACAATCAAAACATCGACTTGGAAGCTTTTGCAAAGAAGGTAGCTGAAGACACAGCTGCTAAGATTGCTATGAAGCTAGCCGAGCAAAAAGCAGCTGACGAAGCCACCGCTAAAGCAGTTAAAGAAGCCGAAGCCGCTAAAGCAGCTGAAGGCGTACAAATTAAATCAGTAATCGAAAAGGGCATCACCTCTGGTGTTGAAGCTTTGCAAGCTGATATGGAAAAATCTTTCGAAGCCGCTAAAGCTGAAGAAATCAATGCTCTAGTTAAGAAGTACGAAGCTCAGGTTTCTGAGAAGGGTGAAGAACTAGAAGCTATGCGTAGCAGCAAGATGAAGTTTGCTAAGTCTGGCGGCTCCATGGCCGACTTCGGTAAAGAAGCTATGAATGCTGAGATTCTTGGTCAAATCACTGGTAAAGGTATGGACACTGACTATGCTCGCGGCGTAATGGAAAAAGCCACAGCATTGAACCCAGGTGCTGCAACTACTTCTGTAAATGATTTCGCTGTAGCTTACACTGATGCCTTCGAGCAAGCAGTGGGTCTGGAAACTAAAGTAGGCGGTCTATTCCGTGAGGTTGCTATGCAGTCTAACTCTTTAGTAGTTCCTTTCTTGGGTGAAGTAAACCCAGCTACCTTCGGTGCTGCTACTGGCCTGTTGAACGACGATAACGCTCTTGAGCTGTCTGGCGACACTGACGAAAACCTAGATATCAGCAACCAGATCATCATCGCTGAGCGTTTAGTTGCCGGTACTTATATCGACAACAACGTTGACGAAGGTCAAATCATCAGCTTCCTGCCTATGATCAACGCTGCTATCGCACGTGCCCACGGTCAGGCTATTGATTCTGCTATCCTTTATGGTACTGCAGGTGCTACTGTTGGTCTGTTGGACGACGGCGGTTCTAAGACTGTTGCAACTGGTGCTTACACTGGTACTGGTACTAACTTCGTAACTACAGCTCAGGCTGATGGCGCTCCAGCATTCACTGCAGCAATCGCTAATCTTGCACGTGCTCAGATGGGCGTACATGGTGTTGATCCTTCTAAGCTTGCTTATGTGATCAACTCAGACGCATACTTTGACCTGCTTCAGGATGCTGAGTTCCAAGACGTTACTGACGTTGGTGGTCTTGCTACTAAAGTAACTGGTCAAGTTGGTATGTTGTTCGGCTCTCCAGTTATCGTTAGTGATCAGATCCCTAATGGCGCCAACTTGAAGTCATTCGGTACTATTGTTAATACCGATTCTGCACTTGTTGGTCGTCTACGTGGCGTTAGCCTCGAAACCGAGTACAAGCCTTCAGAGCAGCGTACTGCAATTCTTGCAAGTCAGTCTCTTGGATTCAAGACTATCCAAGGCGCTACTTCTTCGGTTGCTATGTACTACGCAGCAAACGCTTAATAGTAAAAAGAGTAATAAAACGAGAGAGGGGTTCGCCCCTCTCAAGTTTTTACTAATGGACTTATATATAAAATGGCAAACTTAATAACTTTAGATGACTACAAAACCGCGAAAAAGATTACTGGCTTCGGTGATGATATTCGTCTCGAGGAATTGGTTACTTCTGTGAGTCAATTAGTAAAAACTTACTGCAACAGCACAATCCTAGATCATGCTAGTAGCGCAAAAACTGAATACTTTGATGTAAACTATGATGAGTCTTTCGTACACCTTTCAGAGAGTCCTGTAATTGCAGTTACTTCTGTATCAGAGAGATCTAACCCTACAGATGCTTATACTGTTCTGACAAATAACTCTGACTACTATATAGATACTAAAACTGATTCTATTTATAAAATAGCAGGTAATGTTGATCAATCTTTTAAAAGAGGTAGAGGCGCTGTTAAAGTTATCTATACAGGCGGATATACATCTTGCCCTGCAGATCTTAAACTAGCAGTAATTGATTTAATTTCCTACTACCATAAAGACGAACACAAACAGCGTCAAACTTTATCAGGCGCAAGTATCCAGAACCAAGGTACTTCTGGGCAGGCTGGTAATGTAGGCTTCCCTGATCATATCAAACGTATTCTGGACATGTATAAGAACTTCTAAGTGAGCAATACCTCCGTCAAGAAACGGATGTCTGATCAGATACTAAAGGCTGCCTCTCAGGAGGAGGCTGCAGTTATCCGAAAACATGCAGGTACCAGACCTCAGGTTGTTTACTTACAGGACTTGATGTGGTTAGACAACATCATACTAGAGATGATGGAAAGGGACCATATGCCGAAGAAGAAATTCAGACGGTATAACAATGCTACTAACTTAGGCAAAGCCAGAAAAATCGCAGCAATAAAGCAAGTTAACTACTTTAAAAGGAACAGATTCGATACCAGCGCAGCTCCCGGCTTGGATAATACCGTTCCTGGTATAAAACTTAAAGGAGACGCTCCCGAGATATACGCAGCTATCAGAAAGGGAGAGGCTTTTTTAGTAGGCTCATTTGCTACTGCAGGAGCGCTAAAGAAAGAAATAATAAAAGCACTTGTTACTAGAAAATCGCAAAAAGACTTTGCAGATACTATTGCAGGTAAGGTAGATAGAGGACATGGTGCAGGCACAGGTACTGCTATTTCTGGTTTAAGTATTGGCCAGGCCTCTCAAGGCATACAAGACCTACTTACTCCTACACAGCAAGCAGAGTTTAATGCTTACGTTGAGAAAAGTGCTAATGGACTTCTAAAGTCTGGCGAGATAGACTCATTAGCTCATTCTATGATACTTGGCTCTACCATAGAGTATGCTACAACTATTGATGCAAAAGGCCGGCTACGGGCAGACTATGTACCAGCCCTACAATACCAGGACAAGTATACAAACCGTGTGACCGACTCATACTATGAGAAAGTTGCTAAAAACGCCGCGATGAAGATGTTTTCTAGTTTTACAGAAGACGAGTTTTTAAACATGGAAGGCTCAGATAGCTTAAAAACTTTAGCTACAAAGGCGATTATTAGACCTTTAGCAAGAAGTGCTGCAAAGAATAAGAACGTAAAAATGCAGTTAGACAGTAAATCGAAAGGAGCTTATAAGCCTGGCAAAGGTAAGGTTAAGTCAAAAGGCAAAGCCAAAGGCAAAGCCTCTGTGAAGGGCAATAAAAAAGCAAGTGCCCCAAGACTCTCTAAAGCAAAGAAGACTTTTACAAGTGATCCTTTGGCTATGGTTGCTATGTTAAATAAGAACTTGCCGGAGGCTGTAAGAAGGAATATGAGACCACCTTCTTTAGTAAATAGAACAGGGCGGTTTTCGGAAAGCGTTAAAGTATTAGAATACACGGAAACAGCTAAAGGATTTCCAAGCATTGGGTATACTTATGATAAAGAGCCTTATCAAGTGTTTGAAATGGGTGCAGGAGACCCTCGATGGGCTACTCCAGATAGAGACCCTCGAATGATTATTGATAGATCTATAAGAGAAGTAGCACAACAAATGGCCCTTGGCAGATTCTACACTAGGAGAATATAATGGCAGAAAGAGACTATACAACAAGACGATTGGGTATAACACACGCAATTGTAGATAAGCTAAAGGACATTAACGGCTCAGGCGGTTATTTGTCAGATCTTAACGAAAACATCTCACCTAGACTAAAGTTCTGGGATGAGGTAGAAGAGTTTCCTGCGGTGCATCTAAATGCGGGCGGAGAGACTAGAGAATATCAAGCAGGAGGATACAAAGATAGGTTTCTATCCGTAACTCTTCGCTGTTATGTGCAAGATGAGGACTCGGTAAAAGCGCTAGATGAGCTACTAGAAGATGTAGAGACAGTGTTAGAAGAAAACTCAAGACTAGCGTATACTGACCGAAAGGGTATTACCCAGTATACACAACAGATCACCATAGTTAGTATTGATACTGATGAAGGTGTACTCGAACCTTTGGGAGTAGGCGAAATGCTTATAGAGGTTAGATACTAGAAAATACTGGTATAAGTAAATACTTAAAGTCCAGTCTTTTCAAGACAATATAGGAGAAAAATTATGTCTGAAAATCTATTTTTCAGCAGAGATACAAAAGTCTTTATAGGGCTTGATAAAATTAAAGCACTCCGCATCCAAACTAGGGGAGTGGCATATACTGCGCCACCTACTCTTGCTTTCTCTGGCGGCGGCGGTTCTGGTGCAGCTGCTACAGCCGTTATCGGAGTCTCTACTGTATCTGTAGCAGCAGGCGGAAGCGGGTACTCTAGTGCTCCTACTGTAACTGTTTCTGGCGGTGGTGGTTCTGGAGCGGTATTGACTGCTACAGTAGGCGGTGGTGCAATAACGGCTTTTAATATTATTAGTCGAGGCACCGGATATACTAGTGTTCCTACTGTAAACGTTAGTGGCGGAGGCGGCTCAAGCGGCGCTGGCACAATAGTTCTAGGTGTAGTGGATACAACTATAACAAATGAAGGATCCGGATATACGTCCACTCCCACTGTAGTTCTTAGTGGCGGAGGTAGTCCCACAACTACAGCAGTGATAAGAGCAGGAGCAGGTATTTGGGAAATTCCAGTACTGGACGGTTTTTCAGTTTCTCAAGGTACTAATACTTCAGAGATCACTTTAAACGAAGCGTCCGATACTAGCGGTAATAGCCTTCGTGGTCGTCAAATGTTTACGGACTCGTATGCTCCGGCAGAGTGGAGCTTTTCCACCTATGCAAGACCTTTCATAGCTAGCGGTACTGTTGCTGGCGGAGGCGCGGACAACCAAGCTCGCCACCACGCAGTTGAAGAAGTACTGTGGGCACTTATGGCTGGTAATGCAGCATATATTAGTCCTGTTGATGGCAATCAGAATACTGTTTGGGAAGAAGGATTGCATAATACTTTAAGTGCTCCTAACAATAATATGCAGTTTATTGATTTTGTAGACACAAATAAAACAGATCTAGGCACTTGTCAAGTATACTTTAATTTAGGCGAATCAAGTACCGAAACTAAAGTACTGGCACTACCAACTCACTCCGATAGCGATAAAATTACCACAGGCGGCACAGTCGTCGGCGGTACAACTGTTACCATTTTAAGTATGGGAACTACTTCACAAGCAAATCTTAGAACTTTGTTTGGTGAGAGCGATGGTTCTGTAACTTATGTTGTAGGCCAAAAAGTAACTAGTGCGGCTGGTAATCGTACCGTTCCTGCAGGAAATACTGTAGTTTCACTATCTTCGGGTGCGTCCAACGCTCGACTATTTCTTCCAGACGTAACGGGTATCGAAGTAGGGGATGTAATTAGTTTTTCTCATAGTGGTAGCACGCGAACAGTACTTGAGATCGATCCTACTAATGATGGCGGTCTAAATGATTTTCAGTTTGTACAAATGAGCGCAGCTTTAGTAATACCTGATGAGACCGTAGTTACTTTTAGCCGTAGAATAACGTATAAAGTCGAAGAGTGTTGTGTCAATGAAGCCAACATCGAGTTTGATATTGATGGTATTGCTACTATCAACTGGTCAGGCTTAGGTAAGCTGATTACTGAGACTGTAACACCTACTGCTACAGTATATGAAGGCACTACTTCTACAAGTAATATGATACGTAATAGACTAACTTCTATGACTCTACAAGCTGCAGATTTTGCAACTTTCCCAGGAGATGGCGATGCAGACGGCACTTACAACTTGGTTCTTACTGGAGGTAATGTTACTATTAGCAACAATATGACGTATCTTACTCCAGAAACTACTGGTATGGTAAATCAGCCTTTAGAGCATGTCACAGGCACTAGAAGTGTTTCGGGCAGCTTTACTACTTACTTAGATAAGACGGTAGGCGGTTCAGCAGATCTATTTGAAGATATTATTGAAGCGACCACAAGTGTAACCAATAGCTTCGATACAGTATTCCACGTTGGTGGCCAGGGTAACGGGCTTTCTCAGCTTAAATTAACAATGGCAAACTGCCACTTAGAAGTACCAACACATTCTTTAGACGATGTGATCGGCTTGGAAGTCAACTTCCACGCTCTTCCTTCTACTGTAAGTGGTACTGATGAACTAACTGTCGCCTACAAAGGTGCTTAAAAAAAGTTCTTGACAATTCCTGAGTATTCCACTATAATGATGTTTAGAAAAGTGGAATACTCTAGGACTTTTCAAGATGCATAGGAGATAAAACTATGGCAAAATTACAATTTAGTAGAAATGCAAAAGTCTATATTACTAACGTGGCTAATCAACCAAACTTTGTTTGGAGCATTCCCGTTCTTGATGGCTTTTCTTTCTCACAAGCTACAAACTCTTCAGAAATTACCCTAAACGAAATGGCAGACTCAAACGGTAATAGCCGTCGTGGTCGTCAAATGTTTAATGACTCATACGCTCCCGCAGAGTGGAGTTTCTCTACATACATCCGTCCTTTTGTTTCAGCAGGCGCTGCTCAAAACCTGCTTACCACTAGTGCTGCAACAAGTGCAGTTACTTGTGCGGTTGAAGAAATATTATGGGCACAAATGGTAGGTACGGGCGCATACACGGCACCTAACTTCGCCAACCTTACAAAAGGCAATGCAGCTACAGGACTTGACATCAGTTTTGCAAACTCTAACAAAGTAACTCTTGGTACTTTTGATTTGCTGTTCTCTCTTGGTGAAGATGCCGATTCTCCTGTTTACAAGATCGAAGGCTGTTGCGTAAATGAAGCCAGTATTGATTTTGATATTGATGGTATCGCTACTATCAACTGGTCAGGAATGGGCAAGATCGTTAAAGAACTAGAGTCTCCTGAAGTAATTAGAGCGACATCAGCACCTACTGCTAGTGCTATTGGCCAGTTTTGGTTCGATACTGACCAAGCAGGCTACCCTATCCATGTAGCTCAAGCAACAGGCTCAAGCAACTGGAAGAGAGAAATTAGCGAAGGCGCTAGCGACACTGATACTGGTAACTTTATTCGTAACCGTTTGACTTCTTTAACCATGACAGCTGCCGATACTACTCTGTATCCAGGAGCCTCTAGTAATGGTGTTTATAATACTGTTATCACTGGCGGCAATGTTACTATTAGTAATAATATGACATTCTTAACTCCGGAAACTCTTGGTATTGTAAACCAGCCTCTTGGTCATGTTACAGGCACTAGATCAGTCGGTGGTAACTTTACGTGTTACTTAAATATGGACACAGGCTCTTCTGCGGACTTGTTTGAAGATATTATTGAAAACACTGCAGATGTTACTAATAGCTTCGATCTTACCTTTGGTGTTGGTGGAACAACTTCTAGTACTTCACGAGTTGAGTTACACATGGAAACATGTCACTTAGAAGTTCCTACCCACTCAATGGATGATGTAATCTCTCTAGAAGTCAACTTCCATGCACTACCTTCTACAATTGGTGGTACTAATGAGTTGAATGTTAAATACTTTGGTACTACTCTGTAAGAAGGTACTAAAAAATACTTCTTGACATTTGTGGTTGTTTCAACTATACTATGTGTAAGAAAAAGTAAGGGGCTCTTTTCGAGCCCTTTATACTATGTGGAGAAAAATAGTGGCTAATTTTAACTTTCTAAAACAGGCGCAAGTGTATTTAGTAGAGCCTACTAATTACGGCCCCCTGGCACACTATTTTAAGTTTGACAACCTAACTACAGGCCTAGTAGACCCGATAAATGGAAAGACCGCAACTCTGGCTCAGCGAGGCGGTTACGAGACCACAGTAACGACGGACACCCCTACGCAGATACCAAATGCGGGATCTTTGTTCTTTCTCGATGGAAGTAAAGGCGGACAGTTACTCTCCCGAGAAGACTGTAATACGTGGGAAGATACTACAGGCAGCTGGAGCGCCTCTATATGGTTTCGCTCAGAGACCTTCAATGGCCAAAACCAGGCGAGAATATTTAGTAGAGACTTTAGTGACGGTTGGGGACTCAGAGTAAATCAATCCCAGTCTTCCGGTTCTCAAGGGGTTATTATGACGGGGCAGCCCGGTAGTTTTAACCCTAGTTTTAATATAGATGTGGACACTTGGTACCATGCAGTAGTCGTACATACGGGAACCTTTGGAGCAACTATTAACTCTGGAGGTACCTACGTAAATGGTGCTTCATATGAGATTGTATCTTTAGGCGATCAAAATGATGCTTATTGGGAAAGTATAAATGCGGACTCAGGTGCAGGAGACAACGCGCATGAGGTAGGCTCTAAGTTTATAGCCACTTCAGGCGGAACATTAGCAGGATCTGGTGCAACTATAAGAGAGTACACTACGGCTCTATCCCTCTATATGAATGGAGTAGCACAAACAGCAGGCGGCGGAGCTACAAGCACTGCTAACATCCGAACAAACGAAGCAGCGGGCTTAGGTTTAGCAGCAAACACAGAGTTAACCGGTCAGGCAACAAGCCAGAACTTTAAAGGCTCTATAGCAGATATAAGACTTTTTACAAAAGCATTGACACAGGCAGAAGTTTCTAGCCTATATCTAGGATCAGCTATAGGTACTTCTACACAATTAGAAGTCGGGCCAGAGCTTAGCTTTAGCCAGACCTTTACAGAAGATAGCTTCAGTACAAAGACTATCCATACTGATGATTATTTTGATTCTTCTACAATAACTAAAGCTAACCAAGCAAACTTTGGGTTTACTGTACCGGCACTAAAAGAGACCGATTTTGACATAATTAAAGATAAGTTAGTAGACTGTTCTACGTTTGACTTATATGTAAAAACAGAACTAGATGTTTTCAAACTAGAAACCGCAGTACTTACAAATGGGACGTTTAAGATCGAAAGAGACAAACCTCTGACTTTAACTGTGGCTGGTGAAGCATCAAAACTAACTTTAGCCGGAGTGGCAAGCTCTTATGTGGTACCAGGATTGCCTGTTGCTCAGAGCGTTCGCACTCACTTAATGAACAAAGAGCTTACAGTAACACTTAATAGTGCAAACATTAGCTCTAATCTCTACTCTATAAAAGCAGAACTACAAAACGATATTAACTGGGTAGGCTATCAAACTGTGAACGCAGGACTAGACGTGACAAATGCGTCTAATGCGATGTATCCTACCGAGTTCACCGTAAATAAGAAAACCCTATCAGGGAGTATTGGTCAGTACATAACTGATACTACTTCCTCAGACTTACAGAATTTTACCACTGGAGAGTCTCTCAGAATAAAAGCAGGAGAAACCATATCAAGCACGTTCTACGGCTTTGATATAAATATGGCTTCTTGTAGCTTTACAAATCGCGCCAACGTAGCTGAAGTGTTTACACAAAACTATGACTGGCGTTCTACCGATAACTCGACAGCTTTGTCGAGTATAATAACCATCTAAAATAATATAACAGGAGTATGTAATATGGACCTAAAGAAGTTAATGGTCGACACCAAAGCCGTATGGGTAGATTTCCCAGGCTTGAGCGGATTTTCCGTAGAAGTAGCAAATCTTTCACGTAAAGAGTTAAACGGTTTACGTAAGCGTTGTACAGGACAGAAGTTTGATCGTAAGACACGCGCAGTAGTAGAAACCCTTGACGAAGATAAGTTCGTAACTGAGTTTAGCGCAGCAGTACTTAAAGACTGGAAAGGTCTAACAATGGCACACCTTGAAACTTTACTATTAGTAGACTATGGTAGTGTAGACCCAGAGCAAGAGCTGCCTTTTACAGCAGACAATGCAGAGACCTTGGTAAGTTCATCAACTGAATTTGACACTTGGCTCAACGAGGTAGTCTTCGATCTAGACAACTTTCGTTCAGGACCAAAGAGAGGAGCTGAGGAAGAGGCTTGATAGATACTTTAAGAACGCAAATGGCAAGATGAATCGGGAGCGCTATCTTGAAATGTGCGATCAGTTAGGAAAGGAGCCAGTTGAGAGTGAGATACCTCCCGACTGGCAAGACTTTCCAGAAACAGCAGTAAATGCAATGAACACTTTTAATATGCTCGGAGACAGACTACTCCCCGACATAGGATACATAGGAAAAGACTATACTAATCTTTCCTACTATTTAGAAATATATAATGTTGAAGATAAAGAATTCTTCCTAGAGCTTCTAACCTGGTTAGACTCAAGAGCTGTTCAAACCTCGCAAGAGCAAATGAAGCGAGAGCAAGATAAGCTAAAGAGAAAAAAATAGTGGCCAATACAGTAACCATGCGGTTCAGAGTCCTTGAAGATGGAAGTCTTCAGCAAATAGCAAATCAGGCAACCCAAGCAGCTGCGGGCGTAGATAGAGTCTCCGAAGCAAACACTCGCTTGAACAGATCTACTCGTGGTGTCTCCAATATGCAAGGAAACACTACTAGAGCTTTTGCTGCTCAAGCAAATGGTGCGGGTGGTCTTGTTGCCGCCTATGCTACTTTAATGGCACACACATTTGCTCTTACTGCCGCTTTTGGTGCGTTGCAGAGAGCTTCTGCTCTTGATCAACTCGAACAAGGTTTGATCGCCGTAGGTAATGCCGCAGGTCAAAATCTTCCGTTTGTAGCCCGAGAGCTTCAAAATATAACTGATGGCGCTATTACTCTGAAAGAGGCAATGGAAGCAACCGCGCTTGCAACAAGTGCGGGATTCAGTACTAG